>Ga0310811_10001777_pt1 | contig 26809 bp, 23 predicted proteins | sample YCmetagenome_FD_207642 | JGI IMG/M metagenome (GOLD analysis project Ga0310811, IMG submission 207642) | Soil microbial communities from experimental microcosm in Duke University, North Carolina, United States - YC | ecosystem: Engineered > Artificial ecosystem > Soil microcosm > Unclassified ... | reverse complement strand
TGTTGCTCGATGGCATGTCACTCCTCCCACCGCCATGCTCCATTCCCATATCGACCATGGTGCGTATCCACCGCGGATCCATTGGCGGAACGGCGGTGCTCATGCCGGCGCGGGGGGCCAAAGTCCCGCGGGCAAACCCCGTCCGGTCTTGGGCTTGCGCGAAAATCGTGAACGCCCGCGCCTCCGTAGGCTGCACGATCACGTCATACGTCTCGCCGGGGCTGATACGGAATTCATCAACCGTTACCGGCACGACGTCGTTGCCGTCCGTCTGCACCACGGTCATGGGCAGGCCCGGTATGCGCACGTCGAAGATGCTCATCGTGCCGGCATCGATGAAGCGCAGGCGCACGCGCTCCCCTGGACGAAACAAGGCGGTCCAGTTTGCAGCCGGCGGTTGGCCGTTCATGAGGTAAGTGTAGGTAGCGCCCGAGACGTCGAGGATGTCGGTGGGCGCCATGCGCATGTTACCCCACATCAGGCGGTCCTGGATCGTCGCGCCAACCCCCTCGCGCTTTGCGTCCTCCATGAACGTGTTCAACGTTCGACGCTGGTAGTTGTAATAGTCGCTCTGGAACTTGAGTTTGCTTATGATAGTGAGGGGGCTCTCGTCGCTCCAGTCCGACAGCACCACCACATAGTCGCGGTCGAAGGGCTGCGCGAAACCGCCCTTGGGTTCGATGACGAGCGAGCCGTAGACGCCCGTCTGCTCCTCCGCGCCATGGGCGTGGTACCAGTAAGTGCCGCTTTGCCGGAGCGGAAACCGGTAGACGAAGGTCTCGCCCGGCGCGACGCCGTTGAAGCTGAAGCCTGGCACACCGTCCATCGGTGAAGGAACCCGGAGGCCGTGCCAATGGATGGAAGTTATGAAGGAAAGCCGATTGGTGACCGACACCGTCACCGTGTCACCTTCGCGGAAGCGCAGGATCGGACCGGGAACCTGACCGTTGATGGCCGTCGCGGTCATGGTCCGGCCGGTGATGTTGATCGGCATTGGACCGATCTCGAGCTGAACCTCGGTGCCGCTCAAGACCTGTTGCGGCCCTGCGGCTAGGGCTCTACGCCCAGGCCGCGGGGCCGCAAAAGCGCCCGTGGCAGCAACTCCTTGAACGAACCGTCGACGAGCAAGCGTCGATGCCGGACGTTTGGCAATCATCAATGGCTCCCTCCGGTCGGCGTGATCGATTGGATGACGTACATATCGTCACTGCCGCGTTGGATCATGAAGTTCACATGTGCGCCGACCTTGACCTGGCGCAAGTCGACCGAAGGAGCGACAGCAAAATCCATCGTCATTGCCGGCCAGCCGATCGCCGGAATGGCATTGTGGCTGAGGTTGATCTTGCGCCTAGAGGGATCGACCGAATTAACAATGCCGGAACCTTGGACAGGGCCTGCCTGTGCTACCTGCGCACTGGCGCCGGGCCAATTGCCGCTACCTGATTGATTTGCGGACGGGGTCGAGCCATGGCCCATCGCGCTTTGATCGGTGCCGGGCATCGACGCGTGGGCCATCGCCTTGCCGGCATCATGACTCGTCCCGGCCATCGATGCATGGTCCGTCGAAGCCGGCTGGACTGTTCCATAACCTTCACCCTCGCCGGCAACGCCAGCGATGTGCGGGGTGCGTGAGGAACTCCCCAGATCGACCGCCAGCGGAGCGGAGGCGGACGTCGGCGCCGCCGTGACAGCACGCTGACCGGCGCACGCCGCAAGGAGAAGCAAAGAGGAGATTCCGAACAGGCAACGAAACGAAGTTAGCCTAGCCCATCTCATGGCCTCCTCCTTCGTTTCACGAGGTGGGTGGGATCCCCTCATCCCGTCATGATAGCCTCGAAAACTGGATCGTCGCCATCGCGATACCGCGCGCTCCACCAAAGAGTGACTTTCCAAAGCCCTGCCTCGCTGAGCGAACAAGCACTGAGAAACGTGGCATAACTCCATGGACACAGAAAGCAGCCTCATGTGGGAAGCGTACCTTTGGGCCTCCTTCTGCGATTGGGTCTGGATTCACTCTCGGTTGCAAAAGGGCCAAGGGCACAGCGGCCTCTATTACTATGGCCCGCCACGTTCAAGCGGGAGTCCTAAATTAGACAGCGTTCGCCAGATTTGGCCCATCGGAAGCACACAGTGGCGGCCACATCCAGTTGGCAAACAGGAGGTGCAGTGCCCGAGACCCGATGCGAACTGAACTTCTCCATAACACAGATCGTAACTCGCCTTTGATGAATTGCTTCTAGAAATCACGGTAGATGCTGAACCAGACCCGACCGTCAAATTGCTTCGCCGTGGTGAGCGGAAATTCATAGCCGGCAGCGAGCCAGAAATCCTTGAACAGAAGCCAGCGCACGCCGGGCAACAATGTCACGATCGTCGCTGGACTAGCCCCTCCGGTGTGCGTTGCACCATTGAGTTCAGTGAAGAAGGTCAGATTGCCAAACCAGGGCGTGCTTTTCGGCGTTACGGTCTTGGTCAGGGCGATAGCGTACTGCACGGTCATAGCCGGCTGATTGGGCCCATAGCCGGCCAAGGCGAACTCCACACCGAAAAAGCTGTGCAGGCTCATCCTCTGCCCCAGGTCAATCCACCCCGCGAGATAGGGAGCGACGCTGGTGCGGGCAGAGCCCACGCCTTGGCTGCCAGTGGGAGTGCGTACGGGCATCCCAGATGAGACCGAAATGTCCTTCGTCTCATACAGCATGACCTGGGGTATCACTACGAGATCGCCGGCTCCAAAGAGCCAAGAGCCACCGTTTGGTGCGATGCCCTTCAGCGCTGGCTCGAGTTCGATCAGAAACCGCCGATTGACCGGCAGCTCGATCTCCATTTCCACTTCCAGCTCGTTAACTGTTCCGCTGTTGGTACCGAAGGCGTAGGGCGTGGCAACCCTAATCTCACGCTCCCAAAAGGCCCGTTGGATGCGAAGCAGGCGAAAGCGCGGAGCATCCTGGGGGCCTTCATCTGGCTCCTTCCAGCCAACGTTCCAGCCGTAGGAAAAAAAGTTCTCGAAAGTGAGATCTCGGCGTTTCTGCTCCGCGGGAAAGTTGCCCGTCACTGGACGGAATAAATCGAACAGCAGACGCTGGTCCCCCGATTTGGGCTCTTCTGCCGAAGGCGAAGATGTCGGACCAGGCTGCGACACTTGTGCTTCGGCGATCGGCAGGAAGGCGACCAAATTTGCCAGTATCAGGGTGACGTAGACACACCGAGAGAGTCGTCTGGGGGCCTCTTCGACTAAACCGCTCGCTCTGAACAAACTAATCAAATTCCGCGAAGGATGATTCGCCGCCCTTGGCCTCTCTTCGAGCGTGGCAACATTTTCCTCGGCCATGGCATCACGCCATTCGCTCGTCATTTTTCTGCCGCGCAGCCATTTGCATATGGAGCCCCCCGTAGAGCTTGCAGTAAGCCCTTGCTCCTGATTGCCATCCGAAATCACGCCTCATGCCATTTTGCTGGAGAGAGCGATAGAATTCAGGGTTCCGATATGTGCTGCTCGCTGTCGCGATCGCTTCTAGCAGGCTCTTGCAATTGAAAAACGGAAACTGAAATCCCGTGGCGGTCCCGGCTGAAAGCGTTTCAGGCGTGTAATGTGTCACCGTGTCCGCCAATCCTCCCGTGGCGTGGACGATCGGTGGCGTCCCGTAGCGCTGGCTATACATTTGGCTGAGCCCGCAGGGTTCGTAGCGCGACGGCATGAGAAAGAAATCCGCGCCGGCATCGATGCAATGGGCCAGCCCCTCGTCGAACCCGATGGTCACGGCGATCTGTCGTGGGGCTCGCGTGGCCGCGCTCTGCAGCGCCACCTCGATTTCCTGTTCACCGGTGCCGAGGACGGCCAGCTGCGCTGGAAGGCCACACAGCTCGCCCAGCACGTCGAGGAGCAGATCGACGCCCTTCTGCGGGACTAGCCGCCCGACCATGCCGAACAGCGGCACGTCGGGGTCGGCGCCAAGACCGAGTTGTCTCTGCAGCTGCGCCTTGTTGATGCGTTTCCGGTGCAGGCTCCGAGTGGTGTAGCGTTGCGCGATGTGCGGATCATTGGCGGGGTTCCAAACCGCGGTGTCGATGCCGTTGACGATGCCGATCAGTCGATGCCGCCGGCCGTGCAGCAGACCGTGCAGCCCGTGCCCGAAGGCCTCGGTCTGGATCTCCGCGGCATGAGTCGGGCTGACCGTTGTGATGTGGTCGGAAAAATATAGGCCTGCCTTGAGGAACGAGAGCTTCCCATGGAACTCAACGCCGTGCATGTCGAAACAGGATGGCGCTAGGCCGAGCGCTCCGACCAGATCGCGATGGAAGTTGCCTTGATAGGCGATGTTATGGACGGTGAAAACGGTCGCGGCACGCGGTTGATCGGCAAAATGCAGGTACGCAGGCGCGAGGCCGGCCTGCCAGTCGTTGCAATGCACGACGTCAGCCCGCCACCCTGTCGGGCATGCGCTGCTGCCCAATACGGCGGCCGTCCACGACAGCAGTGCAAACCGCTGGGCGTTGTCCGGCCATTCGCGGCCGTCGTTGTCGTGATAGGGACCGCCGCCTCGCCCATACAGTGCCTCGCACTCGACCATGAACGCTGGCGTGCCGCTGAGCTTTCCCTCGACGATCTGCGCCGCCGGAAGCGCCGCCAACGGATTGATCGTCGCAACCTCTCGCGCATCAGACAAGGCCGAGCGGATCGCCGGATATCCGGGCACCATGACGCGGCAATCAACGCCCAAGCCGCGCAAGGCCCTTGGCAGGGACGCCGCAACATCCGCCAGACCGCCGGTCTTCGCCAGCGAGGCAAACTCCGACGTGACGAACAGCACTCTGATCACGGATCGTGCCGCAGGATGAGGCCACTCAAAGGCGGCAAAGTAAGCGATAGCTGCGCCGGGCGTCCCATGCAGGGCGTGCTGATTGCCGTGGCCACGCCACCGTTGCCCAAATCGCCACCCCCGTAGTGCCGCGAGTCGCTGTTGAAGATCTCGCGATACCGGCCGGCAAGCGGTACTCCCAGGCAATAGCCATGCCGCGGAACGGGTGTGAAGTTCAGCGTGACCACGACGAACGAGCCGTCGTCCCCAAACCGCAGGTAGCTGATCACGGACTGATCAGCATCATTGCAATCGATCCACTCAAAACCGGCGGGATCGAAATCAAGCGCATGCAGCGCGCGTGTCCTTGAGTAGATCTCGTTCAGATCGCGCAACAGCTGCTGCATGCCGTAATGCTCGGGGTATCGGAGCAAGCCCCACTCCAGTTCGCCGTCGTGCTGCCATTCCGAGCGCTGGCCAAGCTCGTTGCCCATGAAGTTCAGCTTTTTGCCGGGCCACGTCATCTGGTAAGTGAACAGAAGCCTCAGGTTGGCGAACTGACGCCAAAGATCGCCCGGCATCTTGTTCAACAGAGAACCCTTGCCGTGCACCACCTCGTCATGCGACAGCGGCAGCAGGAAGTTTTCGTTGTGCGCGTAGACTCCGCTGAAGGTCAAACGCCCATGATGATGGCGCCGATGCACCGGGTCACGGCGCACGTAGTCGAGGGTGTCGTTCATCCAGCCCATGTTCCACTTCATGGAGAAGCCGAGGCCGCCGAGATGGGCCGGCCGGGAGACCATCGGCCAGGCCGTCGATTCCTCGGCCATCGTGACAGCCCCGGGAAATCGTCCGTGCACCATCACGTTGAGCTCCTGAAGGAAGGACACGGCATCCAGATTTTCCCGGCCGCCCGCCGGGTTGGGTAGCCATGCGCCGGGCTGTCGCGAGTAGTCGAGGTAGAGCATTGCCGCCACGGCATCGACCCGCAGGCCGTCGGCATGGAATTCTTCCAACCAGTAGTGCGCGCTGGACAGCAGAAAGCTGCGCACCTCGCGCCGGCCGTAGTTGAATACCTGGGTTCCCCACTCGGCGTGGGTGCCCTGACGGGGGTCGGCATGCTCGAACAGCGCGCTACCATCGAACCAAGCGAGCGCGAAGTCGTCTCTCGCGAAGTGAGCGGGCAGCCAGTCGAGAATCACGCCGAGGCCGGCCTGGTGGCATTGGTCGATGAGCGTCCGCAGGTCGTCGGGCGTGCCGTACCGACGGGTCGGCGCAAAATATCCCGTCGTCTGGTAGCCCCACGATCCGGCGAACGGATGCTCCATGACCGGCATCAGCTCGATGTGAGTGAACCCCATGTCCTTGACATAGGGCACAAGCTGCTCCGCCAGCTCCCGGTAGCTGTAGAAGCGGCCGTCCCAGTGCCGCTTCCACGAGCCGGCATGGACCTCGTAGACGTTCATGGGCTCGTGCAGCCAGTCGGCCCGACGGCGGCGCTCGAGCCATTCGCCGTCGCGCCAGACATGCTCACTCTCGGGGAGCGCCAAAGACGCAGTCCGCGGCGGCAGCTCGAAAGCTTGGGAACAGGGATCGGCTTTCAGCCGTGGCGCGCCGCCGCGTCGCGGAACGATTGCGTACTTGTAGCGGCATCCCGCGCGCGCTTCCGGAACGCAAGCCACCCAGATCCCGCTGTAACCGACCGGGTGCAAGGGATCGACGCTGGCGGTCCAGCCATTGAAGTTCGCCACCACACTCACTTCAGCCGCGTCCGGCGCCCAGACGGCAAACCTCATGCCGTCGTGTACCTGGTGAGCTCCCAGGAGCCGATAGGCTTGAAGGAGCCTGCCTTCGTTGAACATGTACACGTCGTCCGGCGGCAGGGTGGCGCCCGGCTGCACGATGTCAGGGTCGAGCGGACGCACCGCTTGTGTCATCCCGCCTCGTGCCAGCGCCGCCCGTCGCCCGCCAGCAGCGCCTCGGCGGCCGGCGGGCCGAGGGTGCCAGCCCGATAATTCGGAAAGTCACAAGCAGGCGCGTCCCGCCAGGCGTCCTGGATCGGCTGGACCACGCGCCATCCCGCCTCGATCTCTCGGGCGGTTTGAAACAGCGTCGCATCGCCACACATGCTGTCGTACAGCAGCAGCTCGTAGCCGGTACTGGGGGCTTTCTCGAAGTAGTCGGCGTACTTGAAATTCATCCGCACGCCGTCCGCACGCAAATGCATCCCCGGCACCTTGGTGTTGAACTGCAAGGCGATGCCCTCGTCGGGCTGTATGCGGACGACGAGAACGTTGTGCGCCAGCCGCTCGATCGGCGAGGAGCGGAACATGGCGAAAGGGGCCTGCTTGAACTGGACCGCGATCTCGGTCTTGCGGGCCGCCAGGGCCTTGCCGGTGCGGAGGTAGAACGGCACCCCCGCCCAGCGCCAGTTGTCGATGGTCAGCCGCAGCGCGACGAAGGTCTCCGTGTTCGAATTCGGATCCACCTTGGGCGTGCGACGATACGCTTCGACGCCGGCGCTTCCTACTGGGCCGCTGCCGTATTGGCCTCGGACCACGTCGCGCGCGACATCTGCCGCGGTGAGACGTTGGACCGCATCGAGTACCTTGGCCTTCTCCGTACGCACCGCGTCAGCTCCGAAACGCGTCGGCGGCTCCATGGCGGCCAGCGTGAGCAATTGGAAGAGGTGGTTCGGCACCATGTCGCTAAGCGCGCCGGTAGCGTCGTAGAATTTCCCGCGGGTGCCCACGCCTGCCGACTCGGCAACGGTGATCTGGATGTTGTCGATGTGCTCCCGGTTCCATAGCGGTTCAAACAAGCTATTGGCGAAGCGCAACACCATCAGGTTCTGCACCGTCTCTTTTCCGAGGTAGTGGTCGATTCGGTAGATTTGATGCTCAGCCAGCGCGCCCAAGAGCTCGCGGTTGAGTGCTTGAGCCGAAAGGAGGTCGGTCCCGAACGGCTTTTCCACGATGACCCGCCGCCAGCAGCCGTCGCTGCTCTCGCGCGAAAGCCCGGTTCGGCTGAGATGTCTCGCCACAATAGCAAACGCATCCGGCGGGACGGCGAGATAGAAGAGCCGATTTCCGCAGGTACCCCATCGGCGTTCCAGTTGATCGAGCTGGACGGTTAATCGCTCGTAGGTCCCTGGGTCGTCGAAATCCCCCTGCAAGTAGGTCGCTCGCTCGGCTAGCCAATCGGCAACCCCTGTGACGTGCGCATCTTGGCGGATACCTGTGCGAAGGGCCTCTGTCGACATGTCGGCCCGTGCCACGCCGACGATGGCGAAGCTGTCTGACAGCAATCCTCCCTCGGCGAGATGGCCCAGCGCCGGAATGAGCAGACGCTTCGTCAAGCTCCCCGCGGCGCCAAAGATCACGCAGGTGCAAGGCGGCGCGGGCGGCACGTCGGTTTGCACGTCAGTTCCCCGATCGGACTTCGACGTCACAGTCGAGGGCTTCTTCGTGGGGCGTCGGCCTTTCGTCAGTTCTCCGGCAGGATGCCTTGCTGCCCCGATCACTGCCCGCGACGCAGACGGCCGGCGAGTTCGCCGGCTCTTCGACAGCAGATCGTTCCGGTGTCACCGATTCCTGTGGCTCTTCGAGGCTGTCGGCCGCGAGGACTGCGACCTCGAAATCGCGGCCGATCCACTGGTTGTCGTCCAGCCAGCGGATCGTGAAATCGACGCGTTGGCCAGCGCGCAGCGATTGGGTTGGAAGGCTGACGACGAAGAAGCCAAGCCCGGTGTCCTCCGTCTCGCTGTCCGCGACCCCTTGCCAGCCATCGACGCCCCAGTGGACGCAGGCGGGTCGGGCGGTCGCGACCGAGAGGATCGCGCCTGTGGTGAAACCGGAGATGGCGGCATGAGGCCACCAGAAGGCACGGCGCGCCCTCTGACGCCTCCCCCGGTACCGTTTCCAAACTATGCCCGGCCTGTCCACCGGATAGCCGAGGTGCCGAGAGATCAAGAGCTTGACAAACTCGGCATGTGCCCACGCGAGCGGCATCGCCGATCCGGTCGGGCCGCCCAGCTGAAGGCCCCGCAAAGGAATCGGCGCCTGGTCCCAAACTTGCTCGGGCAACATGCCGCCGGCGCTGGCCATTGCCGCCATCGCCTCGAGATAGGGAAGCGGATCGCGACCGGCCGCCACCTCGAAGTGGCCGCGCTCTCCCGTCAGGAGCGGCCATGGGTGACCGCATCCGGTGCCGTCATATGGCCGGCCGTCCTCATGCTCGCCGTAGCCATCGCCGTTGTAGCGGCGCCAAGCCGGCCCGCTGGGCGTCTCGACCTTCAAGAGCCGGTCCGCGACTTCGACACTGTCTCGGATGAAGGGATCGTCGGCCCGGCGCAGGCCCAGGCGGACCAACTGAAGGAAGTCGGTGCTGATCAGCGCGGCCGCCTGAGGAGGCGGATCGTCGATCCGGTTCCTGATCGGGACCGCATCGTTCAGAGCCGCGACATCGCGCAGCACACGCTCCGGAGCCGTCCGCACGTAGTGGCCACACACGCCGGCTTGGCGGGCAAGCTCGGTATCATGCGCGACCATCCAGCGTTCGATATTGTCGTTCCAGAAGTCGGCGAGGTCGACCACCCACTGTCTGGCACGTTCGGGCAGGAAGACGCTGCCGGCCACGAGCGCGGCGATGCAGGCCGCCAAGCTGAAGGCGTTCAGGCCGGCATTCTCCTCCCAACGGTCCTGCTCGGTCGACGGTCCATGACGGGCGATGAAGCCCAGCGCACAGCTGGCCATATCTGCGACCTCGATGCAGTCCAGCGCGTTCCGATCGGCCAGCGCCGCTGCCAACAGCACCGGCAGGGCCGTTTCGTCGAGCTGCACGCCGCGCCATTCCGGCATGCCACCCAGCCACTGGTTCTGATGCCAATGGCCGTCGGCGTTCTGCGTCGCAATCAGATAGCGCAATGTTTCGCGTGCCTCGGCCTCGGCACCCAGGGCAAGCAGCGCGCCGGCACACTGCACAAGGTCGCGCGGCCAGACGAGATGATAGCCGCTGCGCTCCCGGCCGCTGTCGCCCCAAGGAATGCTCAGGCTGGCGACCATGGCCCCAGGATAGGTCTTGTCCAGATGGGTGCGCAGGACGGTGCTCGACGTCAGGAGTTGATCGTGCAGCGGCAGCGAGGCGTCGAGCGGCAGGACACAGCGATCGCAGCGGCGACCATGCCAGCCTTCCCAGTCGGCGAGCTGGTGTTGGAGGAGGTGTTCGAAGGGCTGCAGCAGAGAGGAGATGGCCAGAGTTGCCGCCGACTGCCGGCTGCTGCCGAACCCGAGGGCGACGACGCAGCGGGTGGGCAGCTCAGCCATCATCGCGACGTTGCCCGGTCCCGCCACAGGATACGCCCACGTCATGGCCCGGTTGGCCGCGAAATCCTGCCAGCCGTCGCTGACGCCGACGTAGCCGACGCTCATCCGGACGATTGCATCGCGCTGCCGCTCGTCGGCGGCGCAAAGGGCAAGGGCGAAGGGGCCTTGCTCCGCCCACAAGGCGCCGCGAGCGCGATGCCCGCCGACCGACGCGCGGTTGGCCAGGCCCGTGCCGCCGAGATGCGGCGCCAGCAACGCGTAGGGTCGGAGTTCCGGATCGCCTTCGAGTGAGACCTCGACCGCCAGCACGTCACGCTTCGGATCCGGCGAGATCCGCAAGCGCAAGGTGAACCTTTGATGGGAATGGACCACTTCGAACGCGGGAACGCCAGGCGCCATGAAACGGAAGGAGTGATTGCCGAGCCGCTTAACCTCGACCCAAAAACCCTGTCCGTCGGCGACGATGAAGCCCAGATCGCGCGTCTGCGGCAGGTCGACGCGCGGCCAATAGATTTCGTTCAGGATCCCGTGCCCGATCGTGAACCACAGCCGGGATGGCCCCAGGGCGCAACCGATGGCGTCCTTGGCGCTGCTCGTCCATGTCGGCGGAATGCCTGGCGCACCAGGTGCATCCTCCAGTGCGATCGGTTGCTCATCGTAATTCATGGTGTGGCCTTCGTCGATCCGACTGCGACACGAGCAACGAAACGGTCCCCACCGCCGACGGCACCCAGACCCTGCCACTTGTCGTGTAGATGCGGTGCCCCAAGCGGAGCTACCTCGACACGCTGGGCGCCGGCTTCCGGGAAAATCGAGTGTGCCACGCCGGTCATGCCTTCTCTGCCTCAAGGCGCGCGAGCATCTCCAGGGTGATCAGCGTTACGCCACCTTCCGAACGGGTGAAACGGCGTCCGTCGGATTCGGGGTCTTCGCCGACCACGAGCCCGGCCGGTATCTTGCAGCCGCGATCGACGATGACTTTGGTGAGCCTGGCATGACGCCCGACCTCGACGTCCGGCGAGACCACGACCCCGTCAAGGCTGACGTACGAATTGACGCGGACGCGCGACGACAGCACCGATCTGCGGACTGTCGCGCCGGACACGATGCAGCCATCGGATACGACGCTGTTCAAGGCCATGCCACGTCGCCCCTCGACATCATGCACGAACTTCGCCGGCGGTAGTTGCTCGTGATGGGTAAAGATCGGCCAATGCCGATCATACAGGTTCAGGGTTGGTTCAGTGCACGTCAGGTCAATATTCGCTTCCCAGTAAGCGTCCAGCGTGCCGACGTCACGCCAATAGGGCGTCGCCCCAGGGCCGTCCGCCACGCAGCTGTTCTCGAAGTGATGGGCGCAGACGCGAGCGCGCGGCACGAGTGCGGGGATCACGTCCCGGCCAAAATCGTGGGCCGAGCCTGGATCGCAAGCGTCGCGCATCAGGTGCTCGTACAGGCACTCGGCATTGAAGACATAGACTCCCATACTGCCGAGTGACCTGTCGGGGCGCCCCGGCCGGCTGGGCGGATGTGCCGGCTTCTCGATGAAGTCAACGATACGATCGCGCGAATCAATTGCCACGATGCCGAACTGGCTCGCCTGCCGCCGCGGAACTTCGACGCAGGCGACGGTGACGTCCGCACACTGCGCGACATGGCTTGCGAGAAGTCGGCCGTAGTCCATCTTGTAGATGTGGTCGCCAGCCAGGACGACGATGTATGAAGGTCCCCGCATGCGCAGGAGATTGATGTTCTGCCGCACGGCGTCGGCGGTTCCCTTGTACCAAGACGCCTCGTCAATTTGTTGTTGGGCAGGCAGGAGTTCGACGAATTCGTTGACTTCGCTGTGCAGGAAGCCCCAACCGCGCTGGATATGCGTCAGCAGGCTGTGCGACTTGTACTGGGTCAGGATCGCGATGCGGCGTAGGTTGGAATTGACGCAGTTCGACAGTGCGAAGTCGACGATGCGGTACTTGCCGCCGAAATACAGCGACGGCTTGCTGCGATGGGCGGTCAGTTCCTTGAGCCGGCTACCGCGGCCGCCGGCGAGGATCAGGGCCATCGCTTCGGTCGCGGCGCGACGGACATCAGGCCAGGGTTGAGCGTTGCCCGACCGGACTTGCGCGGCGGTCACCGCGGCGACATTGCCGGCCTCCGCTGCCGCCTCGGTGCTCTCGTCGAAGCTCCGTTCCAGGAGGCGGAGATCGGTCGCCGACATCTCTTCCATCCCTTCAATCGCTTCGTGCGTAATGCAACCCAGACTAGTGCTCGAGGAGGAAGAGCGGTTGATGCAGATCAAACTGAAAGTGAATCGATGCCCATCTCAATCCGAAACTGCCCCAACAAGAAACGCCAATTTAGTATTTCACAACGATCGCCGCTTTTGAAAGTCTCAAATTGGACAGCCTATACCGACGATGGGGGCATATAATTCGATCGTGGCCGCCAAGCCGAATGGGATCAGCACGGAAAGCGGCAAAGTGGTGCGCCAAGTAGAGGAATCGATGAGGAAGGGCATCCGGAAATCTGCATCAGGATCGGTTGCACTTGTCCTTGCATGTATCGCGGCATCGGCAAGCGGCCAGGAATTCGTCGGTCCCGGCGAATGGCTGGACAGGTTGGACCGAGAGCACAGACAACTCGTCTCGCCAGAAGGGCACGCTCGTGCCAAGGGCCATGTTGAGGCGGTCGACAACGGCCCCGGCATCATCACGCTGATCAGCGATGAGGTTCAGAGTCCAGACAAGACCGTCCGGATGCCGGAGATGCGGATGGTGTTCCACGTTACCAACCGACAACTGCTCGAAGGGATTCGGCCCGGGGACATAGTCGAGTTCGAAGCCGCCAGATTGAGAGGCGCCGTCATGATCGTCAGCGTTAGAAGGTTAAACTGACGACGCCTGTGAGGCCTCGGGATCATTTCGATGCAGGCTGCCAACGATCCAAAGTCAAAGGTTCGATGCATGAACGCTTTCAGTCGCCGGCGAGTCACAACATCAGATCGCGACTTGTCCATTCAGGCCCAAGAAGATGGTCGGGCCACCGCCGTCAACGACAAGTAGCTCAGGTCGTTGCTGACAATGATCCGGAGAAGCCCATCGACGGCTAAGCTCGAGCGGCGCGCCGGACGCAGACGACGTATCAACTCGTCCGCGAGTTCGGCGTTGGCGTGGAAACTTTGCCCGCACGGTCGACGTCACGATTGGCGGTCGAGCTCTACGCTGTGGGGAGTTCCGCATCCTCCTGCCGGTCGACGTCGATGATCGCGCCGACGGCAAGAACTCAGATCGGTCTAAGAGTAGGCGATCCGATGCCGCGTGTCATGTTGCGCGAAGTCGACGGCAGCGTGTTTGATTCATGGCACCAAGCCAATGCCGGACGGACCCAGGTCTATTGGATTGACCCGTCGCTCGTGGGATCTGTTGCAGAGGACTTGGCCGCCAGGTTGGCCGCTTGTGACGCCGAGTTGCACCTAGTTGCATCGGCTTCCCCCCGCACGTCGGCGACACAGGGCTGTCGTGGTTGATTGATCCAACGGGTGAGTTGCGCTCAGCTGTCGGAGCGGCGGGGCCGGTTGGCGTCGTCGTGGGCGCCAATGGCCGCCTCGCGGCGATAATGCCGACGCCAGTACCGGACGTCGTTGTGGCCTTGGCAACGACGCTCTACGCGGCCAGCGCCCCGATCGTGGTGCTGAACCAGGCGCCGGTGTTGATGCTAGATCGGGTCCTCGAACCGGCGCTTTGCGCTGCGCTGGTCGATCACTGGCAGCAGGGCAACAAGCTGGTGGATGGCGTTGCCTCGGCAGTCGGCGCCAACCGCGCCGACGTGGATATAAAGCGCCGCGCGGACGTTCCATTGGACGACAAACAACTGTTCGTGCTGGTGCGCGACTGCCTCGTGCCAGCCGGCGGGGCGATGGTCTTTTTGTGCTCGTTATCGCATGAGGCCATGCCTGTGACCCGGGGGCGCCGTTTTGCCTTATTTACTTTCCTGCATGACGAGCGGCACGACGCCCAATACCGCCGACTGATCGCCGATCAGAAAGCGCGCGCCAGCGCTGGAGTTCGGATGCGGGACGAACGCGGCATCTGACGTGGGCGGTGCGATTGAAGTCATTCACCGGCTGAGGACAGACTCCTTCGCCAGCAAAGGATCGTCCGTTGTCATCAGCTGAGTAGCCTTCGCTCCGTCACTTCGCACCCGTGACGGTCGCATCGTCGATGACGCCATCGCGATCCATCGTGAAATTGATCATGCAGCTGGTCGCTTTCAAAGCGGACCGGTGACTTCGGTCCCGTCACCACCGATTTATAGTAGACAGGCCCGGGACCGGTCGGATGACCGGGCCGATTCGGGCAAGATCAAAGCATTGCGAGGGATTTCATCGTTCAAGGGAAAGCCATGCCGGATAGGCAAGCGGCGTGAGCCCTGTTCAATATGGGACTCTTCTTTCAATCAATCTGCTCTTTCAATGAATGTGCGCTTTGACTGAGAAGGAGGAGCCATGATCGGGAGTTTCAACCGGGTCGTTCCGACCCTTATTGCCATTGCGGTGGCAACGCCTGCGCTTTCGCAAACCAAGGAAGCGGATCAGAAATACTGCAATGCGCTTGTCGAGGCGTATCAGAAATCGGAGGGCGGCCATGGCATGCAAGGACGCGCGCCCCGGAGCCTCGAGATCACAAAGGCCATGGACGGCTGCAAATCTGGCGACACGGCAAACGCCATCCCGACGCTGGAAAAGTATCTGCACGATAAGAAAGTCGCCCTGCCAGCACGTTAGCATCGACTTCACCACCTTGCATCATGATACGCCATAATGGAACGCGAACAGTTTGTGGCTGCAAATCGGCCGGCATTTCCCCGCGGATTTGTCTGGGGTGCCTCCACATCGAGCTACCGGATCGAGGGGGCGGCCCGCGAAGACGGCCGCCTACCAGATCGAGGGGGCGGCCCGCGAAGACGGCCGCGGTTCCAGCGTATAGGATGCGTTCTGCAGAATTCCAGGCAAGATCGCCAATCGCGACACCCGCGACACGGCCTGCGATCACTACCACCACCGGTATAGCGAGGATGTCGAATTGATGCGCCAGATCGGCGTCTCGGCTTACCGATTCTCGGTGTCATGGCCGCGCGTCCGGCCGGCTGGCACGGGGGCAGGTAACGCCGTCGGCTTGGCCTTCTATGACCGACTGATCGACTGGTTGCTCGCGGCGCGCATCGAGCCCTGGCTTTGCCTGTATCACTGGGACCTGCCGCAGGCATTGCAGGATCTGGGGGCGAACCACGAGATCGTGGGCTGGTATGCCGACCATGCCCATTTGATCGCGCAGCGATTCGGTGACCGGGTGAAGCACTTTGCGGCGTTCCAGCTGTACACCAACAGCATGCGAGACGCGATCGTGCGCGGTGCCGATGTGCGAGGCTATCTTGTCTGGTCGCTGCTCGACAATTTCGAATGGGGTGCTGGCTATGCCAATCGCTTCGGCCTCATCTTTGTCGACTATCCGACGCAGCGGCGCATTTTGAAGGCCTCAGCCCGCTGGTATCGGCAGTTGATCGACCAGGAGCCGGCGCTGGCGACAGTCGCCGCGTGACCATGTCGATGGCGGCTCCGATCCAAAGCAGTGCCGCTGCGACGCCGCAGGCGTCGCCGAGCCTCTTGCCGCCCGAGAGGGTGGACAGCCAATCGATACGCCGGTTCTGGCTGGCCGCACGAGGCTTCCTGACAGGCGGGGCCGGTTGGTGGCCCTGGGCTCTCATCGGCTTGCTGGTCGCCGGCGTCGTCCTCCAGCTCCTGGTCCAGTACCGATTGAATCTCTGGAATCGCGACTTCTTCAATGCGCTGGAGCGAAAAGATGGAGGCGCGATGTGGCAACAGACCGCGACCTTGCTGTTGCTGGCTGCGCTTAGTGTCGGCTTGGCAATCGTCGCCGTGTGGGGACGCATGACCTTTCAGCGAAAATGGCGCCAGTGGTTGACCCCGCGGCTCATCGGCCTGTTGGCGGGCGATGCCGGTTGGCGTCGCCACCCGGAACCCCGGGCCGAGCTGGAATTTGCCGAGTATCGGATCGCCGAGGATGCCAGGATCGCGACCGACGCGCCGATCGACTTCATCGTCGGGCTGCTTGCGTCCGTGCTGACGGCAGCGACTTTCATAACCGTCCTTTGGACCGTGGGCGGTTCCCTCGACCTTTCGCCCTTGGGCCTGGAAACACAAATCCCGGGCTACCTGGTGATTGCCGTTATCATCTATTCGGCATTGACGACGGCGGCGATGGTCCTGATCGGCGGGCGGATGGCCTCGGTGATCGAGCGCAAGAACGAGGCGGAGTCCGAGCTGAAATCCGCCATCGCCCGCTTGCGGGAAGATCTGCAGCGCGAGTACGCTGGAGAGACGGTGCGGCCCGATCCCGGGCTGGTAGCGGCCGTAGCCGTGGCGTTGAACAAAGTCATCGCCGGTTGGAAACGCCTGGGCGGCCAGCATATGCGCACGACGCTGGTGTCCCATGGCAACACCCTGCTAGCGCCGCTCATAGGGCTTGTTCTCTGTGTGCCAAACTATGTTCACGGAAGCATGATGCTGGGCGAGATGACGCAATCTGCCGCTGCCTTCGTTGCGGTTCAGGCCGCCTTCAACTGGCTGGTTGACAACTATCCCCGGTTGGCCGAGTGGGCATCGTCCGCCAGCCGCGTTGGGGCCCTGTTGTCGAGTCTCGACAGTAATGACGACCCTCACGCACCCGGCCGCGATCAGCGCCGCCGCGCGCCCACTGGGAATCAAGAAGCGGATCTCGTCTGATGGAGGAATGCATGGCGTACCATCAGTTCGTGGCATTGGCGGTTGCGTTGCCTGTCATTGGATGCGCCTCCGCGACGTCGCCGTATGATCGCGTGTCGCGGGGATGGGTGGGATACAAGCAGGCGGAGCTGGTCGAGCGTTGGGGCAAACCCCATCATGACTACGCCATGGAGGATGGCTGGCATGCGATCGGATATTTCTTCACTGCCGAGGTCGTCAGAGGACCGAGACCGTATCGCGAGCACATGTTTCTTGTGAGCAATTGCATGGTCAACTTCGACGTGAGCCCTGACGGCGTCGTTGAAGGGGCGAGCACCGCGGGAGAGAGGTGCCGCATCGTGCCGTACGGTCTGCATCGAAGGCCGGTCAGCCAGTAGAGAGGGCGCGATCCTTCAGTCGGAGGCGTTCGTTGCGACGCGCTGGCCGCCGGTCTTTCCTCGTTGACGTCCTTCGATGTCAATTGCGCCGTGCAGCCCGGTCGATGAAGAGGACGCCGCTGCTGACGACGGTTTCGCCAACGGACAGGCCCCTGCGTACCTCGACCATTCCGTTGACCGTATCGCCAACGTCCACCTCGTGAGCGGTCACTTTCTTCTGTTCCGGTAGAGCAACCCAAACGCGCGCCTGTGCGCCATCGTAGACCAGTGAGTCCTGCGGCACCGCCGGCGTCAGGCGGCTCTCGCCGGAGACGATGCGGAAGGAGGCAAACATTTCGGGCAAGAGCTCGTGGTTGGGATTCTCGATCTCGGCGCGCACTGGCAGCCGACGGGTGCTGGGATCGAGGGCGGGCCCCACATAACCCAACGTTGCCCTGAAGATGCGACCGGGATAGGCCAGCACTGAGACTTCGACGGGAGCGCCCACCTTCATCTTCGGCGCATCCGATTCGCGTACATTCGCCACCAGCCAGACCGCCGAGAGATCGCCCACAGCATAGACCGGATCGGTGCTGCCCACCGTAACGTACTGACCCAGCCCGACTTTGCGCCGCAGGATGGTGCCGCCGATCGGCGCAGATACGATGGTCTCGGGGCCGACGTGTTCCATCCTCTCCAGGCCCGCAATCTGGGCTTCCGAGCAGCCGAGGATGCGCAACCGGTTACGCGCCGCGCCCAGCGCAATTTGCGCCGCGCGATGATCTCCTTTTGCGGCAACAAGCTCGGCCTGCGCCTGCTCAAGATCTTTGCGGGCACCGCCGCGCATTGCGAAGAGTTCTCGTTGGCGGCGTTCGACCGACTGCGCGAGATCCAGCCGCGAGCGCGTGCTCTGGACCGTCGCCAGGGCGGCCACGAGATCGTTGTGCCCCTGGACAAACTCGCTGGCCTCGATCGCAAACAGAGGCGCACCGGCTTCGACATGGTCACCGGGCTTGGCGATCAGCCGGCTGATGCGCCCGGAGTAAGGCGAGAAGACCGGCGTGGTGGTCTCTTCGTTCATGGCGATCTTGCCGTCCGTCGCGCGCTCATCCCGGAAGGCGACCTGGCGGACCGGCACGAGCTTGAGGCTCGCCCATTGCGATTCGCTGGGACGAAACGTGTCGTCGGCGTCGCTCGCCGCTCTTTGCGGCGAAGAGACCGCATTGCCGGATCTCCCGCCCAGGTCCCACAGGCTCAAACTTCCAACGATGATCGCGAGCGCTCCAGCAAGCCATAGGCAAAACGAAAGGGTGCGCGCGAAGCGGGCGGGGCGTGCAGCGTTCAGCATCGGAATGGAGGCCACCCGCAAGGGTGGCAGGTGTTCAAACCATAGTCGAATTCCGCTACGCCAACCTGACGTCCCAAGTCGCGGCGCGACACAGATCGGCCGCATGCGCCTGCTGCCGACATTCGACCTTCTCGTGAGGCGTTTCTCGGACTCTCGGCACTGCTTAAAGCCATGGCGCACCCAACCACGTCACTCTGTCGTCGGTCCCGATGGGCTGAACCCGGGCGACCCCGATGCTGCGCACGCGCGGCCAAACAAGGCGGTTGACCCGCCATTTGACGCCCTCGAACCTCATCTCAAACCCTATCTCAGAGTACTGTGGGTCACTCATCCTTAATGTCACCTCGAAGCGCATACTTATTCAATATTTCACGATGATCGACCCCGTCGTTGAAAGTCTCAAATTGGACAGCGTGCGCTGACGATGTGGCACATACTTTGACGGTCGGTTGATTTGGCTCAAGGCGTCAATGAGTGGCTTCTCCATGATCTTCATGGTTACCCAGAATTAGGGGCTTGATATGAAAGCTATCGTCAAGACTATCATCGTTGCCGCCTCGGCTGCCCTCATCGCCAGCGTCAGTGCATCGGGTTGGGCGCAGCAGCAGCCCGGCATTACTCCGGCGCCTCAGACGACCCCCGCTCAGCCGGGCACCGGCATGGGTCAGCAGCAGATGCAGCGGGGCATGGAGCACGAAAAAGGCGGCCAGGGCATGGGCGGGCAGATGATGCAGCAAGGCCACGAACATGCGCCCATGGGATCCGGCACGATGCAACAGCAGCAGCCCGGGACGGCGCAGCAGCCTGCGCCGGGCACGCCGCCGGCGACAACCAAATAGGACTGCCGCAGAGCGACAGGGAAGATCGTGATATCCTAGTATTGCTACATCGCGAGCGGCACATCGCGAGTGCCGCGTTGTGAGAACCGCTTTTTGCTGCGGCGGAGTTCTGAGCGCGTCAGCGCGGGCTTGCTCTCGGGCATCTCACCGGCGGGTCGGATGAAGCGTAAGAGGCAGGCCGGGGCATGGTTGACGTTGCCCTTTATGGAGTTGTCCTGAATGGCTCACCCCGTCAGACCGGGCCGTCGCGTCCGGCTGGTCCCCATCGCGGGGCTGGTCGCGGCGCTACTGCTCGCCGGCATTTCATCCCGCATCCTCGCTGAACCGCCCGGCTTCGGCCACGGAGGCATGGGCGAAATGGGTGGCCAGATGGACGAACACGGCGGTGGTCAGCAGCAGCTCTATCCTTCCCTCATGACCGCGCCGCCCGCTGACCCGGCGGCGCGTGAGGTAGCGCTGCGAGAAGCGCACCGGCGCATGACGTCGGGCTTGCCGCTGCTTCGTGAAGGCCTTGACCAAGCGACGCGCTCGCTGCAGGCCGGCGATGCGCAGGGTATGCGCGAGGCTGCCGACCGGCTTTCCGAGGGACTGAACCTCTACCGTAGCGGCGTGTCCACCCATCTCGCGCTCAGTGCCGGGCACACGCCAGCGCAGGCCGGGCTCGCCTGGTACCGCGGCCAACTCGGGCTGCCGGTGGCGCCGGCGATGTCGATGGCGACAGACGGTGGCGTCCTCTGGGGCCTGTCCTGGTTCCATCTTACGACAATGGCGTTTCTGGCAGCCTTCGTGGTCGGGACCTTGCTGATCCAGTACACGCGCATGCGACGGATCGGCGGATTGGTTCATCGCCTCGCGACCGCGGCGACCGCGGTCGCAACGGGTCCGGCGGCGGCTCCCGCCGGAGGGCCTCCCGGCCCAGGGCCGGCCGCACCGTCTCCCCCCGGAGCGGCCGGTCTCCTGCCGACTCCTCGTGCCGCCGCCGCTCCGTCGCCGGTCGCTGCTCCCGTCCCGGCCATCTGTTGCGCGGACCCGTTATGTGCCGTGGCTGAGGCCGCAGCGAAGCGGCCGTGGTCGGGAACACTGCGCGTTGCGGCGATCTTCCGCGAGACGCCCACCGTCAAGACCCTCCGCCTTGTCAGTCCCGAGGGCGGGGACGTCCCCTTTGTCTTCATGCCCGGCCAGTTCCTGACCTTCTCGGCCGAGATCGGGGACCAGCGCGTGCGGCGTTCCTATACCATCGCCTCCTCGCCAACCCAGCGGAGCTACATCGAGGTCACCGTCAAGCGGGAGGAGCAGGGACTGATCTCGCGGCATCTACATGACCGGGTCGCGATCGGCAGCCCGCTCGAGGTATCGGCCCCCTCGGGCGTCTTCACCTTCACCGGGGTGGATGCCGACAGTATCGTCCTGATCGCGGGTGGCGTCGGCATCACGCCAATGATGAGTATCGCCCGTTACCTGATGGACCGCTCCTTCCCGGGCGACATTTACTTCCTCTACGGCGCGCGTTCGACACAGGAATTCATCTTCCGCGAGGAGCTCGAGTACCTGCAGAAGCGACATGCCAACCTGCACATCGCGGCGACGATGTCGCGCGCCGAGGGGACCGCCTGGATGGGCGCCAGCGGGCCCGTCTCGAAGGAGTTCATCGCGCGGGCTGTGCCCGAGGTCGCGCGGCGGCGCGTTCACCTGTGCGGCCCGCCGCCGATGATGGAGGCGGTGAAAGCGGCGCTCGCCGAGCTCGGGGTGGCGAAGGAGCAGGTCAGGACGGAGGCGTTCGGCCCGGCCCGAGGCGTTGCGCCAGGGACCCGTGCGCCCTTGCCGGCACCTGCCTTGGCCCCCGCGCCGACCCCCACGCCCGCGGCCGCCGCCGGTGTCGTCCCACGGATCGCCACGGCCGAAGTCCGGTTCACCAAGTCGGGCAAGACCGGGCCGCTGGCACCGGATCAAAGCGTCCTGGAGGCGGCGGAGGCGATCGGCGTGCCGATCGACTACTCCTGCCGGGTCGGCATTTGCGGCACCTGCAAGGTGCTGCTGCTCGAGGGCAAGGTGACGATGGAGGTCGAGGAAGGGCTTCCCCCCGATGAGAAGGCGCGCGGCATTATCCTCGCCTGCCAGGCAAAGTCGGTCGGCGACCTCGTGGTGGAGGCGTGAGCGAGACCGAGAAGCACATGGCGGGAGCTCTCGTGAGCGTCCTGGTGCTCTTGGCCCCCGGCTTCCTGCTACACGAAGCGCCGCGCTTTCCGGGTACCCTGGCTGGTGGCCTGCTCGGCATTGCCAGCGCCATTTTGTTCGTGATGCTGCTCGTCTATTCCCTGGTCAAGCGCAGCGGCTGGCTCCGGGCGCGGGTGACGAAGCACGCTTCGTTGCGCACGTTCCTCTCCTTCCATGTCTATGCCGGCGTGGCCGGTGCGTTGCTCGGAATCCTGCATAGCGGCCATGCCTACCAGAGCCCGCTCGGGATTGCGCTGATGGTGGCGATGCTGACCGTCGTCCTGAGCGGCTTCGTCGGCCGCTACTATCTCGCCCAGACCGCCGCTGACCTGCGACAACAGCAAGCCATGCTGGGCGTGCTCAGGGCCGGTTTCGATCGGATCGCTGTCGATGGCGCCAGTGCCGCGCCTCACGGCGGCACCGCCGTCGCCCTCTCGGACCTTCGGGCCTTCGTCCCCCTGGCCTCCGGCAGCGGTGCCGGGTCTGCCGAGGTGCCACTGCGGCGCCTGGTCAGCGCCATCGCGGATCTCGAGCATACGATCGGCCGGCGCGAGGCCCTCAACCGCGCGCTCTCCCGATGGACGGTTCTGCACATTGCCGCGGCGCTCGTGATGTACCCACTGCTCGCGCTCCACATCTGGAACGGCGTCTACTTCGGCCTGCGGTGGCTTCGATGAAGATCACGGCGCTCTACGCGGCGCTGGCGGTGGTTGGGGTGACCGCCGTCGCACTGGTTCCGCTCACCATGTACCGATCCGGGTCGCCGGCGCTGCCGGCTTGGCGCGCCGCGGTGAGCCCGGGACCGCTCTCGTCCGCGCACGCCTTCCTTAGGACTCAATGCGAGAGCTGCCACGTGCCGGACAGGGGCATCGAGGCGGCCGCTTGCCTGACCTGCCACACCTTCGCTTCGGGGTTGCTCGCCAAGCAGGATACCGCCTTTCACGCGACCATTGGCGAATGTGCCACCTGCCATGTTGAGCACACGGGCGGCGATCGCCCGATCCGCATGGACCACGGCGCCCTCGTGGCAGCCGGGGCCGCCGACCGGCCGGACCCGGCCGGGCGCGGCGGCTTGGCGGCGCTGGAGCGCCTGCTCAACGAGGCAAGCACCGCCCTCGGACCGCCCGGCGCTGCGCTGTCCGCGAAGCAGGCCGGACGCCTCGACTGCGCCAGCTGTCATGCGGTTCAGGACCGGCACCGCAGTCGCTTCGGCGCCTCCTGCCAATCCTGCCATGTCACCGCGAACTGGGCCGTGGCGGGCTGGCAACATCCATCGCCGCGCTCGACTGATTGCGCGCAGTGCCACCAAGCACCACCCAGCCATCGCGGTGAGCATTTCTTGGGTATGTCGCAGCGGGTCGCCACCCGGCGGCCGGACCGGATCGAACAGTGCTACCTCTGCCACCAGACCAACAGCTTCCATAGCTTCGGCGCCGCAGGCCCGGCCGAGCACAGGTGAGTGGCGCGCCATCGTCAGGCCCGGCGATCGTCGGACGCCACGAATTCCAGCCCGTGCAGTCACCCCCTTCTGCGACAGCACGAAGTCCTTCCAACTCGACCGACTCTCACGATTGCTCAGGCCGACCGCCACCGGCACCGCCCGCGCGTATAATCACAGTGACCTCACGAACCTGCTCGTAGCGCCGTCCATGACCATTTTGTCGGCAAGCCCGACATGGCCCGCCAGCTTGCCGGTTCGGACGTCGGCTTCGAGATTCCGGGGTTGGGCGTGTTCTATGGCCCGAACCTGACTCCGGACAAGGAGACGGGCCTTGGCGGTTGGACCGATGTCCAGATCGGCGCAGCCATCACCAGCGGCACGGTGCCGAGTGGACGCCAGCTCGCGCCGATCATGCCGTGGCGCGCTTTCGCCACGCTCACCAAGCCGGATGTGAGCGCGATCATCGCCCATCTCAAAAACCTGCCGGCAGTCAGAAACAAGGTGCCGGGCCCGTTCGGACCGCTGGATCCTCCGACGTCGTACGTGATGAAGGTCGTACCACCGGAAGTTCAGAATGTCGCCATCCAGCTCGGCGGGTCGCTCGCCGAGCGCTGGTGCGCGAGCTGCCACGACGTCACGCGTACGCCGCAAACCGGCTCAGTTGAGCAAGGCCGTCCCCTGAGCTTCAAAGCCATTGCTGTCCAGACGAGTACGTCAAGAGAGAGCCTCGATCGACACCTCTCGGCCGCCCACACGGGTATGCCGAACTTCTCGCTCAGCCCCTATGAGCGTAGCTTGCTGATCGGCTACATCCTGAGTCTGCGCTAGCGACGTCTCCCAAGAGCACCACGGGGGTCAAGACGTGTACGAGAACGTCCTTGACACCCACCGGCTATCGTCACTGCTTCGGAGGCCCCGAAGAATGGCTCGGGGTAGCCGGCATATTGTGCTGCATATCCTGGATTTGCTTCGTCTCACCCGTCTTGGGAGAGGAGGAGTGGCCATGAGTGCCCGGGCCCGGCACGGTGCCACCTCCCATGTGGCCGCCTCGCATGGACGGTCCCCCTCCCATCGGCTGCATGGCGGGGCCGCCAGGCATTGCCATGCCCGAGCTGGGGCCGGGCTGATCACCGGGCTGGCGGACCCAGTCGTTACGCCCGACCGGCTCACCTCCCGGCGCATTCTGTGGTCCGCTGGATGTGGTTTGAGCGTATGAGATGCCCGCGGTGCAGATCAAAGTGAGCGCCAACAGCGTCCGTTGCATGGAACACTCCTTAGGTTGTTAATTAATAATCTTAAATGTTTCGTCCGCCCTTCAAAGTCTCATATTGGACAGCGGCCGCAGACGATATGGCCTATAATTCAGACAGTTTTAAGGAATAGAAATCCGATCGCTGGCCATCCAGCTGGATGGGCGCTTCACGGCTGGCGGTTCGGCATCAAAAGCGGAGGGCGTGCCCTGCTCGTCGGGATGCGGTTCTGCACTCATCGACGTCAAAGCGCGTGCCCCGGCTGTGTATTCTGGATGCGATAGCGGAAAAGGAGGGAGCATGGTTACTGCGCCGGCCGGTGGAACGCGTCGTCCGCCTCGGACCATGCGTACGAATGTCGCGATTCGCGCGAAGGACATAATGACGCGAGCGAACCTGATTACGGTAACACCTCAGACGAGCGTGCACCGCCTCGCGCAGCTTCTTAGCGAGAACCATGTCAGTTCGGTACTAGTCCTACAGAACGGCTCGCTCGTGGGCATCGTAAGCGAGGGTGACCTTCTCCATCGACAGGAACTAGGCACGGACACGGACGACGACAGCGCGGGCAAGGTGAAGTCGCACGCCATGCGCGCGAGCGACATCATGACCCGTACGCTCGTCACGGTGGCCGAGGAGACATCGCTGGCCGACGTCGTGCGGGTGCTGCACGCCTATCACGTCAGGCGGGTGCCTGTCTTGCGTGACAAAGAGGTCGTTGGGCTGGTCGCACGGGCCGACATCATGCGCGCCCTCGCGGTGAGGCCGGAGGGTTCGTCAGGCCCGTCAGGTCGGGACGACGACATGATCCGCTACCAAGCGATCGAGACCTTGCTCAGCATGCCGGGAACAAGTCCGTGGGCGACCACGATCACCGTCAAGAACGGCGTAGTCGAACTGGATGGGACCGTCGAGATGGAGAAGATGCGAGAGCCCTCTCGGATTGCCATCGAAGCCATTCCGGACGTCGTTGAAGTCAAGGACCGCCGGACGATCATACAACCCTATTGATGGCGCTTGGCCCGCCTTATTGCGTCGGCTCTGTCGGCCTCCCTTCGCCTTCGCTCGTTCTCGTCATCGCGGCTTGTCTCTTTGCGACGACCCGATGGCATCCGGTGAGGACCTCACCGGATGCGTACCTCGGAAGGCGCTTATGAAGAAGAAGAGGGTCCATACCCAACCCTCTCATCATGGTTGCGCCTGGCCTCAATCCGCAGCTGCCTTGAGCATCGCATCGGATCCGCTTGTCGTCTCGGCCGGGGCCGCCGTCGGCAGCCGCCAACCTTTGATCAATCCGTAGATCGCCGGAATGACAACGAGGGTCAGGATAGTGGATGAGACCATGCCACCGATCATGGGTACGGCAATGCGCTGCATGATTTCGGACCCGGCCCCTGTGCTCCACAGAATGGGCACCAGACCCGCCATGATGGCGATGACGGTCATCATCTTCGGCCGTACCCGTTCGACCGCTCCGAGCATGATGGCTTCGTGCAGATCGGCCCGCGTGAACGGTTGGCGGCGCGCCTGCTTTTCTCCTTTCACTTCCGCCATGGCCTGCTCGAGATAGATCAGCATCACGACGCCGGTTTCGGCGGCCACGCCGGCAAGCGCGATGAAGCCGACGGCAACGGCGACCGACATGTTGAAGCCGAGCCACCACATCAACCAGATGCCGCCGATCAGGGCAAAAGGCAGCGACAGCATGACGATGAACGTCTCCGTGAGCTTCCGGAAGTTCAGATAGAGCAGCAGGAGGATGATCAGCAGCGTCACCGGCACCACGATCTGCAACCGCGCCTCCGCCCGCTTGAGATACTCGAACTGGCCACTCCACTCGACGGAGTAGCCTGGCGGCAGGTGTACGCTTTCTGCGACGGCTTTCTGTGCATCCGCGACGTAGCCGCCGAGGTCTCGGCCGGTCATGTCGACGAACACATAGACCGCGAGCTGGCCGTTCTCGGTGCGTATCGAGGTGGCGCCACGCTTGAATTCGATCTTGGCGATCTCGCCCAGCGGGACGGTGCCGCCGCCGGGCAGCGGTACCTCGACCTCGGAGGCGACCGCCTGCCCGTTGGAGCGCAGGTCGCGCGGATAGCGGACATTGACCGTATAGCGCTCCCGGCCTTCGACGGTTGTCGTCACGGCGCCGCCGCCCAGCGCGGAGGAAACGATACCCTGCACGTCGCCGACCGTCAGATCGTAACGGCCGAGCGCTTCCCGGTCCGGCACGATATCGAGGTAGTAGCCGCCAATCACACGCTCGGCGTAGGCGCTCGACGTGCCGGGAACAGACCTGACGACCGCTTCGACCTGGCGAGCCACTTTTTCCATCTCGGCGAGATCGGCGCCGAAGACCTTGATGCCGACCGGTGTGCGAATGCCGGTGGAGAGCATGTCGATACGTGCGCGGATCGGCATGGTCCAGGCATTCGA
>Ga0310811_10001776_pt1 | contig 26811 bp, 23 predicted proteins | sample YCmetagenome_FD_207642 | JGI IMG/M metagenome (GOLD analysis project Ga0310811, IMG submission 207642) | Soil microbial communities from experimental microcosm in Duke University, North Carolina, United States - YC | ecosystem: Engineered > Artificial ecosystem > Soil microcosm > Unclassified ... | reverse complement strand
GGCGTCGAGGCGGCCTGAGTTCGTCAAGGCGTTGCCGAGGTTGGAGTGGGCCTCGGCGAAATCCGGCTTGAGGCGGATGGCCTCACGGTAGGCGGCGACGGCGTTGTCGAACTGGCCCAGATGACTATAGGCGCTGCCCAGGTTGAACTGGGCTTCGGCGAAGTCGGGCTTGGCGCGGATGGCCTGGCTGTAGGCGGCAATGGCCTCGCCCAGCCGCTCCGACGCTTTGAGGGCATTGCCGAGGTTGGAATAAGCATGCGCATCGCCTGGCTTGAGGCGAATGGCCTGGTGGTAGGCGGTGATGGCGTCGTTAAAGCGCCCGAGGGTCTGCAGGGCATTGCCGAGGCCCGTATAAGCGTCGGCAAAATCCGGTTGGCAGTGAATGGCGTGGTCGTAAGCGGTTACGGCCTCGCCCGGGCGCCCCGCCTGCCTCAGGGCGTTGCCGAGATTGGCGTGGACCTCGGCGAAATCCGGTTTGCAGCGGATGGCCTCACGGTAGGCGGCAATCGTTTCGTCAAGGCGTCCGAGCGCCTTCAAAGCGGTGCCCAGATTGGCATGATAGGCGGCGATGTCCGGCCTCAGCGCGATCGCCCTGCCGATGGTTTCGACGGCGACGCCATGCTGTCCGGCCTGATGAGCGAGTGCCCCGAGCAGATGCAGCGCGTCGGCATGGCCTGCATCCATGGCCAGAACCTGGCGATAGGCGAGCTCGGCCTCGGCCAGGCGGCCGGCGCGGTGGTGCTGCAGGCCGGCCTCCAGCAGCGCCGGAAGCTCTGATAACGATGATGGGCCTGATGCTGACAAAGTCCGGTCCGGATCCATAGTCCCTCTAAGGCTTTCGGCCTGTCAGGTTCCCTTCACCTGCATGGCGGCCTCCTAACCCATCGTGAAGGGCTTTCACAGGGCGCGGGGCCGGCCGGTATGCCCGGGCTGCCGGAAAAATGACGGTGCGCTCTTATATGTCTCATGGATTTCGATTAGGCTCTGAACATATTCATTTAGATCCGATCCATTCATGAGCGACTCCAGTTCGTCCGAGCCCCCCGAAAACCGCCGCAGCCGGCCGCGTCCGCGGACGATCAAAAGCGGAAAACTGTTCTTCGGCGGCTTTCATAAAACTGTCTTCGACTGCCTGGTGCTGGACCTCTCGGAAACCGGCGTGCGGATCGAGACCGCGGTGATGATCGATGCCCCGGAGATCGCCTTCCTGCAGATCCAGGATGATATGATCGGCCCAATGACGAAGCGTTGGACGGCGGGCAACCAGATCGGCTTCGAGTTCGCGCCCCGGGGCGGCTAGGAAGAAGAAAAGCAAGAGCTTCTTTTTTGAAAAAAAGAAGCAAAAAACTTTTTTAAACTGGGCCATGGGCGGTGTCGGCGCCGACGCCCCAGGCCCAGCGTAACAAAAGTTTTTGCGGCGCTTTTTTCAAAAAGCGCCTGCTTTCTTACCGAATCTGCACCGTGCTGGTCACGCTCAGCTGGGATGGGAAAATGCCCGGCAGAGGTGCGGGCAGGAACACATTGGTCGTGACCTGATAGGTCACCAGCGTCAGTTGCGTTTGCGTGGAGGGGCAGGTGGCTGGCGAGGGGGACGTGGGCGTCGTGTTGGCGGTGGCCGGCGGGGTGAAGCAGCTAAAAGAGAGCGCGCCATTGGCGCCGCCTGCGGAGAGGGTCGCGGGAAGGGTGATCTGGTAATCCGAGTGCTGGTTGATGAGGCCGATAATGAGTTTAGCATCTTTCAGATTGTTCGCCTCGCCGGGATTGGTCCAGGCAAAATAGTCGAGCGCCTGGACCGCGGTTCTGAGCTGGGCCTGGGCCGCCATGATGACGACGAAATCCGCCCCGCCGCCGAACAGTGGCCCCAGGAAGAAGACCGAAACGAGGGCGAATTCAACCGAGACGCTGCCGCGCCGGCGCCGCAGAAAGCCGGCTAGCTGTTGGAGTTGGCGCATGCGGAAGCCTGGTTTTGCGACCCCATGACCGTGGCAACGGTCGTGATGCTGAGGGGGATGGAGGGAAACAGCCCGCTGAAGCCGATCGGCGACCATTGATAACTGGCCGTGAGCGTGAGGTAGAGCCCGGGCGGATCCCCTTCAATGCTGCTGGTTCCGTTATCCGTCCAGGTGATCGTGAGGTGCGGATTGCTGCCGTCGGCACTGCCGGCGCCGGGCAGCGCCGGGCCGGCCGCATTGTTGAAGTCCGTAACGATGGTGCCGGCGGTGGGGCAGGTGAAGGCGCCTGCATTGGCGAACTTGGCGGATGTGTCGACGGCGGCGGCGCGGGCGGCGCTCTGCACCCCGCGCGCCAGCGCCGACACCGACATGCCGAGCAGGCCCAGATTGACGATGCCGAAAATGAACAGCAGCAGCGCCGACCCGCAAATGGCGAATTCCACGGCCGCTGCCGCTTGCCGCGCTTGCGCGAAACTCCGCGCCGTGACGGAGAATCCCGTGGACAGGCGTGGTTTCTGGTCTCTCGGCGAGGCTGACATCTGGTCAGAATGGCGTGCCATGAAGCGATGCCGCCTACTGCACGAGCAACACGCTGGCGCTGGACGACGCACTGGTGCTGCTGTTGGTCGCCGTGTTCGTGAGATCGATGCTGCCGCTTCCGCTCCCGGAGATCGAGGCCACTTCGAGTCCGGTGAGGTTGGATGTGTTGATGGTCATGGCGCCGTTGCCGGACACGGTCAACGGCGCATCGGGGGCATAGACGGCGCCATTGAAGGTCTCTGAGCTGCCTTCAATGAGGTTGTCGGCCGCCGTGTCGCCGCGGGACTGGTAGATCAGCACGCCGCAAATCCCTTCGCCGTCCGTGCCGTCGTAGGGGGCGGTCGCGCCTTCAAAGGCCGGATTGGGGAAATTGGCGGGCGCGACGCAATTGCTGGTGGGCGCGGACAATGAAAGGGAGGCCGACCCACCGATGGTGAAACCGGCAGTGCCTTCCAGCACGAAGGTCACTCCAGTGCCGGTGATTTTGGCGCCGGCCCCAATATCGAGATTGCCATTGCGGATGTAATAGATGCCGGGGTTGAATGTCACAGGGGTGGCGCCGCCGCTGATGGTAAGCCCGCCATCGAAGAAATAGGTGTTGGGCGCCGGCGTGGTATTGGCCGATACCGGGTTGCCGAACACGTAGCTGCCTTGCCCCGCGTAAAAGGCCCCGCCGGAGGAATTCGTGGCATTGGAATTGCCCGCAAAGCTCGTGAGTTCATAGAGGCCGGAACTGAGCGTCATTTGCGGGCCGCCATTGGAGATCCCAATGCCGCCATTCACATAATAGGTGGAACCTTCGAGGGCGAGGGCGGATGAGATGTTGGCCGAGAGCCCCCAACCCGAAAAGGAGCTGCCGGACATTGGACCGTTCAGATAATAAGTGCCGGGGAACAGCGTGGCGGAGCCGTTGGCCAAAAAGGTGCCGCCATTCACCACCATCGTCATCGGCGAGGTCTGGGTGCTGCTGCCGATGGTGAGCGAGCTGTCGGACGTCACATTCATCCCGCCATTGATATAGTAATTATCCCCGTTCATCGTTGTGGTCTTATTGGATTGGCCTTTGAAGCCACCGGTGATGAAAGTGGCGCCAATGTTGGTGCCTTCGTTGAGGAGCAGGGAGGTCACGCCGAAATTGTTCATGCCGGTGAGAAAACCTGGGTCGAGTGCACAGTTGCCGGAATTGCAACTCCCAACCCCGGGTTGGTTCGATGTATTGCTGAGCTGCGGGGTGGCGGGGCTGCCGGTTTCGGTCGGGGCGGAAGGAACCGTCCAGCCTGGGTTCCAGATCGCCATGCCGGCCGAAGCGCTGTCGGCCGGGTTCATGTCGGCGAGCGGATCCGCTGCCGTCAGCGCGTTCAAGGTAACCGTGGATGAGGAACCGGCCGGGCTGCCGTTGGGATTGGTGCCGATATAGCCGGAGAAGGGGGGCACGCTGACGCAACTGGCCGTGGTCGTCACCGCCGTGCCGATGATTTCGCTCGATCCGGTAACGGACATGGAGCATCCCGTCGCGTCGTTCGATGCGATGCCGCAATTCGTGCCGACCACTTTCGCATCGCCTGTGAGCGAGATCGTGCCTTGTGTCGCGATCAGGCAGGCCGGGCTGGTCGGGGCGACCACGTCAGCCGTGGCGCTGGCCGCCTGGTTGCCGGGCAGCATGCCCATCAGCCCCATACCACCCACGGCGGAGAAGAAGCTGCGGCGCGGGATGGTTACGGTCGCCGTCCATTGCGTGCTCGTCCCGCCATTCACCGGGACTTTGTTGAGCGTCAGGCTCAAAGCGGTCAACCCGAGCTGGTTATTGGTGGCCTGATTGGCCGCGGCGAAGGCAAAACTTTGCGCAGCATTTGTGGTGGTGACACCGTATTTGGCTGCCGCCGTCGCGGCGGCGATCGCCGCCGCATCCGCCGCCGATTGCAGCGCCTCCTGCTGTTCGTACCAATAGCCGACGTCAACCGCGAGGCCGGTCGCCGCGATCAATAAAGGGGTCGAAAGCGCAATGATCAGAGCCACCGCCGCCTTGCGGTCGCTCAATCGGCAGAGGCGACGCATAACGGACCGCAGAAAAGCAGCGCAGGGCAAATCTGATCATCCTAAGCAAGGCTCCGGCGGGTCAGAGCACCGTCCTGTTGATATTTCCTGTGCTGGATATCCGTTAAAAAATCAACCATTTGGTAAGAAAGAAGCTGCTTTTCGGATTTTGTTAATCCGGGGCGGCGACAGCGAAACCGACAGGGTTTGAATTCACGAGCGTAACTACTGGTGGCAAGTGGAACGCTGCTCGTTGTAAACAAAACGTCGCGAAACCTTTTGCGCTGGGTCCGTGCCGTTTCAGCGCCTCGGACCCAGCATATTCCTTCTCACAGACTGTCAGTTGACCTTGTAGCCTTCTTCCTCGATCGCCTTGATCACGGCGTCGGTGGGGATGGGCGTGCCGCCGGTGATCTTCACCAGCCCTTGCTGCCGATCGACGGCAACAATCAATTGCGGGGCGACGGAATGAACCGCTTCCGTGACCGCTTTGACGCAATGCCCGCAGGTCATCCCCTCAACTTTCAACTCCAGCATACGCATCTCCATCACATGAGTCCGGACGGAGCTTGTCTCCATCCATCGGACCGATGCTCGACAAATGGAGATTCCTACAATGGGAAGGTCAAGCGGTTTAGGGGACAAAATTTCGATTTGACATTCCAATTGTAGGAAGGTGCAGCTTGCGCCGAAGACCTACGGAACATTGGAGACCGGCATGAGCGAACTTGGTTTGGTCGAGCGGCGGGAGGCCAAGGAGGCCGCGCCGCATCACGGCGCGACCATGGATTTCGGCGTCGAAGGCATGACCTGCGCCTCCTGCGTCGGCCGGGTGGAGCGCGCGATCCGGAAGGTGCCCGGCGTGGCCGATGTGGCGGTCAATCTCGCCAGCGGTCAGGCGCGTGTGATGTTTACGACCGACACCCCCGAGGCGGAGCTGGTCACGGCGGCTGTGACCAAGGCCGGCTACGGCGTGAGCATCAAAGCAGCGGAACAGGCCGATGAGGGCCAGGCCGAAGAATCGCGGCGCGCGCTTCTTCACACCGGGATTGCGGCCGTGCTCACCTTGCCGCTGTTTGCCGGGATGGTTTTGAGTCTCGCCGGCTCGCCCGCGATGTTGCCCGGCTGGGTACAGCTGGCCCTCGCCACGCCGGTTCAGTTCTGGCTGGGGTTCAGATTCTATCGCACCGGCTGGAAGGCGGTGCGCGCCGGTGCCGGCAACATGGAATTGCTGGTGGCGCTGGGCACCTCGGCCGCTTATGGCCTCAGCCTGTATCTGTTGATCCGCGCCTGGGTCGTGGGCGGCATGCCGGACCTTTATTTCGATGCCTCGGCGATGGTCATCACACTCATTCTGTTCGGCAAATGGCTGGAAGCCCGGGCCACACGCCAGACCGGCGCGGCCCTGCGCGCCTTGATGGCCCTGCGCCCCGAAACGGCGCGCCGGCGCGAGGCCGACGGCACCGAACGCGAAGTTCCGGTGGCCGCTGTCGCCGTCGGCGATCTGGTCGTGGTTCGGCCGGGCGAACGCATCCCGGTCGACGGAATCGTCGTCGAGGGCAGCAGCGCCACGGACGATTCGATGCTGACGGGTGAGAGCCTTCCGGTGCCGAAATTTTTGGGCGACCGGGTGATCGGCGGGGCGATCAACGGCGAAGGCGTGTTGATTGTGGAAACGCGGGCGGTCGGGGCGGAATCGACCCTCGCCCGGGTTGTGCGGTTGGTCGAAAATGCCCAGGCGGCGAAGGCGCCGATCCAGAAAACGGTGGATCGCGTGGCTTCGGTGTTTGTCCCCGTCGTGCTAGGCATCGCCGCGCTCACGTTCCTTGGCTGGTGGCTTGCCGGCTTCCATGGCGCACCGGCGGTGCTGGCGGCGGTTGCGGTGCTGGTCATCGCCTGCCCCTGCGCGCTCGGACTCGCCACCCCCACCGCGGTGATGGCGGGAACCGGCGTGGCGGCGCGGCACGGTATCCTGATCAAGGATGCGGAAACGCTGGAGATGGCGCGCCGGATCGACACGGTCATGTTCGACAAGACCGGCACGCTCACCGCAGGCAACCCCTCGATCGTCGCGATCGAAGCCGTGGACGGCATCGCCAACTCTGAAATTCTGCGCCTCGCCGCCGGCCTGCAGCAGGCCAGCGAACACCCGCTGGCCAAGGCGGTGCGGACCCGGGCGGAAGCCGAAACTATTCAAATCCCCCCGGCGCGGGACGCGAAAGCCCTGCCGGGCCGTGGCGTGGCGGCCAATATCGAGGGCCGTTCGCTGGTCCTGGGGTCACGGCGGATGCTGGACGATCATGGCCTCGATCCCGCGCCGCTCGCCGCCGCCGCCGCACGGCTGCAGGATGAAGGACGGACCGTGTCCTGGCTCGCCGACATCGGCGCCGACCCCGCGCGCATTCTCGGCCTGATCGCCTTCGGTGACGCCGTCAAACCCACCGCCCGCGCGGCGGTCGCGGCGCTGCAGGCGCAAGGGCTGCATGTGGCGATGCTGACCGGCGACAATGCAGGCAGCGCTAAGGCGGCGGCCGCGGCGCTCGGCATCGACGATGTGCGGGCGGAAATCCTGCCCGAGGATAAGGCCGAGGCCGTCGAGGCGCTGCGCCGGACCGGCCGCGTCGTCGCCATGGTGGGCGACGGCATCAACGATGCGCCGGCCCTGGCCGCGGCCGATCTCGGCATCGCCATGGCGACCGGTTCCGACGTCGCCATGCACACCGCCGGCGTCACGCTGATGCGCGGCGACCCCGCTTTGGTGGCCGACGCGCTCGATATTTCCCGCCGCACCTTCGGCAAGATCCGCCAGGGCCTGTTCTGGGCGTTCATCTACAATGTCATCGGCATCCCGCTGGCAGCCTCCGGCCATCTAAGTCCGGTCCTCGCTGGCGCGGCGATGGCCTTCTCCAGCGTCAGCGTCGTCTCTAACGCGCTTCTGCTCCGCCGTTGGCGGCCGGTAACCCGTGGATAGAAGCGAAGACTTCTTTTTGTGAATAAAAAGAAGCAAAAAACTTTGTTATGCTGGGTTGTGGGCAATGTCGCTGACAATGCCTCAGCCCTCCGGGGCTATTCCAACGGTGCTACGCACCACTGGAACCTTCAGCCCCTCCGCCCAGCATAAACAAAAGTTTTTTGCGCCGCTTTTTTCAAAAAGCGGCTTCTTTCTTCACCTCTAACTAACCATGTTCCAGTTGGATTGACGCTGTCCTGCCCGGCTCAGACCATCGCCGCCAAAGGGCAAATTCAAGCGCGCAATAAGAACGGAGGAAACATGGACAGGATTCGTATGCTCTTCGTGGCGGCCCTCATCTCGGGCGCCGCCATACCCGCGACAGCGCTGGCGCAAGGCGCTTGTCCGGCCAGTAACGCGTCGCTGCCGCCCGGCGCCAACAGCACCAACCCATCGGCGCCGTTTTACATCGACACGACGGGGCTCGATTTCAAAACAGCGCCGCCCACGCGCAATCCGTTCAGCCCGAACTACCCTCACGCGACGGCGCTGGCCGCAGGCAAGCTTCCGTCGCCGAGTGCGATCGGCAATTTCATCATCGGCCCGGTGCATCGGCCGGCGCCGGAAACCAGAGCACGGCCCGGCGTGCCAAAAGGCACAATCTACGCCCTCACAATGTCTTCGGCCGACAGCACCATCTACAAGCCCGGCATTGTCCGCGACGATCCGAATAACTGCCTTAACGCCGCGCTCGAACAGGGCCATACCGCGCCCGGCGATCCTTCAAACATATTGGTGCCGACCAGCCATGCCGGCATCTGGACGCGCCCGGTCGATGTCTATGTTCCGGCCGGTTACGTCCCGGGCACGGAAGCGCCCTTGATGGTCGTCGGCGATGGTGGCCCGCATGGCTTCTTCAACGAACGGCAGCTCTTCACCGTGCTCGACAACCTCATCTACGAACATCGGCTGCCGCCTATGGTCGTCGTCAGCATCGGCGCTGGGGGGCAGGATGCCCAGGGCAGCGAACGCGGCCTGGAGTATGATACCGTCTCCGGCACCTACGCCGAATGGGTGGAAACCGAGGTCCTTCCCTTCGTTGAGCAGCAAACGCATGTGCGTCTCACCAAGGACCCGGACGGGCGCGCCACGCTCGGCATCAGCTCAAGCGGCGCCGCCGCCTTCACCATGGCCTGGTTCCACCCTGAGCTATATCACCGCGTGCTCGCTTATTCGCCGACCATGGTGAATCAGCAATGGCCGCATAATCCGGCGCTGCCCGGCGGCGCCTGGGAATATCACGATGCCTGGGCCGGCCCGGCGGTTGCCCCGCGCGCCGTCGACGGACTCAAAGTCACGGAAACCAATGCCGCGGCGGGCGTGCCGCTCATTCCCAACAGCCCGACCAAACCCATCCGCTACTGGTTCGAGACCGGCGACCGCGACCTGTTTTATCCGCTCGCGACCATGCCCGACGGCATGCATGACTGGGCGCTCGCCAACGAAGATATGGCCCGCGTTCTGGCCGCCAAGGGCTACCAATATCAGTTCGTCTTCTCCCGCAACGCGACTCATGTCGACAAGGCGACCGTCGCCCAGACCCTGCCCGAAGCCCTGGAATTCGTCTGGCACGGCTATCCGGTCGTCCAGGAGGCAAATTCGGTGAAGTAAAAAGGGGAAACGTCTTCAAACTGGGCCCGTGCTGCTTTCGCTGTCTCAGGCCCAGTTTCAAAAAAGTTTTTGCGCCGCTTTTTTCAAAAAGCGGCTTCTTTCTCCCGACGGCTCGGCTTCGTTGACACTAAGCCGAGTCGTCGACTAGTTTCCGCCGCGATGGTCCTTCTTCGTGAAGGTGAATAGGGAATTCGGTGCGGGCCTTTCGGCCCCATGCCGCAGCTGCCCCCGCAACTGTAAGCGGAAAGCCCCCGTCTCTCGGCCACTGGACTTGTTCCGGGAAGGCTGACGGGAGCGTCTGATCCGCGAGCCAGGAGACCTGCCATCGCATTTGCCAAGGCTGGCCAGGCGGGGCGCCCGGTTAAGTTCCTCATGCAGGGTTCGTCGCCCGGCGTGTCTCGTCACAGGTCCGCGCCCCGGCCATACGCTTTCATGCGTGCATTGGGGAAGCCGTGTCGAAATCCTTGTCCACTACGCTGCATGTCTGTGTCACCTGCAAGGCCGGCGGTGATGCGGAGCCCTTGGGGCAACGCCTGTATGAGGCCCTGGCAGACTGCCTGGCCGGCACGGGAGATGAGCTGGAATTGCGCCCCGTGGCTTGCCTGGCCGCCTGCGAGCGCGGCTGCACGGCGGCGATCTTCAAGCCGGGCAAGCCGTTCGGTTATCTGCTCGGGTATCTGCAGCCACAGCAGGCGGCGGATATTCTCGATTATGCACGCCGTTACGACGCCTCGCCGACCGGGTCCGTGATGCCCTCGCGCCGCGCGCCCTCGCTTAGCCATTCCATCCTCAGCCGTTTCCCCGCTTACGGGCTGGATGTGGCGGCCCAACACCAGAAAGAGAGACAATGAACCTCCACGCCGCGAAAATCCCCACCACCATTATCACCGGCTTTCTCGGCGCGGGGAAAACCACGTTGGTGCGCCATATTCTGGAGACGGCCGGCGGTCGGCGGTTCGCGGTGATCGTGAACGAGTTCGGTTCTCGCGGCGTTGATGGCGAGATTTTGCAGACATGCGGGTTCGAGGGCTGCGACGAGACGAACATCATCGAGCTCGCCAATGGCTGCCTGTGCTGCACGGTCGCGGATGATTTCGTGCCGACCATCGAGGCGCTGCTGGGGCGGCCGAATCCGCCCGACTACATCATCATTGAGACCTCCGGGCTGGCGCTGCCCAAGCCGTTGATCAAGGCGTTCAATTGGCCGAGCGTTCGCTCGCGCCTGACCGTGGACGGGGTGATCGCCGTGGTGGACGGGCCGGCGGTGGCGGCCGGGCGCTTCGCCGACGATCCGGAAGAAGTTGCGCGCCAGCGGGCGGCGGACCCTTCGCTCGACCATGACAACCCGCTGGCCGAAGTCTACGAAGACCAGATCAGGGCCGCCGATCTCGTGGTGCTGAACAAATCCGATCTGCTGGGCGCGGACGAGCTGGCGCAAGTGAAACAGATGATCGAGGAAACCCTGCCGCGCGCGGTCAAGCAGGTGGCGGCGACGAACGGGAAACTCAGCTTGGATATCCTGCTCGGCCTGGAGGCGGCGGCGGAGGACGATCTGGCGGCGCGGCCCTCGCATCACGACGCCGAGGACGGCGCGCATGAGCACGACGATTTCGACAGTTTCATCGTGCCGGTTGCGGAAATTGCCGCCCCGGCGGACTTCCAGGCCCGCCTCGAGGCCGCCGCCGCCGCGCATGGCGTGTTGCGGATCAAAGGCTTCCTCGCGGTTCAAGACAAGCCGTTGCGATTGGAAATTCAGGGCGTCGGCACGCGCTTCCGGCAGAATTTCACCCGCCCCTGGGCGGCGGATGAGGCGCGGCAAGGACATCTCGTGGTGATCGGCCGCACCGGCATGGACCGCGCCGGCATTGAAGCGCTCATTGCCGGCGATGTGTGAGCAAAAGAAAGGAAGGCTTCTTTTTGTGAACAAAAAGAAGCAAAAAAACTTTATTAATCTGGGCCGTGCTGGTTTCACCGCCGCCAGCCCAGTTTCAAAAAAGTTTTTGCGGCGCTTTTTTCAAAAAGCGCCTGCTTTCTTTGCTGTCGGTCTCTAAGCCACCATGCACATCCTCTTCCGCGAGCAGCGTACCCTTGATGAAGCGGCGGCCGCCGTGGAGCTGGGGCACAGCCCGGCGGATGTCGTGCTGTTGTCCTTTTCCGATGCGGATCTCGGCGCGGCGGCGATGGCGTGGCGCCATCTGGGCGATGCGCGGCCAGGGCTGCGGCTGGCCAATCTGGCGCAATTGCGCCATCCGCTTTCGGTCGATCTCTATGCGGAACAGGTTCTGGCCCACGCGAAGACGGTGATCGTGCGGCTGCTCGGTGGGCTCGATTACTGGCGTTACGGCTGCGAGGAGCTGCTGGCTTTGGCCCAAGCGCGCAACATTGCCCTCGCGGTGATTGCCGGAGACGGGCAAAGCGATTCGCGGCTGAAAGATTTCTGCACGGTGAGCGCGGATGTCGCCGCTTTGTTCGACGGGTATTTTCGCGAAGGCGGCCCGGCCAATCTCGCCAATGCCTTGCGCCTGGGGGCGTCGCTGGCCGGGCTTGGCGCGCCGCCTGAACAACAGCCGGCGCCGGTGCCCCGCTTCGGCCTGCATGATCTGCCGGTGGGTGCGGCGGATGCGCCGCTGGCCGTGCTGGTGTTCTATCGTTCGCATCTGCTCTCGGGCGACATCGCGCCGATCGAGAGTCTGGCGGAGGAATTGGCAAGACGCGGGATCGGCGCCCGAGCGCTTTATGTCGACAGCCTGAAATCACCGGACGCCGCCGCCTTCGTCGCTGTGACGCTGCGCGCATGGCAGCCGCGTGTGGTGCTGAACGCAACGGGGTTTGCCGCCCGGGGCGAGCGCGGCTCGCCGCTCGATGAAGCCGACTGCCCGGTGTTGCAGTTGATTTTGGCGGGGTCGACGCAGGAAGCGTGGCGGAATTCGACGCGCGGCCTCTCGCCGGCGGACATGGCGATGCAGATCGTGTTGCCCGAATGCGATGGGCGGCTCTCGACCACGGCCGTTTCCTTCAAGACGCCGGGCGCGTGGAGCAAGGCGCTGGAATTCGCGCAGACGATGCATAGGCCGGAAGCAGGGCAGGTCGCTTTGGCGGCGGACCGTGCCGAAGGGTGGATCCGGCTGGCCAAGAGCCCGGCGGCGGCGCGGCGCATCGCCCTGGTGTTGTCGGATTATCCGGGGGCGGCCGGCGCGCAGGGGCAGATCGGCCATGCGGTGGGGCTCGACAGTTTCGCCAGTCTGGACGCGATCGCGGGGCTTCTGCACGCGGCCGGTTACAGGGTGCCGGCAAGCGGGGTTTCGGCTCAGCTCCGGCATCTCGCACCCGCGCCCTTTCTGTCGGTGGCGGAATACAAATCCCTGTTCGCCGGGCTGGCGCCTTCCATGCAGGCCAAAGTCAGTGCCGCCTGGGGCGCGCCGGAGGAGGATGATTCGGTCCGCGACGGCTGGTTCGCGCTGCCGCATTTGCGGGCGGAGAATCTCATCGTCGCGGTACAGCCGGACCGCGGCGCGGCGCGCGACAGGAAGACCTCCTATCACGATCCGGATTTGCCGCCGCGCCACGCCTATGTCGCGTTTTACCTATGGCTGCGGGTCCGCGAACGCATCCACGCGTTGGTGCATCTGGGCGCGCACGGCACGCTGGAATGGCTGCCGGGCAAGGCGCTCGCGCCGGATCACGAAACCTGTTTCCCCACGGCGCTTTGCCGCGGTCTGCCGGTGATCTACCCGTTCATCGTCAACAATCCCGGAGAGGCGGCGGTGGCGCGGCGACGGCTGGGGGCGGTGGTGCTCGGCCATCTCACGCCGCCGCTCAAAGAAGCCGGCGCGCATGGCGCGGCGATGTCGCTGGAACGGTTGATCGACGATTACGCGGCGGCGGACGGGCTGGATCGGCGCCGCACGGACATGCTGCGCGACGAGATTCTCACCCAGGCCGCGGCGGCGGGGCTGCTCGAGGAAAGCGGCTGTCAGCGCGAAATGCCCGCGGACGACCAGCTGGCGCGGCTGGATGCGTATTTGTGCGACGTAAAGGAGTTGCAGATCCGCGACGGGCTGCACGTGTTCGCAAGCGCCCCGGCGTCGGACCGGCGGGCGGCGCTGCTCGCCGCGCTCCGGGCGGCGGCCCCCAAGGCCGATCCCGCCCGGCTGGAAGCCGCGCTCGACGCTTCGGCCGAGGCGGAGCGTGCCGGTTTGCTCGCTGCGTTGGACGGAAAATTCGTTGCCCCCGGTCCGGCCGGCGCGCCAGGCCGTGGCCGGGCGGATGTGCTGCCGACCGGCCGCAACCTCTACAGCCTCGACCCCCGGGCCGTGCCGACCCGCGCGGCGATGGCGCTGGCGGGCAAGACCGCCGAGGCGATTCTACGCCGCCATTTGCAGGAACAGGGGGATTGGCCGCGCCGCCTGGTGATCGATTTGTGGGGGAGTGCGGCCTTGCGCACCGGCGGCGAGGATCTGGCGCTGGCGTTTATCCTGATGGGCGCCGCGCCGGTGTGGGATGGCGAGTCCAACCGCATCAGCGGCGTGGAAATCCTGCCTTTGGCGGTGCTGGACCGGCCGCGCGTGGACGTCACGTTGCGCATCTCCGGTCTGTTCCGCGATGCGTTCGAGACCCAACTGCTGATGTTCGACATGGCGGTGCAGAGCATCGCCGCGCGCGACGAGCCGGCGGATTTGAACAGCCTGGCCGGTGCTGCGCGCGGCTTGGCAGGCGCGGAATCGCGTGCCGCCACGGCGCGGATTTTCGGTCCGGCGCCGGGGGCTTATGGCGCCGGTGTCTCGGAATGGCTGCGCGCTGACGCCCTTGCGGACAAAGCCTCCCTTGGCGCCGCCTATCTCGCCGCCGCGTCCCATGCTTACGGCCAGGGGCTGGACGGCGGACGCGATAGGGAGAGTTTCGCCGCGCGCGTGGCCGGCGCCGATGGCTTTATCCACCAGCAGGACCATGCCGAAATCGATGTGCTGGACGGGCTGGATTTCGCCGCCTTCGAGGGCGGCTTTGCCGCCGCGGCGGCTTCCCTGGGTGCCGCACCCGCTTTGTACCATGTGGACAGCACGCGCTCGGACGCGCCGCGCGTGCGGCTGCTGCCGGAGGAAATCGCGCGCGTGGTGCGCGGCCGGGCGGCCAATCCGGCCTGGATTGCCGGCATGATGCGGCATGATTATCGTGGTGCTGCCGAAATCAGCCGGGCGCTGGACGGGTTGTACGCTTTCGCCGCCACCATGCCGGAGCGGTTCGACGCGCAGTTCGATTTGCTGTTCGACGCGACGCTGGGGAACCCGGAGGTCGATTCGTTCCTGCGCCGTGCCAATCCGGCGGCGCATGAGGCGATGCGGCGGCGTTTCGCCCGGGCGCTCGAAGGCGGGTTGTGGCACAATCGCCGCAACAGCGTGGCGGCGCGGCTGGCATCGCCATGAGCGGGGGCATGATCAAAGGTTGGTGCCCGAGCCTGTTCGAGCCCATGGCAGCGGCCGACGGTTTTCTGGTGCGGGTCAAGCCGCGCGTGGCGGGGATCAGCGCCGCGCAAGTGCGGGCGTTGGCGGATGCGGCGGAGGTTTACGGCTCAGGCCGGGTCGAGATCACGAACCGGGCGAATTTTCAGGTGCGGGGATTTTCCGCGCAGACCGTTTCCACCTTTGCCGATTCCATGCGGGCGGCCGGCCTCGCCAGCGCTGACCCGGCCGCCGAGCGGCGGCGCAACATCGTGGTCGCGGCCGGGCTGGCGCCGGACATGATGGCGGTCGCGCAGCGTCTGGAAGTGTGGCTGGAACAGGATGAGTCGTTGCAGGCGCTGCCGGCGAAATTCGGCTACGCCGTCGGCGACGTTGTGGGTGTCGCCGATCTTTGCCTTCTGCCCGGCCGTGTCGTTCTGTCGGGGCATATCGCCGTGCCGGCTTCCGATCCCGTCGCCGCAGCGCAGGCGTTGACCCAGGCCTATTTGCGGCTGACGCCGCGCCCGATGCGGCTGCGCGACCTGCTGGCCAGTTTGGGTGCAGAGATGGTTTGTGCTGCCGCGGGGCTTGAAGGGCAGGCTTTTACGCCGGATGCGCAACCATCCGGCCCGTTCGGCCTCGGCCTGGCTTACGACACGCAAACTGCCGCCCAGCTCCGCCGTGCGGCGGATCTGGCGGAGCGGTTCGGCAATGGCAGGCTGCGCACGACCCCCGGCAACAGTTTCGTGCTGCTAGGGGCGGAGGCCGATCAAGCCGGCCTTGCCGCAGCGGCGCGGGCGGAGGGGTTCATCGTCGACCCCGCCGATCCGCGGCGGCGGATCAAGGCCTGCGTGGGCCGGCCTTCCTGCGCCAGCGCCGGGGCCGATGTCCGCGCCATTGCGGCCCGGTTGGCGCCGCATTGGGCCGGGGCGGGAACGCTGCATGTGTCGGGCTGCGCCAAGGGCTGCGCCGCGCCCGGTGGGGCTGCGGTCACGCTGGTCGCGACCGCGCAGGCAGACCGGTTTGATATCGTTTGTGATAAAACGGCTGATGGCGTACCCGAGCGCGCCGGCGTCTCCTTGCAGGACGCGATTGAATGGATGACGGAAAGACAATTTTGCCGATGAGCGCCCCCAGAAACTATATTCGTGACGGTGCCGCGATTTATGCGGAGTCCTTTGCCACGATTCGCCGCGAAGCCGATCTCTCCGCGTTTTCGCCGGAAGAGGCGGGCGTGGTGGTGCGCATGATCCATGCCTGCGGCATGGTCGATCTGCCCGGCGATGTGCGCTTCGGGGCCGGCTTCGTCGCCGCGGCGCGGAGCGCGTTGACGGCGGGCAAGCCGATCCTATGCGATTCCGAAATGGTCGCGCATGGCGTCACCCGGGCGCGCCTGCCGGCGGGCAACGAGGTGATCTGCACCTTGCGTGCGGCGGAAACGCCCGCGCTCGCGGCGAAGATCGGCAACACGCGCTCGGCGGCGGCGCTCGATCTTTGGGGGGCAAAGCTGGCGGGCGCTGTGGTTGCGATCGGCAATGCGCCGACGGCCTTGTTCCGGCTGCTGGAACTGCTCGATGCGGGGGCGCCGCCGCCGGCCGCGATCATCGGCATTCCGGTCGGCTTCGTCGGCGCGGCGGAATCGAAGGAGGCGCTGGCGGAAGATGGGCGGGTGCCCTACCTCATCGTGCGTGGGCGGCGCGGCGGCAGCGCCATGGCGGCGGCGGCGGTGAACGCGCTGGCGAGCACGGCCGAATGAAAGCGGCCCGCTTGTTCGTGCTGGGGCTCGGGCCGGGCGACCCCGAGCTGATGACGGTGAAAGCCGCGCGGATCCTCGCCGCCGCGCCGGTGGTGGCGTTCTTCGCCAAGCGCGGCCGCGCGGGCCATGCGCGCGGCATCGTCGACGGCCAGTTGAGGGCAGGCGCGGAGGAGTTGCGCTTCGAATATCCGTTCACCACGGAACTCTCGGTCGAGGACCCGCGCTACCTCGCCGAGATGGGCGATTTTTACGATGGCTGCGCCGTGCAGCTCGCCGCCCGGCTGCAAGCGGGGCAGGACATCGCGCTGCTCTGCGAGGGCGATCCGTTCCTCTACGGCTCCGCCATGTATCTTTTTGACCGGCTCAGCGCGGATTATGCGGCGGACGTGGTGCCGGGGGTGACGGGCATGAGCGGCTGCTGGAGCCGCGCCGGCTTGCCGATGACCCATGGCGACGATGTGCTCAGCATTCTCCCTGCGACCTTGGACGAGGCGCGTTTGTTGGAACGCCTGAAATCCTGTGACGCGGCGGTGGTGATGAAGGTCGGGCGCCATCTGCCGAAAATCAGCCGCGTGTTGCGGGAGGCCGGCATGTTCGAGCGGGCTTTCTATGTCGAGCGCGGCACGATGGAAGGCGAACGCATCACCCGCCTGTCGGCGCGCGAGGACGGGCCCGCGCCGTATTTTTCCATGGTGCTCGTGCCGGGCCGGCAGGGGGCGCGATGAGCGGCAAATTATGGATCGTCGGCCTCGGCCCCGGCGATGCGGCGCTGCAGACGCCCCAGGCCACCGAGGCGCTGGCCCGGGCCACCGACCTGGTGGGCTACGGGCCTTATGTGGACCGCGTGCCGCACACCCCGGGGCAGGTCCGCCATGCCTCCGACAACCGGGTGGAACTGGACCGCGCCCGCCTGGCGTTGAGCTTGGCGGCGCGGGGGCAGGCGGTGGCGGTGGTCTCCTCCGGAGATGCCGGGGTGTTCGCCATGGCGAGCGCGGTGTTCGAGGCGATCGACAAGGGCGACCCCGCCTGGCGCTTGCTGGATGTCGAAGTGGTAGCGGGGATTTCCGCGATGTTCGCCGCGGCGGCGCGGATCGGCGCGTTTCTCGGCCATGATTTTTGCGCGCTCTCGCTTTCGGACAATCTCAAGCCCTGGACGCTGGTGTTAAAGCGGTTGCGTGCCGCCGCCGAGGCCGGGCTGGTGATGGCGTTGTACAATCCGATCTCCCGTGCGCGCCCCTGGCAACTTGCCGAGGCGTTCGCGGTGTTGCGGGAGATTTTGCCGCCGACAACGCCGGTGGTGTTCGCCACCGCCATCAGCCGGCCGGAGGAAACCATCGACATCGTCGATCTGGCGGCGGCGGACCCGGCGCGCGCCGACATGCGCACGCTGGTGATGGTCGGCACCGCGGCAACAAAGTGGATCGAACGGCCGGGCCAGCGCCCTTGGGTCTATACGCCGCGTTTCGCGGATGAGGCCGCGTCATGACAGGCAGCGAGCCAGGCCAGCGCGCCTTCCGCACCGCTCACGCGCGCGGCCTGGAGCCCGCTGACATCCGGCCAGGGGGGGCGCACGACCATGATCACGGGGAGCCCCAGCTCCCGCGCGGCGGCGAGCTTGGCGTGCGTGGCCGCGCCGCCGGAATTTTTCGTTACGATCCATTCGATGCGCGCGTCACGCAGCAGGCGCCGGTCATCTTCCAGCGTGAACGGCCCCCGCGCTGTAATGAGTTTGGCGTGGGGCGGCAGGAATTCGGGCGGCGGCGCGTCGACGCTGCGGATGACGTAATCGTGCCAGGGGGCGGCAACGAAGGGGGCGAGGTCTTTGCGGCCGATGGTGAGCAGCACGCGCCGTTTGGTGGGGCCCAGAGCGGCGGCGGCCTGGCCCATGTCCGGAACCTCGGTCCAGCGATCGCCGGCCTGGCGCTCCCAGGCCGGGCGCTCGATCAGCAGCAAAGGCGTGCCGGTCGCGCGCGCCGCGTCCACGGCGTTCCGGCGGATTTGCGCGGCGAACGGATGCGTCGCCACCACCAGCATTTCGATGGCGTTGTCTGTCAGATAGCGCCCCAGCCCGACCGCGCCGCCGAAACCGCCGATGCGGCACGGGATCGCCGGCAGGACCGGCGTTTTGGTGCGCCCGGCCAGCGACAGCATTGGCGCAAAGCGCGGATCGTTCGCCAACAGTCCAGCGAGGGCGGAAGCTTCGCCGGTGCCGCCGAGAAGCAGAATCTTGAGTTGTGGCATGAATAAAGCCGAGGGTGAGAGCAACATGCCGCCCATTCGGTGGCTGACCATATTGGGCATTGGCGAAGATGGTGTCGAGGGGCTGAGCCCGGCGGCGCGACATCTGTTGCAGGCGGCGGATCTGGTGGTGGGCGGCAAGCGGCATCTGGCGCTGGCCGCGCCTTTGATTGCCGGACGGCAGATGCCTTGGCCGAGCCCCATGGAAGGCGGGATTGAGGCGATTCTGGCGCGACGCCCCAGCCCGACCTTGGTGCTGGCCTCGGGCGATCCGTTTTGCGATGGCGTCGGCGCGATGCTGGCGGCCCGCGTCCCGGCGGACGAATTTCTCTCCTTGCCGGCGCCCTCCTCTTTCTCCCTGGCGCTGTCGCGCCTGGGATGGAAGATGCGCCAGACAGCGACCATCTCGTTCTGCGGCCGGCCTTTGGCGCGCCTCGCGCCGTTGCTGCAGCCCGGCCGCCGGGTTCTGGCCTTGTCGGCGGACGGAACGACTCCTTCGGCTATCGCGGAGTATTTATGTGCGCGGGGCTTTGGCCGTTCAACGCTGCATGTGATGGAGGCTTTGGGCGGCCCGCGCGAGCGGATCCGCATCGTTGCGGCGCAGGATTTTCACACGCTCGGCGAATGCGGCGCGCTGAATTTGGTGGCGATGGAACTGGTCGCCGATGCCGGCGCGCGGATCATTCCGCTCGCCACCGGGTTGCCGGACGAATTCTTCGAGCATGACGGGCAGATCACCAAGCGGGAGATCCGCGCCGTCACGCTCGCCGCTTTGGCGCCCGGTGCCGGCGAAATATTGTGGGATGTCGGGTGCGGTTCGGGTTCGGTGGCGATCGAATGGATGCTGCGCCACCCGGAAAACATCGCCTATGGGATCGAACGCGATGCCGCCCGCGCCGCGCGCATCGCCCGCAATGCGGCGGAGCTGGGCGTGCCGGGGCTGCAAGTGGTGGAAGGGCGCGCGCCGGACGCTTTGGCCGGGCTGCCGGCGCCCGATGCGGTGTTTCTGGGCGGGGGCGCGCATCTGCCGGGGATGATCGACAGCGCCTGGCACGCTTTGCGGCCGGGCGGCCGGTTGGTGGCGAATGCGGTGGTGATCGAAACCGAGGCATCCTTGTTCGCCGCGCGGGAGAGATTCGGCGGCACGCTGACCAGGCTGTCGGTGGAACGGCTCGATGCCATCGGCAGCCTGCACGGGTTCCGCCCGGCGCTCACGGTGACCCAATGGGCGGCGACCAAACCATGATCGTGGCTGGCATCGGATTTTCCTCGGGCGCCACGGCGGCGGAGATCGTGGCGCTGGTGCGGCGCGCGGAAACTCTGGCCGAGCACGCGGCCGAAATCTTGGCCGCGCCCGATTTCAAAAGCGACGCGGCGTGCCTGCGCGAAGCAGCGCAAATCTTGGGCCTGCCTGTGCAGTTGGTTGACCGCGCTACGTTGGGGGCGGTGCAAAAAAATTGCCCCACGCAATCCCAGGCGGCGGCGCGGGAAGTGGGACTGGCCAGCGTCGCGGAAGCCTGCGCCCTCGCGGGCGCCGGAGCGGAAAGCCATTTGTTGGTGGCGCGGTTGACGCAAGGGAACGTTACCTGCGCCTTGGCGGGAGATTTGCCATGACGGTTCATTTCATCGGCGCCGGGCCGGGGGCGGCGGATTTGATCACGCTGCGCGGGCGCGATCTGCTGCAAGCCTGTCCGGTCTGCCTGTATGCCGGCTCCATCATCCCGCCGGAGCTGCTGCATTATTGCCCGCCAGGCGCGCGGCTCATCGACACCGCCGCGCTCGATCTCGACCAGATCGAGGCGGAATTTCTCCGCGCCGAGGGGCTGGGGCAGGATGTCGCGCGGCTGCATTCCGGGGATCTGTCGATTTACAGCGCGGTCGCCGAGCAAATTCGCCGGCTGCAGCGCCACGGCATCGCCTACACGCTCACCCCCGGCGTGCCGTCCTTCGCTGCCGCGGCGGCGGCGCTGGGGCGGGAGCTGACCGTGCCGGAGCTGGCGCAAAGCGTGGTGCTCACCCGCCTGTCCGGCCGCGCCTCGGCGATGCCGCCCAAGGAAAGCCTCGCCGCCTTCGCCGCCACCGGCGCGACTTTGGCGATCCATCTCGCGATCCATCGCTTGAGTGAAATCACCGCCACGCTCACGCCGTTTTACGGCGCGGATTGCCCGGTTGCGGTGATGGTCCGCGTAAGCTGGCCGGACGAGCAGACCGTGCAGGGCACGCTGGGCGATATTTGCGGCCGCCTCGAAGGGCTCGGCGTCGAGCGTACGGCTTTGATCCTGGTGGGCAGGGCGCTGGCGCCGGAGGATTTCCGCGAGAGCGCGCTCTATAACCCCGATTATACGCGGCGGTTCCGCGCATGAGTCCCCACCGGCGCGAACGACGTGCGACCGACCAGGTTTCCGGTCCGGTCGAACAGCACGATCTCAAGCTCGGTTTGGCATCCCTCAAGCAAGGGCGCGGCGGTTTGCCAGGCTTGTGCGGCAATGGCATCGCCCAGCGCCGCGCCTGCCGACTGCGCCAGCTCGAAAGCTTCGGCCGTGGTGTTGGCCTGGGCAATCCGCGCCGCGATGTCCGCATTACATCCGATTTGCGCGGCCAAGCCGGCGAGGACCAAAAGATCGACCTCGCCGCGTTTGGAGTGCAGATCGAGCCGTCCTTGCGCGAGCTTGGTCATTTTCGCCACGCCGCCGGCGATGGTGACGCGCGGCACCGGATGGGATTTCAGATATTTCAGCATGCCGCCGACAAAGTCGCCCATTTCGATGAGCGCCGTTTCCGGCATATGGTGCAAGGCGCGCACCGCGGTCTCGGAATTGTTGCCGGTGGCGCCGGCGAGATGCGTAATTCCGCTGGCGCGCGCGACATCGATGCCGCGATGGATCGAATGGATCCAGGCCGAGCAGGAAAACGGCACGACAATGCCGGTGGTGCCGAGGACCGAGAGGCCGCCGACGATGCCGAGCCGCCCGTTCAAGGTGCGCTGCGCCAGGATCTCGCCGTCCTGGATGGAGATTTCCACCACCACGTCGCAGGCCACGCCATGAAGCGCGGCGAGCTCTTCCAACGCGGCGCGGATCATTTGCCGCGGCACCGGGTTGATGGCGGGTTCGCCGGGCGGGATGGCGAGGCCGGGGCGCGTCACCATGCCGACACCGGGGCCGGCGCGGAACATAATTCCCGTTCCGGCGGCGCCCGGCGTGACCTTTGCCCGCACCAGCGCGCCATGGGTGACATCGGGGTCGTCCCCCGCATCCTTGACCACGCCGGCGCTGGCGTGGGTTTCCGCCCGGTCCCATTCGGCCAGCGCGAAGGCGACGTTTTGGCCGCCGGGGAGGCGAATTTCCACCGGGTCGGGGAATGTGCCGGTGAGAAGGGAAGCATAAGCGGCTTTGGCGGCGGCGGTGGCGCAGGCGCCGGTGGTCCAGCCATGGCGCAGCTTCGGGGTGGGCTCCATGGCGCGGAGCATAGGCACCGCTTCGGTGCCTGTCACCGCGCCGATGCGGGGGCATGAGCATGCGCGGCCTGGTCATCGGCGCGCCGCGTTCGGGCAGCGGCAAAACCACGCTCACGCTCGCTCTGCTGGCGGCGGCGCGGCGGCGCGGGCTCAACATCCGGGCGGCGAAATCCGGCCCCGATTACATCGATCCGGCGTTTCATGAAGCGGCGACCGGCTGGCCGAGCGTGAATCTCGATAGCTGGGCGATGGCGCCCGCGCAGCTCGGCACGGTCGCGGATTATGCGGCTGCGGCCGAGATCCTGGTCATCGAATCCTCCATGGGGCTGTTCGACGGCGTGGCCGGCGCGGCGGGGCAAACCGGCGCGGGGGCGGATCTCGCGGCGCGGTTCGGCCTGCCGGTGGTGCTGATCCTCGACGTCTCCGGCCATTCGCAGAGTGCTGCGGCGGTGGCGCGCGGCTTTGCCCTGCATCGGCCGGGTGTGGAGATTGCCGGGGTGGTGCTGAACCGGGTCGCGAGCGAACGCCACCGCGAAGGCATCGCCGCCGCGATGGATGCCGCCGGCATTAAAATTCTTGGCGCGATCAAACGTGACGAGACGATCGCCGTGCCGGAGCGCCATCTCGGCCTGGTGCAGGCGCTGGAACATCCGGATTTGCGCCTTCATCTCGACCGGCTGGCCGATCTCGCCGAGCAATCCCTGGACGTGGCGGGCATTTTTGCAGTGGCAAAACCGTTCGCAGCGGTCGGAGGCGGACCGGCAATCTTGCCACCGCCGGGGCAGCGCATCGCTTTGGCGCGCGATGCCGCATTCAGCTTCCTTTATGCCCATATGCTGGAAGGCTGGCGCCGCGCCGGCAGCGAGATGGTGTTTTTCTCGCCGCTCGCCGACGAAGCGCCGCCATCGGATTGCGATGCCTGCTGGCTGCCGGGCGGGTATCCGGAACTGCATGCGGGGCAGCTCGCGGCGGCCCGCCGGTTCAAAACGGGCCTTGCCGCCTTCGCGGCGACGCGGCCGGTTCATGGGGAGTGCGGCGGCTACATGGTGCTGGGCGCTAACCTGCAAAGCGCGGACGGCGGCTGGCATCAAATGGCCGGCCTCCTGAGCCATGAAACCAGCTTCGCGAAACGGCGCATGACTCTCGGCTACCGCGAGGCCATGATGCTGGCCGCTTCCTCCCTGGGGCCGGCCGGGACCTGCATCCGGGGGCATGAGTTTCACTATGCGTCCATGGTCTCGCCCGGCGCGGATGCCCCTCTGGCCGAACTCCGCGACGCGGCCGGAAAGCAGCTCGGGCCGGCGGGGGGACAACGCGGCCGGGTGAGCGGGACGTTCTTTCACGCCATTGCCCGCCACGAATCAGCGGACCGAGGATAGGATGGAACCAGATTTCACCGCGCCGGGCTTCTTTCCCCTGCTGACCGAATTGTTGCGCTGGCGGCGCGATGTCCGGCATTTCCGCACCGATGAGATCCCCGACGCCGAATTGCTGGATCTGTTGCGGCTGGCGCAGCTCGCCCCCTCGGTGGGGTTGAGCCAGCCCTGGCGGTTCATGCGCGTGCGCAGCGCCGCCGCGCGGGCTTTGGTGCGGGAGAATTTCCAGCACTGCAACGAGGCGGCGCTGCGCGGTTACCAGGGCGAGGATGCCGCCCTTTACGCGCGGCTGAAACTCGCCGGGCTGGACCAGGCGCCGGTGCAACTCGCGGTGTTCTGCGACGGCGCCAGCCCGACCGGGCGCGGTCTCGGCCGGCGCACCATGCCCGAAATGCTGGAATATTCCGTGGTCACCGCCGTGCATACGCTCTGGCTGGCGGCGCGGGCTAAGGGCATCGGCATGGGCTGGGTGTCGATCCTCGACCCGGAGGAGATCGCCGAGCATCTGCAGGTGCCCCCCGGCTGGCGGCTGATCGCCTATCTGTGCCTCGGGCGGCCGGCGGAAACGCACATCGTTCCTGAACTGGAGCGGGTGGGATGGGAGCATCGGCAGACGCTCGAGGAGCTTTTGGTCGAGCGTTAAGCGCGCAAGGAAGTGGCCGCTTTTTGGAAAAAGCGGCGCAAAAACTTTTTTCGACTTTGGGCCGGGGGCGTTTCTGCCGGCGCGGCGCCTCGAAACTGGGGAAATGCGTTGACATGCCCCAGGCGTTATGCGCCTGTAAACGCATGGGATTTTCAGGAAAATCAATGAGTTTTTGTCATGATTTTCCATAGATTTTCTCAAACAATGCGGCGTTGCACCTCGTTTTCGGGTCATTTGGACTCATCAGGATTATTCATGCCTGGGCGAGGTGTCCGGTACGTAGGCAAAGAGGGGGGAATGGGTGTTCAAGCCTAAAACGTTGTTCGAGAAAATCTGGCATAGCCATGTGATCCGGCAATTCGGCGGCGATCGTTTCCTGATCCATGTCGACCGGCATCTGGTGAACGAGGCGACGAGCCGTTTTGCTTTCGAGGGCCTCAAGAAACGCGGGCTCGTGCCGAAATGCCGCGAAGCGACGTTCGGCGTCATCGATCATGATCTCTCGACCCGCCCCGGCCGCCAGTGGGACAGTTACGAACCCGCGAAAGAGCGGATCAGCGCGATGCAGGAAAATTGCCGGGCGGCCGGCATCGAGCTCATCGATATCCATGATGCGCGCCAGGGCATCGTTCATGTCATCGCGCCCGAGATGGGGTTGACCTTGCCCGGCAGCACCATCGCCTGCGGCGACAGCCACACCGCGACGAGCGGGGGGCTGGGCGCCTGGGCCTGGGGCGTGGGGACGACCGAGATCGAACGGCTGCTGGCGACGCAGTCGCTGATCGTGCGCAAACCGAAGACCATGCGCGTCACCTTCGCCGGGGAACGGCATCCGGGCATCAGCGCCAAGGACCTCATCCTCTATTTCATCGGCCAGCACGGCGTGACGGTCGGCACCGGCCACGCGGTGGAATATGCCGGCCCGGCCATCCGCGCGCTGCCGGTCGAAGGCCGCTTCACGGTCTGCAACATGTCGATCGAATTCGGCGCGCGGTCCGGTTTGATCGCGCCGGATGATGCCGCCATCGAATATCTGGCCGGCCGCGCTTATGCCCCCAAGGGGGCGATGTGGGATCTGGCGGTGGCCGATTGGCGCGGCCTGCCCAGCGACGAGGATGCGCGGTTCGACCGCGAGATCGAGATCGATTGCGCCGCGATCAAGCCGCAAGTGACCTGGGGCACGTCGCCGCAGGATGTCATTGCCATCGATGAGCCGATTCCGGGGCCCGATGGCGCCGCCTTCGACCGGCGTGAGCCGATGGCGAGGTCGCTCGATTACATGGGGCTGCAGCCGGGCATGGTCCTCGAAGGGCTGCCGATCGACTTCGCCTTTATCGGGTCCTGCACCAACAGCCGCCTGTCCGATCTGGAGATCGCCGCCGGCATCGTGCGCGGGCGCAAGGTGCCGGAAGGTGTGAAGGCCATCGTGGTGCCGGGTTCGACGCCGGTGAAGCGGGCGGCCGAAGAAGCCGGGCTCGACAAGGTGTTCATCGAGGCGGGGTTTGAATGGCGGGAATCCGGCTGTTCGATGTGCCAGACCTTGGGCGGGGACATGGTGCCGCCGGGCAAGCGGTCGATCTCCACCACCAACCGGAATTTCGAGAACCGCCAGGGGGCGAAAGCCCGCACGCATCTGGCCAGCCCGGCCATGGTCGCGGCGGCGGCGGTCTCCGGCTGCATCACCGATATCCGCAAGCTCGATATTCGCAAACCGGGCATTTGACAGGAACCAGGCCTCATGGAGAGTTTTACCATCCTCGATGGCATTGCCGCGCCGCTGCTGAAGAGCAACATCGATACCGGCGTGATCATCGCCTTGCGGTTTCTGCGCTCGCGCGCCACCGATCTGGGCGCCGGCCTGTTCGCGGACTGGCGCTACATGGCGGACGGGGCGGAGATCCCCGACTTCGTGCTCAACCAGCCGCGGTACCGCGAGAGCAAAATTTTGATTGCCGGCGCCAATTTCGGCTGTGGCAGCTCGCGCGAGGCGGCGGTGTGGGCGTTGCTGCGGTTCGGCATACGCTGCGTGATCGCGCCCAGCTTCGGGGAAATTTTTTACGACAATGCCTGCGAGAACGGCCTGCTGCCGATCGTGCTGCCGGAAGACCTGGTCGGCCGGCTCGCCGCCCGGGTCGAAGCGGCCAGTGAGCCGAAGCTGACTGTCGATCTGGGAGGCTGCAAGATCACCGCCCCGGCCGGCGCGCAAATCGCTTTCGAAGTGCCGGAGGAGCGCCGGGCCGCCCTGCTCGCGGGGCTGGATGAGACCTCGCTCATTTTGCAGCACGAGGGCGAGATCGACGCCTATCGGGCCCGGGCCGCCGCCGCGCGCCCCTGGCTTTACGGCAAGCTCGGCTGAATCTTCTGGGGGCTGAAGTCGCTATCGCTGCCACCATTGAGGGAGGCATTGATAGATCAGCATTTTTTCGATCATTGCATTTTCGGCGTATTTTCCCTGTTCCGTCAAGGGCGCGAAGCGCCGGCGAAGCCGGGTGAACCCATTGACGGAACAGGGAAAATACGCGGACGCTCGGGATCGAAACAATGGCTGAATGTATGCTTAGCTACCTCAGCCCCAAGTTTCTGCATCGTCATTCTTGAAGCGGCGTCCGGTTCACGGGGGGCGGCTTCAAGCGAAAGCGGGTCGGCGGCCTCGCCTACAGGAGCGAGGCCGCCGGCAAGCCAAGGCTGATGACCATCGGAGGAGCGCCGGGTCGCCTTGCTCGCTTGGATCGCCGTGCCCGCGGAGACATCGGAAGGCG
>Ga0310811_10001775_pt1 | contig 26816 bp, 15 predicted proteins | sample YCmetagenome_FD_207642 | JGI IMG/M metagenome (GOLD analysis project Ga0310811, IMG submission 207642) | Soil microbial communities from experimental microcosm in Duke University, North Carolina, United States - YC | ecosystem: Engineered > Artificial ecosystem > Soil microcosm > Unclassified ... | reverse complement strand
GTGCTGCGTCGGTGGCGCGCATGGAGCGAAAGAAACAAAACAATAAGGCAGAGTGAAAATTGCTATGCGCTTTCCATGGTGACTTCTTTCTTTGATCGCGCGCCCCGCCAATAAAGTGCGAGTCCAATTAGAACTGAAACTGCAACGCTTGAGAACACGCTCATCTGGAAGCGTAGTTTGTCGAGTGCGTCGCCGGGCGGAACAAGCGAAACGAAAATGCCCAGCAGGACTACCACGAAGCCGAGACCACCGCAAATCCACACGCCGGGTAACCCGCCGGGCACCAGAACTGCATGCGAATTCTCAGTTCGATCTTTGCGGCGAGCGAGCTTGATTACCGCAGCGAACATGTACAGGAAGGGAATGAAGTAAAGAATGATTCCGGCAGAGATGAGGAACTGGTAGGCAGCAATGACGGTTGGGTTGTCGATCTGGCTCAGGATGAGGATAGCGGCCGAAAGCCCCGCCTGCACAAGGATCGATACGTAAGGCGTCTTCCATCGCGGGTGGATTTTTCCGAACGCTTTCGGCAGATAACGATCGATACCAACCTGGAATGGCACGCGCGCAATTCCGGCAACGGTGCTGCCGACGCCGCCTGCGTTGCCTGCCGTAACAAGGACGGCCGCAATGACGCCGAGAAAGCCGAGGCGCAGCGCAACTGCACCCACCGTGATGGCGTTGAACACGCCGCTCTGCGGGTCGAGATTGGCGGCAGGTACGAGGGACAGAACCGCGAACGTTCCAACGATGTACATGAGGGCGATAAGCGCGCCTGCTCCAAAAACCGCACGCGGCAATGTTCGACGCGGATCGTGCACTTCTTCGCTCATCGCAGATACCAGCTCAAGGCCCGTGAAAGCAAAGGCGATCTGAGACCAGAAGTTGACCGTATCCCAGTTCCAGGTAGGCAGCATATTGGCAAATGTGAAGTGAGTAGCGGAGCCGTGGTGCCGCCAGACCACGGCAGCGATGCAAACAAGCATCAAAAGTGGAGCATAGGTGCCGATCCCGCCGGCATTTTGCAGCCATTTCCCAATATTGAGTCCGACGATATTAAGGAGAACCGCAACAAACAGCAGCGCGAGCGAAACACTGAGCAGGTAAGTGCGATCTCCTGCGAGTGCAGCCCCGCGGCCACCCACGATATATGCAGACATGGACGCACTCGCGAGCAGGAGGCCTGGAAAGTAAAACACGGTATAGATCCAGTAAGTCCATCCGGCGATAAAACCGTGAAAGGGGCCGAAGGCATCGCGAGCCCAGGCATATAGCCCGCCTTCCTCAGGGAAGCGAGAGGAGAGCTCGTTGATGACAAACGCACCGGGGACAAAGAAGAAGACAGCGGCAAGGATCCAGAGACTGATAGAGGAGGGGCCGTTGTGGCCGGCGGCGGCTATCCAGCGAGGGCCCAGCACGGTAGCGATGTTGAAGAGCAGCACATCCCAGAAGCCCATGGTCTTGCGCAACTGCGCTTTCGGATTGGGCGGCGGCGCAGGAGTAGTCATAGGCTTGCGCTGTACTTCGATCCAGCTGATTGCTGCATTGAGAAATCATATAGGACTGCGGAGTGCTGTTCACACGTGGAGGCGGGCCTGTCTTCTATCATTTGTGTTGATGGTGGTGATCTCCCGCCAATCCTGAAACGCGAGAATTGGACGACCTGTCGATGGGCCCCGAAATTTCCAAACCAATTGAGAGAGATTGAAACATGCCAACATCAGCAAAGAAGGCTCCGAAAAAGTACGTCCCTAAACCCTTGACTGCAATGAAAGCTTGGAAGGCGCTCAAGACGCATTCGAAAGATATTGCGGTCATGCACCTGCGCGACCTGTTTGCTGCCGATCCGGCGCGCGGAGAAAAGCTTGCCATCGAGGCGCAGGGTCTGTTCTTCGATTTTTCCAAAAATCGCGTGACGAACGAAACGCTGAAGTTGCTGGTTGATCTGGCTCAGGAGTCTGACTTGCAAGGGCGGATCGACGCGATGTTCAGCGGCGAAAAGATCAACCTCACCGAAGGACGCGCGGTATTGCACGTAGCGCTGCGAGCGCCAAAGGGCACCAGCATCGTTGTTGACGGGCAAGACGTGGTTCCTGAGGTGCATGCAGTGCTTGACAGGATGTCAGCGTTTGCTGACCGCGTGCGCAGCGGCGATTGGAAGGGACATACCGGCAAGCGCATTCGCAACGTGGTGAACATCGGCATCGGCGGTTCGGATCTGGGTCCGGTGATGGCCTATGAGGCTCTGCGCGCGTACAGCGATCGCAATATGACATTCCGCTTTGTATCGAATGTGGACGGAACAGATTTTGCAGAAGCGGTCATCGATCTTGATCCGGCGGAGACGCTGTTTATCGTTTCATCAAAGACGTTCACGACGCTTGAGACGATTACGAATGCGCAATCGGCTCGTGCCTGGCTGGTGAAGGGGTTGGGCGGCGACGAGTCTTCAGTCGCAAAACACTTTGTCGCGGTATCGACCAACGCGGCGCAAGTGGAGAAGTTCGGAATCGATACAGCGAATATGTTCGGCTTCTGGGACTGGGTCGGCGGTCGCTATTCAATGGACTCGGCAATTGGGCTGGCCACCATGCTGGCGATTGGGCCGGAGAATTTCCGCGCCATGCTGAACGGCTTCCATCAGATGGACGAGCACTTCAGGACAACGCCGTTCGAGCGCAATCTGCCAGTGCTGATGGGATTGCTGGGGATTTGGTACACGGACTTTTTTGATGCGCAGACGGTGGCGGTGCTTCCATACGAGCAATACCTCAAGCGCTTTCCCGCGTACCTGCAACAGTTGACCATGGAGAGCAACGGCAAGCATGTAACGGTATTGGGCAAAGAAGTCAATTACGATACGAGCGCCATTTACTGGGGCGAGCCCGGGACCAATGGGCAGCACTCGTTCTACCAGTTGATTCACCAGGGCACGCGGCTTATTCCTTGCGACTTCATCGCGTTTGGAAAATCGTTGAACCCGCTCGGGCGACACCACGACATGCTGCTGGCCAATGTGTTTGCGCAAAGTGAGGCGCTGGCCTTTGGCAAGACGCTGGAGCAGGTGAAAGCAGAAGGCACACCGGATTGGCTCGCTCCCCATCGCGTCTTTGAAGGCAACCGGCCGTCGAATACGATTCTGGCAGAGAAGCTGACTCCAGAGGTTTTGGGCAAGCTGGTGGCGCTGTACGAACATTGCGTGCTTACGCAGGGTGTTTTGTGGCGGATCAATTCGTTTGACCAGTGGGGTGTGGAACTGGGCAAGGTGCTGGCGCAGCGGATTGTTCCGGAACTGGAAAGCGAAGGCGAGCCGGCGCTGGGACACGACAGTTCCACAAACAATTTAATTCGGAAATATAGAGGGATGAAGTAAGAAGCCCTTTGCCCCTAAAGCACGCCACTTTTTGGCGCTGGAGGCGCAAGACCTGTGGTCCTGCGCCTCTGATTTTGCGGTTAAGTTAGAGCCGGCAGATTAATAGTTCGCGTTCGTAAATCATCTCTTTGGGAAGGTGATCATGCAACGCGATAAAGAACTCCTCGTGGCCAATGACTTCTTTGCGCCACTTATTGCGATCCACTTCCTGCAACTCTTCGAATGTGGCGCGCGAGAACTTGAGGCCATCCCAGTGGATATCTTCGTAGTACGGAGTCCATCCGATGGGCGTTTCTCTGCCCTGGGCGCGACCGTGGACGCGGTCGACGATCCACTTGAGGATGCGCATGTTCTCACCATAGCCGGGCCAGATGAAATGCCCGTCCGGTGATTTGCGGAACCAGTTAACGTGAAACACTCGGGGCGTTGCGGAGAGCGAGCGCTGCATTTTGATCCAGTGCCGGAAATAATCGCCCATGTGGTAGCCACAAAAGGGCAGCATCGCCATCGGATCGCGACGGACAACGCCCGTAGCGCCGCCTGCTGCTGCCGTGGTCTCAGAGCCCATGGTTGCGCCCAGATACACGCCGCCAGACCAGTTGAAGGCCTGAAAAATGAGCGGAAGAGTTGTGGGGCGGCGGCCGCCAAAGACGAATGCGGCAATGGGTACGCCCTGTGGCGATTCCCACTCCGGATCGATGCTGGGGCACTGGCTGGCGGGCGCGGTAAAGCGACCGTTCGGATGAGCCGCAAGCCTGCCCGTCGTGCTACCGATCTCAGGGGTCCACTGCTCACCGCGCCAGTCGAGACACTTAGCGGGTGGTTTTTCAGTCATTCCCTCCCACCAGACGCCGCCTTCTGGGGTGAGTGCCACGTTCGTGAAGATGCTGTTTTTTGCCAGCGTGGCCATGGCACTCGGATTGGTCTTGGCCGAGGTGCCCGGCGCGACCCCAAAGAAACCGGCCTCAGGATTGATCGCACGGAGCTGACCGTTTTCGTCAGGCTTGATCCATGCAATATCGTCGCCGACCGTAAGGACCTTCCAGCCTTTGAAAGCTGCAGGCGGAATGAGCATGGCGAGATTGGTCTTGCCGCAGGCAGACGGAAATGCCGCGGCAATGTAAGTCTTTTCGCCGGCGGGCGATTCGATGCCCAGGATAAGCATGTGCTCCGCCATCCAGCCTTCATCGCGCGCAATGTTGGAAGCGATGCGCAGGGCAAAGCACTTCTTCCCGAGCAGCGCGTTGCCGCCGTATCCGGAACCGTAGCTCCAGATTTCGCGGGTCTCAGGGAAATGGACGATGTACTTTTCCTTGTTACAGGGCCACGCAACGTCTTTCTGGCCGGATTTCAAAGGCGCGCCGACGGAGTGCACGCAGGGAACAACGCGTTTCTCTCCCTTGTCGATTTCCTTAAGGACGGCTGCACCGATGCGCGCCATGATGCGCATGTTCACCACCACGTAAGCCGAGTCCGTAAGCTCCACGCCAATCTGCGACATCGGGCTGCCAATGGGGCCCATTGAAAAAGGAAGCACGTACATGGTGCGGCCGCGCATGCAGCCCTGGAAGAGAGTCTTCAGCTTCTTCCGCATGATGAATGGTTCTTCCCAGTTGTTAGTCGGGCCGGCGTTATCTTTTGAAAGCGAACAGATGAAGGTGCGATCTTCAACGCGGGCTACGTCGCTGGGATCAGTGCGGGCGTAGTAGCAGCCGGGCCAGAGCTTGCGATTGAGACGCGTGAACGTTCCGGCGTCCACGAGCTCCTGGCAGAGCTTCTCGTACTCGGCCTTCGACCCATCGACCCAATGAATTTTCTCGGGCTGAGTAAGGTCCGCCATCTTCTCCACCCAACGGATTAAATGCCTGTTGGTGGTCGGATAGTGGGAGGAAGAATGAATCAAAAAATACCTCCTGTTTATTGCGTTCGGTATACGTCTAAGGTAGCATTCCGAGGCCTGCCGGACCTACACGCGGGACGGCCCAAACGACCGAAAAAACTGACGCTTTCGCGAGCGATCAGGCTGATAAGTCACTTAGATGCAAGTTCGCGACGAGTTGGGGCCATCAGGTCGTGTTCTAAAGGGGTGAGCGCTTAAGATCGGCTTCGATGCCGGCCTTGATGTAGCCATACCCGGCCTGAGAAAGCGGATGCAGAAAGCAAAGGTCGCATTTGCGCGTAACGACTCGGAGAGCGCGGGCCGTCGGCGGTTGCGCGTTGCAGCTTTCGTTCGTTTAGGCATCGAGAGCTTCGGAACGGGAGAGCCTAACCCGGTGCGGTAAGGCCAACTTCATCAGCGGGTATCTAAGTAGATATAATTTCGCATTTTAACTCGCGGTAAACCTACCGAGTCAGAAACCGAAAGGGAAGTTTTATGACTTAGGCTTCTAAGCATAATGCGTTCAACTACTTAACCAAATGGCTTTGAGTATTTCTAGCTTTGACATAAAGCAAGATAACGTGAAGATCCATAGTAAAACGGTTTTTCAGCTTAGCTGATCACGGAGTAAGCGGCTCACCTCTCCCAACTATCGTCAGTTATCCTACACAAAATCATCAACTTGCACCGGTTCCCATTGACAGTGATCGCCATCACCCCATGGACCGACAAATCGGACGATTCTATTGACAGGTTCGAAGCTTTAGGGCGATGATTGCAGAACTGAAGAATATGCATCTTTAGGCAACGGTCCAAGGCTCAGTGCGACCGAACTATCTCGAAACTCTTCTAACCGAGAGCTTTCGGGTTAGTGAGGATTCGTACGGGCTGATTTCCTTTGTCTGAACATACAACACCGATACATAGAAATGTGTTGTGGGTCAATTGCATAAGTTCAGACTTATCCATCGGGATATTTTGCGCTATGCGCATGTAATCCGATTTAGGGCCGCATCAAAGCGGCGTTTTGCGGGGCACGATCAAGCCTGTAAGCGCCCTTAGATCGAAAGGTGATCGCAAGTGATTGCGGAAGTGAATTGGAATGCCATCGGGTCGCAATTGATTCTCGCCCGAGAATCAACCTGGCCCTATTTGTTTCGGCATGATCGTCCCGGTAATCAACAACAACTCGGCCTGACCGCGCCAGATCTCAGCACGTCAGAACACACATGCTTCATCACAGCGTGTTGGGGGCGGCGGAACGAGCAAACGTTTTCGTGGAGACGAAACCATGAGTTCAAATTCGATGCAAACTTTGAAAGGACTGCGCAGGCAGGGATTCGGAGCGTTCTTGCTGTTCCTGATCGCTTTCGCCCTTCTCGCAGTACCTCGCGGATGGGCGCAGGACAACGCGGCCATCTCGGGTACAGCTACTGACGCCAGTGGAGCTGTAGTCCCGACCGCGACCATTACTCTAACCCATACAGGTACCGGCGTTGCCAGGGAAGCGACGGTCAATTCTGTCGGAGCTTTTCGTTTCGGCAACATTGCGGCCGGGACGTACACCATGACTGGAACCGCAGCTGGTTTCCAGAAGTTCTCGAGGACGGGCATTGTTGTCAACGTCGCCCAGAGTCTTGAACAAAACGTCACATTCACAATCGGCAGTGAATCGCAGACCATTACCGTGCAGGCAGATGCTCTGCAGGTACAAACGGAAACCAGCGAAGTGAGCACTCTGATCAGCGGTGAGCAGGTTCGGCAGCTCGCCACCAACGGCCGTAACGTTGTGCAGCTCGCAGCGCTCGGCCTGGGTGTTTCAAATAACCTGCCCGCATTTGGCGGCATCGATGCTCTGACATCGGCCAACGGCATCAGCTTTAACGGCCAGCGCGTAGCACATAACGTCTACCTCATCGACGGAGCAGAGCAGAATGACCGCGGTTGCGGCGGCTGCTTCATGAACCTTCCATCGCAGGATGCCATCGGCGAATTCCAGACGCTCAGCTCGAACTACCCGGCTGATTATGGTCTTGGTTCCGGCGGCACCATCGTCATGATGATCAAGTCAGGTCAGCGGCAGTATCACGGAACTCTGTATGAGTTCAACCGCAACACCGCTTACAACGCCAACGATTACTTCCTGAAGCAGGCCAACCCTGTTAAGGAGCGCCCGACCTTCCAACTGAATATTCCAGGCGGCAACATCGGTGGCCCCCTCTACATTCCTCACGTATACAACGAAGCCAAGAACCGTACGTTCTTCTTCTGGAACGAGGAATGGCGCAAGATGATCAAGGGCAGCCCGCCTTCAGTCTCAAACGACCTGTGGAGCAACAATTTCCCGAAGCTCGGACAGGACTACAACTACACTCCGCAGGGCGACTCCAAGGACATCCCGATCGTTCCCAACCCGGTCGACGGCAATGGGAATTCCACCAATGCCACCTTATATGGCAAAGAAGTAGCACTCGGACTGACCCCCGGCTCACCGTTCCCGTACAACTCGGCCACCGGGACCTACAACATTCCACTGGCGATGATGGACCAGAATATGATCCGTCAGATCAATGCGGTGTTCCCGAAGCCGAATACCTCTTGTGATGCTACAGGTGTCTGCAAACAGTTCATTGTTTCGATCAAGCAGCCTGAGAACATCCGCGAAGATGTGGTTCGAATCGACCACGCCATCAACAGCAAGTTTCAGTTGATGGGCCACTACCTGCACGACGCGATGGATAACACGTACTTCCCGCCACTGTGGGCCGGTAGCCTTGCGACCGTCGGTACGCTCATGCAGAACCCCTCGTACACGGCAGCTATCAAGCTGACGCAAACCTATTCATCGTCGGTTCTGAATGAAACAGCTTTCTTCTACGCCGGCAACAAGATCCGCTTGAGCCCACTTTCCGCGTCCGGTGTGGACATCTACCAACCGGCTGGATGGACGGCAACCAGTCTGTTCCCGTCATCGAATCAGGCCGCTATAACGCACGGTGGAAAACAGCCCATCTTGCCGGCCATCACACTTAACGGCACTCCACTAGGCGCAAACTGGAACCCGTCTTATTTCCCGTGGAAGAACGGCTATGAGGGCTTCCAATATCGTGATGATCTGTCCTGGACGAAGGGTCGCCACCAGTTCAAATTTGGTGCGGGCTGGCTGCATACCTACAAGAACCAGGAATTGCAGGCCAACACCAACGGTACCGCAACCTTTGACCAAAACGCGTTCTCAAAGGACGGAATTGTCAACACCATGATGGGCATGGCTGCAAGCTGGAACCAGCTCGAGTATCTGTACGGCAAGAACTGGGTCAACAACAACTACAGCCTTTATATGATTGACAACTGGCACGCGAGTCCGCGGTTGACCATCAACCTGGGCCTTCGTTACGACGCACTGCCGCACGCGTTTGAGCGCTACAACAAGTTCTCAAATTTCGTGGGTAGCTCGTACAACACAACTTTGGGCAACCCGATTCAAGGCGATGGAACTCTTGATCCGAAGCAGCTCCAAACATTCGGCACCGGAACCGAGAAGTTCTATCTGAACGGCATCCAGGAAGCGGGAGTCAATGGTTTCCCGAAGGGGAACGTTGAGAACCGTTACTTTACATGGCAGCCGCGTGTCGGCTTCACCTATGACCTGTCCGGCACCGGCAAGACCGTGCTTCGCGGCGGCGCTGGTCTCTTCTACGAACGCACTCAGGGCAACGACGTTTATAACGCCGCTTTGAATCCACCGTTCGCCTATCAGCCTTCACCGACGAACGTGTTCTTCTCGAACCCGAACACGAGCGTCAACACTGGAGCAACAGGAACAGCGTTGTATCCATCGAGCTTGACGGCGATCAAGTACAACTATCCGCCTCAGGGCACCCTAAACTGGAGCCTCGGTATTCAGCACCAGTTGATACCGTCCGTGATCGCTGCGCTGCAGTATGTTGGCTCTTCGGGCTGGGACCAGAACGACAATCGCGCCATCAACACCCTGCCTTTGACAAACAACTCGAACAACTCTTGGTCGACGGCCAATTCTGCGAATTCGTTCAACACGCCTAAGCTTGCCGACAAAGTTACCGTCGATCCTCGTTGGGTCACCGGAAACCACTACTCTGATCGGTATGCAGTCCAGAGTGGCCAAATCGTTGCTAACAAACTCCGCCAATATCCGGGGTTTGGCAGCATCACCCAGGAAGAAAACCAACTGAACTCTATGTATCAGTCGCTTCAGGGTGGCGTACGTTTCGAAAACAAGTGGGGTCTTACCACCCAGTTGGCGTACACCTACTCACACCTGATCGATACGCTATCGGGAACGGGCGATTTAGGGGCCATTCCGAATCCCTTCAATTCTGCTTACAACAGGGGCTCGGGCGGATTGGATCGCCGTCACATCTTCAACGCTAGTTACGTTTATGCGCTTCCGTTCGCGAGGCACAGCTCGAACGTGGCCTACCGGACTATCGCTGGTGGATGGGGCATCTCGGGCATCACGGTTTTCCAAAGCGGTCTGCCTCTGAACATCAACTACAGCGGTACGGATACCCTTGGATTGGGCGGCGGCACTAGCAACCGTCCGGACCTGATAGCCCCAATCACCTATCAGAAGGTGCAGAAGTCCTGGTTCAGCACCAGCTCTTATGCTGATCCGGTGGCACCGTGGTTTGGTGGTCCTAACCAGGGCTGGGGCAACGCGGGTAAAGACAACGTTCGCGGGCCTGGCCTGAACAACTTCAACCTGAGCTTGACGAAGGCCATCCAGCTCACCGGACATGAAGGCCCGAACATCGAACTTCGTTTTGAATCGTTCAATACGTTCAACAAAACGCAGTTCAGTGGTGTCAACGCCAACAACCATGACGGCAACTTCGGTCAGGTCACCTCTGTATACGGCAACCGTACTCTTGAACTGGGTGGAAAATTCCACTTCTAATCAATGAGTTGTAACTAACCTTTGGGCGCGGCGGTTTTACTGCCGCGCCCATCGTTTTTGGCGCATCGCCCCAATCCGTTGCGTCCAGTAGCTTTGAGGCGAGACAATAAGTGCAGAGGGAATTGAGTGCGCCTTCCGGTTCGAGTTGGTATATGTCTGGCATTGCTTCCGGGCTTGTTCTGCTGCTGGGGACAGTCGACGGCTCTCACCGCGGATCACCGCCAGAATGCCATACAGCTGCAGGAATCGGGACGCTTCTCTGAAGCCGCAACTGAATGGCGCATCTATCTTAAAACGCACCCGGAAGAAGCTGAAGCGAATGCAGACCTCGGATTGGTGGAGGCGCGGCAGGAGCACTACAAGGAAGCGATTCCTTTTTACCGCAAAGCCTTGGTTCTCGATCCCCGCATGTCCGGAATCCGGTTGAATCTTGGGCTGGCGTACTTCAAGACAGGTGCCATGAAGGACGCAATCCAGGCATTCACTCCGCTGCTCAAGAGCTTGCCGCCCGATTCACCCGATCGTGTGCGCGCGGCAACGTTGATCGGCCTCTCGCATTATTCAGTAGGCGAGTATGCGGCGGCCATCCCTTACCTCAGAACGGCGGCGGACAAGGACCCGCAAAATATCCTTTATCATTTTTCGCTCGCAGAGAGCTGCTTGAACGTGAAGCAGTATCAATGTGTGCTGGATGCGTATCAGGACCTTTTGAAATTGAACGCCGAGTCTGCGGCCGCCGACATGCTTGCAGGGCAAGCTTACGACGAAATGAAGAACACAAACGGCGCAATTGAGCAGTTTCGCGCCGCTACTAAAGCCGATCCTAAATGGCCGAACGCACACTTCGGGCTTGGCTATCTGCTGTGGACGCAGAATCAGTGTGACGAGGCGTCAAAAGAGTTCCAGGCCGAATTGGAGATCGTTCCAGAGAATCCCCAGGCCATGACGTTTCTGGCGGACTGCAAAGTACAGCTTGGCAAGCCGGATGAGGCGATGCCGTTGGTCGAAAAAGCGCTGAACATCGATCCGGGTATCGCCCGAGCGCACATGAATCTCGGAATCATTTATCAAGACCAGGGGCGGCAGCAGGATGCATTACGGGAGCTCACAACGGCTGTAAAACTGATGCCGCAGGACTCTAATATTCATTGGCGGCTGGCTCGCCTTTACCAGGCAATGGGCCGCAGAGAAGAAGCCAAAGTGGAATTCGAAAAAACCAGCAGCCTGAAGAAGGCGGAGAATGACACTTTGTTCACCAAGCTGAAGGCCGCCCAGCAAAAAGGCGGGGCAGCCGTTACTCCTCCTGCTTCGGCTGAGTCTAAATAGACAGGATCCAAGGGAATGGGCGCGCGCCAGTACCTCAGGAGCGCCCCTAACATCATCTCGACTACAATTGTGCGAAGAATTCATACAGATTACGGTGGTCAAATCATGCTGACATCCGAGTCGGAAATATTGAGACGCGGAGCGTCTGTCTCAAGATCAGGTTTGCTGCGGCACCAGCGTTTTGGTATGCGGCGGCAATGGCCGGGGGCACACGCGTTCCTTGCGCGATCCTGCTGCGCCTTCGTGACCTCGCTGTTGGTATTGGCCGCCAGCGCAGCATCTTCACAGCAGCCCCCGCTCCCGGCCGGCGGAACCGGCCAGCAGGGTCGCAGCGCAGGCGGAGGTATGGCTAACGCCGGGCCACAGAAAGCTGAATTCGACAACCAGCATCGCCCCATCACCGCTGGAGGATTCGTTAAAGAAGGGCCGATCATCTTTGAGGATGTTGCCGAAAAGGCAGGTCTGACAAGCTGGCACCACAAGGCCGGTACGCCTGAAAAGAAGTTGATTCTTGAAGCGAAAGGTCCGGGCGTTTGCCTCATCGATTTCGACAACGATGGCTGGCTCGACATTTACCTTGTGAACGGCTCAACTTACGAGGCGCTTGCAGGCAAGGCAGAGGCTCCGCGTGCGGCGCTCTTCCGCAACAATCATGACGGCACGTTTACCAACGTCACAGATAAAGCCAGCGTGGCGAACAGCCGCTGGGGATACGGCTGTGCGGTCGGCGATTTTAACAACGATGGCTGGCCCGATCTGTATGTCACCAATTACGGAAAAAACCGGCTGTACAAAAACGATCACGACGGGACGTTTAGCGATGTTGCCGAAACTGCGGGAGTCACGATCGGCACATGGTCAGCAGGTGCCACTTTCGGCGATTACGATGGCGATGGTCGTCTCGACTTGTTCGTCGATGGCTACCTCAAATTCGATCCAGACAATCCGCCTTACTCCGGCTCGAGAATTGTGGGGTTCGGCTATTGTCAATATCGCGGCGAGCCGGTGATGTGCGGTCCGCGCGGGCTTGTGGGGGAGCAGGATCATCTGTTCCACAACAATGGCGATGGAACGTTTACGGATGTGAGCAAGAAACTCGGCGTCGACGACCCTCAGGGCTATTACGGTCTGGGTGCGCTGTTTGCCGATGTAAATAACGATGGCAAGCCGGATCTGCTGGTGGCGAACGACTCCACGCCAGCCTATCTCTACATGAACAAGGGCAATGGCACATTTGAAGACGCGAGTTATTTGAGTGGCTTTGCATTGAACAATGACGGCCGTGAAGTAGCGAACATGGGGCTTGCGGCGGGCGACTATGAAAACAATGGCCACCTCAGCATCGTAAGCACCACCTTTGCTGACGATTACAACGTGCTCTTTCAGAATGACGGCACCGGATTCTTTACGGATGTGAGTTATCGCGCGGGTATTGCGGTTTCAGCGATTCCGTTTGTCGGTTTCGCCGATGGCTTTCTTGACTACGATAACGACGGCTGGAAGGATCTGCTGATTATTAATGGCCATGTGTACCCGATCGTCGACCAACACCCGGAGTGGGGCACAAGCTATGCTCAGCGTCCTCTGCTCTATCAGAATTTGAAGAATGGCAAGTTCTCGCTGGTACCTGCGGTGGAAGGAACTGGACTTGCCAAAGTGAGTGTGGGCCGCGGCGCAGCTTTTGGGGATATCTTCAACGACGGAAAAATCAGCGTAATAGTCAACAACATGGATGGAGTTCCAATTCTGCTGCGCAACGTGGATGCAGACCATCACCACTGGGTGGACTTGCGTTTTATCGGCGGACCCAAGAGCCCCCGCGATGCGGTTGGAACCACCGTCTATCTGACGGCAGCAGGAATTCGGCAGCGCGGAGATGTCTTGAGCGGTGGAAGCTATCTCTCATCGAACGACATGCGTGTTCATTTCGGTTTGGGCGACAGTGACCAGCCAGGAACCCTGGAAATTCACTGGCCTTCAGGTGCGAAAGAAACCATAAAACTCCCAGCAAATGATCGCATCTTCACGATCACGGAAATGCAAGGAATCACCGGCGCAGTCTGCGGTGATGCTCCGTGTGCTACTGTCGCTGCAGCGCCTGCTCATAAGAACTGATGGATGGGGCGTGTTTCAGATTTCGCGCCGCCCTCAATCGAAGATCTGATCCGTTTGAGGTCCACTCGTACAGTGGACCTCCGAATTTTGCAGTTTGACGATGGTCCGACCAAATTGTAGGATGATGCGGACGCCCAGCTGCAAGCGAGTGGCCCCTAACACTCGAAGGATCAAAATCTCATAGAGGTCAAGATTTCCGAAATGTTTGAACGTCGTGGGATCGCGTGGAGTATTGGCTTTGCGGCGGCGTTTGCCTTACTGCCGATTCTGAATGTGCTTGGCACAACGCACAATTCGGGCAGGGCGAACACCGGACATAATAGCGATTGGGCAACCTACAACGGCTCGCCAGATAACCTGCATTACTCCCCTCTCAGGCAAATCAGTGTCAGCAACGTTGCGCAACTTCAACCTGTCTGGCGCTATGACACGCACGAGAAGGGCGGGCTTGAAACGCAGCCGCTGGTCGCAGGCGGAGTGCTGTATGGCTATACGCCGCGTCAGGAAGTGTTCGCGCTGAAGGCGGCCACTGGCCAATTGTTGTGGAACTTCAACTCCGGAGTTGGTGCGACGAAACCGGAACGCGGGCTGGCGTATTGGACTGACGGCAAAGTGGAGCGGATTCTCGCCGGCATCGGCCACTATCTTTACGAGCTTGATGCGAGTACAGGCAAAACAGTCGCTGAGTTCGGAAAGGATGGCCGCATCGATTTACGCGAGAACCTGGGGCGGGATGTTGAGACGATGTCGCTCTACATCTCGAGTCCTCCATCTATCTACAAAGACCTGGCTATTGTGGGTGACGGCACACCGGAATCGCTGCCTTCACCCCCGGGCGACATCCGTGCTTACGACGTGCATACAGGAAAGATGCGTTGGATCTTTCATACCATTCCTCATCCCGGCGAGTTCGGATACAACACCTGGCCGAAGAATGCCTGGAAGACGAGCGGCTCCGCGAACAATTGGTGTGGCATGGCGCTGGATACTGAGCGCGGGATCGTTTATGTTCCAACCGGCTCGGCGGCGACGGATTGGTACGGGGCCGATCGTGTGGGCGATGATCTTTTCGCGAATTCGTTGATTGCCCTCGACGCTGCGACGGGAAAACGGCTGTGGCATTTCCAGGCGGTGCATCACGATCTTTGGGATCGCGATCTTCCATCCCCGCCAACACTGGTGACAGTGCGGCGCGACAACAAAGATGTGCCGGCAGTCGCGCAGACGTCAAAGCAGGGTTATTTGTATCTGTTCAATCGTGTAGATGGAACACCGTTATTCCCGATGCAAACCAACAAATATCCGGCGAGCACGGTGCCAGGTGAGGTCGCATCTCCTGTGCAGACTCTGCCGACCAAGCCTGCCCCGTTTTCACGACAGCGGCTGACTGAAGAACTGCTGACGGACAGAACGCCACATGCTCATGAGTGGGCTCTGCAGCATCTCCGCTCATGGGTGAGCGAAGGCCAATTCGTTCCGAATCGCGTGGGCAAGAGCACCGTGATGTTCCCGGGCTGGGATGGTGGGGCTGAGTGGGGAGGCTCGGCATACGATCCCGACACGCACATCCTGTACATCAACGCGAACGATGTTGGCTTAACCGAGTCGCTGGTGAAACATCAGGGCGGAACAGAAGGCGCATCGATCTATCAAGCACAATGCGCCGTGTGTCACGGACAGAACCGGCAAGGAATGCCGCCAAATGCGCCCGCGCTGGTCAATCTGCAAGAGAAGCTGACAGATAAGCAGATCGAGAGCATTGTCGAGCATGGACGAGGACGCATGCCTGCGTTTGCAGGCCTCTCGGCAGCAGACCGTCACGCCGTAGCAAGTTTCGTACTTAGCGGAACGGGCGGCAGCACGAGCAATTCCGATAGCAAAACGACTTACGACACGACGGGTTACCACAAATTCCTCGACGAAGAAGGCTACCCGGCGGTGAAGACGCCATGGGGAACGTTCAACGCGATCAATCTAGACACCGGCGAGTATGTTTGGAAGGTTCCATTCGGCGAGTACCCTGAGCTGGTCGCACAGGGGCTGGGTACAACTGGATCTGAAAATTACGGTGGTCCGGTCGTAACGGCCGGCGGTGTGGTGTTTATTGCCGCAACTGTGGTGGATAAGAAGATTCGCGCTTACGATAAGCGAACCGGCAAATTGCTTTGGGAATATCTGCTGCCGTATCCAGCGAATGCTACGCCGGCAGTGTATGAACTCAATGGTCGAGAGTACGTTGTAATCGCTTCAGGTGGAGGCCGCGATCCGCAAATCCCCACCGGCGGCGTTTACGTAGCTTTCGCATTGCCGGAGTGAGAAAATCGCATTTGTGCGTTTAGACTGATGCCCCGGGATGTACGCTTTCCGCCAAGCGCCCGGCTACCCGCTCCTGATTACGAAGTCGGGCAGCATCCACCAGCATTTTTCCGGCCCAGCGATACACGTTGAATTGAGCCAAGAGCGAACGCATCGACCTCATTCGGTCCTGTTGCTCTTCCTCAGGCATCAGCAGCGCAGTCGCCAATGCTTCACTACTTGCTTCAAGGTCGTAGGGGTTTACGATCAGCGCCTCCGTCAACTCGCGAGCCGCTCCGGTGAACTCGCTAAGAACGAGTACGCCTTTAAGGTCTGTCCGCGCCGCAACAAATTCTTTGGCGACCAGATTCATGCCGTCGTGAAGGCTGCTCACATAACACAGGTGTGCGGCACGAAAGAAACGAAAGACCTCAGGAGGTTCATGATGAGATCGCAAGAGCAGGATTGGCCGATAGTCGCCACTACCAAATCGCAAGTTGATACGTGCTGCCAGGTTCTCCACGGCCTCATTCAGTTCCTGGTACCGCTCGATTTTCGTACGGCTGGGCGCTGCCAACTGCGCGAAAGTAAATCGGCCGCGGAATTCCGGGTACCGTTCCAGGAGGCGTTCCACTGCGAGCAATCGCTCTTCAATGCCCTTCGTGTAATCGAGGCGGTCCACTCCAACACCCAGCAGTGCATCAGGTTTGAGCCCCCAATCACGCCATATTTGCGCTCTGCAAATTTCCGGACTGGGCGCGGTTTCAGCCCAGTGATTCGGCCATTCAAGAGAGATGGGATATGGGCGGACTAAAGTACGTTTCCCCTGCATGACTACAGCGTTGCTCTCGCGGTCAATGCGGGTTTCAAGATAGCGATCCACTGAATCCAGGAAGTTATTGCAGTGGAGCTGTGTATGAAATCCGAGAATGCTGCTGCCTAGCAGCCCTTGCAGCAATTCATTGCGCCATGGGCAGATACCCATGCGTTCGGCATTCGGAAAGGGGATATGCCAGAAAGTGATGACAGTCGCCGAAGGTAAACGCCTTCGAATCATGGCAGGGGCAAGAGCAAAATGATAATCCTGCACCAGAATGACCGGATCAGCTGAATCTACTTCATCGCAAACCGCATTCGCGAATTTCTGGTTCACGGCGCGGTAGTATCTCCAATCTTCGGCGCGGAAGATCGGCCTGGCATGGGCAACATGGCAAAGCGGCCACAAACCTTCGTTTGCAAAGCCATAATAGTATCCCTGTTGCTCGTCTTCTGATAACCAGACACGGCGAATGCTATAAGACTCCTCGCCCGGGGGGACACTCACGCGATCTCGTCTATCAACTGTTTCGCGGTCGGCGCTGCCGCTTCCATGGGCGACCCACACGCCAGAACAGGCACGCATTACCGGCTCCAAGGCCGTGACCAGTCCGCTGGCAGGATGCTGGATTTCGATATGTTCCTGATCAGTGCGCTGATGGACGTACGGTTCGCGATTCGCCAGAATGACGATTTTTTGGCCGTGCAGATGCTGGTTCAGGGTTGATTTCAGCCTCCCTGGCGTCCACTGTCCTGGAGCATCTTCCTGCTCGGCAGAGATTCGGCCAATCAGTTCCCGCATGTCGCTCAGTATCGGCTGAAATTCGCGGCTTTGTTTGCCGCCGCCGCGGAGCAGCTTACGCAATTCGAGACCCCAGTCATGGCGTGCTCGCCTGGCCACAATCAAAGGGACTCCGAATGCAGTTACTGCCAGAATGGCAAAGATGATGATCAGGAAAGTGCGAGCTCTTGCCTCGCGCCGGTCAATATAGCTCAAATCCTGAACCATCGTCAGAAAGCCAATCTCCTGGCCTGAGTACAATACGGGCATTGCACTTACTTGAACACGCCCTGTGGGGAGCGTCGCGACCCTGCTCCAGTAATGGAACGGCTCTTCCGGGTTTCTCCTGTTCAGATCGGCAGCCCGGACCCTGGGCCCGACCTCAACACAACCGAAATCCTGCGGAAATCCCGTAGTACTTGATCGAGCACTTAAATCTTGATTGCAAGCCTCCACAGCAATGACGCGTTCGTCGCGCCTCATTGCGGCTAATTGCGAATCCAGTTCGGCAGGATCGTTCCAGACATTTGCAACGGAATGAGTTGCGGTCGTGAGCACCAGATGCGCACGGGACGTGACATCCCGTTCAAACCACTCCCGAGCCGTAGTTTCTACTACGCCGGAGGCGGCCCAGGCCAATAAAGCCAAACCAACGATCAGGGCCAGGATCACTCGCGCAATGCGTGGCATCTTAAAACCAGATTACGCCTAGTCGGTGGCGTTGGCACCACTTGTAATCTAGTTGTAATTCAGAAGATTTACACTTGACTTTCGAAAACTCGCACCCTAATACTTGCTTACTGCTCCGGCTCTTCCCTTCTCCCGCCGGGGTCCCGAACAACTTCTTTCGTCGTTTGTAAGTGGAGGTCACCACCATGCGTCCAGCGTTCCGCCACGCTTTCGTGAGCGCATTTTTGTGTCTTGTCACCTTCAATGCCCAAGCGTGGGCAAAGTCTTCGGTCACCTCCATTGAGAATCATGCGAAAGCCCTCTTCGAGGAAGGAAAGTATGCTGAGGCCTTTTCCCTCTACCAGAAGGGCGCCCAAATGGGCAGCCCGGGTAGCGAGACCGCCCTGGGGTTCATGTACGCCACAGGAAAAGGAACCGAGAAGAACCCGGTTCTCGCCCTCGAATGGACGAACAAGGCCGCCGAACAGAACGATCTGGAAGCGCAGAACATACTTGGGTACATGTACCTCAACGGCTTGGGCACTGCGCAGGACTATGCTCGTGCTCTCATCTGGTACGGCAAAGCAGCGCAAAAGGGCAGCGCGATAGCGGAGAACCATCTTGGGCTCATGTATTGCCGTGGGCAGGGTACTGCACAGGATGGCCTGCAGGCGGTAGCGTGGCTCTCACGCGCAGCTGAACAGGGAAACGTAGATGCGCAGAACAACCTGGGATCGATTTACGCCACTGGTACATGTATGGCACAGGACTATGCTCATGCTTTCATCTGGTACGGCAAAGCCGCGGAACAGGGCAACGCCATCGCAGAGACCAATCTAGGTCTTATTTATTGCCGCGGGCTTGGTACCGCACGCGATTATGCGAAGGCATTGGCCTTGTTCTCACGAGCAGCTGAGCAGGGATATGAAGACGCGCAGAATAATTTGGGATCAATGTATTTGACCGGAACGGGCGTGGCGCAGGATTACGCCAAGGCTCTCGAATGGCTCAGCAAGGCGGCCGCCCAGGGTTCGGCCATGGCAGAAAGCAACCTGGGATTAATGTATTTGAAGGGCCTGGGTGTCTCACCCGACAAAGCGAAGGCGCGTGAGTGGCTGCAGAAAGCCGCCCTGCAGCAGAACGCAAGTGCGAAACAGTGGCTGGCCGCTATGGACCTGCAAACCACACCCTCCGTTCAGAGCGCGTCCCTCAGCGCACAACCCGCCGATCGCATGCATGACTAGTTCCTGAACAAGGCAATTGCAAATCTTCACCAAGGACAATAAGCCGCCAGTGGAATTCTCAAGCGGGATTCCACGCCGGCTTTCTGTTTGGGCTCAGGGCTGCGCGCCCGGCGGTACCAGCAACATGAGGGAGTGCGGCACTACTTCAAGCTTTACCGGCAGCATTCCAAGCACTTCCCCGTCCGCCTCCACAAACAATTCTTCCTTGCTGCCCGTGCAGGGGCGGCACTCGATCGATGTCGCTTCCAGCAGTTCCACTTCCCTTGAAAAGGTCTGCCGCTGCGCAAACACAGCCAGCATGAAAAGGATGTAGTGGAACCGGTTTCGCGTCTTGAAGGCAAGCATGCTGAGACGGCCATTGCGCAGGCTCGCGCCCGGCGCGAGGTTTTGGAGCGCGCCTCCAAATGAGCGCACCCGTACCGCCAGCAACTGCGATACTTCAAGCACCCGAGCACTGCCGTTTCCATCCGCAGGCAGTACCGCCTCAAACAGCGGGAAGCCGTGCGTAAAAACGATCCGCGCCGCCTCAATCATGTACAGCAAGTAGCCGAGGCGCCGCTTCAGCCGCACATCAAGCCGCGACATCAACAGCGCATCCGCGCCGACCCCTGCTGCCACGGTGAAGTAGCGGGACCTGGATACCCCATCGGTATCGCGAAAATGGATGCGGCCTACAGAAATGCGCGTGGGGTTCGCTTTGAGCAGGATGCTTACGGTCTTTGCCGGAGAAGCGATCAAGCCGAGATCGGCGGCTAGCGCGTTCGCAGTGCCCAGCGGAACCACACCCAGCGCCACATCAGTGCCCACAAGGCTCTGCAGCACCTCGTGCACCGTGCCGTCTCCGCCGCAGGCAATAACGGCATCATAGCCCGCTTCCACTGCATGCTGTGCCTGCTCCGTTGCGCTGCCAACTCCGGATGTCGTGAATGCCTCGGCCGTTACGCCGGCTTGGCGCAGCACGGCGAGTGCACTCTCAATCGCCACCTTTCGGCGCGAAGAGTGCTGTCCTGAGGCTGGGTTATAGATCAGGGCTACTTTTTGCATGGAGAGTTTCTTGGTGGGAAATCAACTTCCCAACGTTTGCAGGAGTTTAACAAAGCTGTATGCCTCTTCTGTTGTATATCGCTGCCGCTGGTTCCGCCAGTTTTCCAGTTATCGTCCTCAATCTTCACACCCCCGGCCCAATCCGGTTTGCCCTAGACTTTTGACATGGCCACAATCCCCGACATCACCCTCGACGCCGGATTGCCTGCAAATGTTGATGCCGAAAAGACGATCCTCGGCGCCATTCTGCTGGACAATGCCGCCCACTCCGAAGCTGCCGAGAAGTTAGACGCTGACGATTTCTCACTCGATTCGCATCGGCGCATCTACTTGCGAATGAGCGAGTTGATGGACTCGCAGCGGGCGGTTGACATTGTAACGCTGGCCAATGAACTGGCTCGATATAAAGAAGTTGAGGCTGTCGGCGGAGTTGCCTACCTGGCCTCGCTCACTGAGGGCCTGCCGCGCCGGCCCGTGATTGATGAGTACATCCGCATCGTTAAGGACAAGAGCCTGCTGCGCCGGCTCATGATGATCTGCTCGTCGGCCATTGCACGCGCCGCCGACCAGAGCGAAGAGGCTCTCGGCGTGCTCGACATGACCGAGGCGCAGCTGCTTGAAGTCAGCGAGAAAGGCCTGTCCAAAGGGCTCGACAGCGTCGAGAAGATCGTCGCAAATTCATTTGGCACCATCGACAACTTGTTTAAGCACAGCCGTGAGGTCACCGGTTTGGCTACCGACTACACGGAACTGGACAGAATGACGAGCGGGCTGCAGAAGGGCGAACTCATCATCGTTGCGGCGCGCCCCTCGATGGGCAAGACGGCTTTAGCGATCAACATCGCGCAGAATGCAGCCATCAACCACGGCGCCACTGTCGGCATCTTCAGCCTTGAAATGAGCAAGGAGTCGTTGCTGCGCCGCATGCTGGCCTCGCATGCATGGGTCGACCAGCAGATGCTGCAAAAAGGCTTTGTGGGCGCGCAGGAGCAGATAAAGCTGCAAAAAGCGCTCAGCGATCTCGTCGAGTCGCGAATCTTTATTGACGATTCGGCAGGCATTTCGCTGGCGGAAATGCGTGCCAAGGCGCGTCGCCTGAAGCAGAACGCCGGCGGCCTAGACCTTGTCGTAGTTGATTACCTGCAACTCATGTCGGCCTCTGTTCCCGGCGGTGGCAAGAAGGGCGCGTATGAGAACCGCACGCAGGAAGTGTCAGCCATTTCGCGCGGCCTGAAAGCGCTGGCGAAGGAGCTGCAGGTTCCGGTGATAGCGCTTTCGCAGCTCTCGCGTGCCAGCGAGCGACGCGGCGACGACAAGCGCCCGCTACTGAGCGATCTGCGCGAGTCAGGCTCCATCGAACAGGACGCGGATGTGGTGGCCTTCATCCATCGCGAGTCGTATTACAACCGCACCGAAGATCTCACGGACGAAGAAAAAACCATGGCGGAGATCATTATTGCCAAGCAGCGAAACGGCCCCACAGACACGGTGCACCTGAGATGGATTGGCAAGTTCACTCGGTTCGACAACCCAGCCGCCGCGGGTCACGAGGATCTGTAGAGCAGGGAATCCGCCTGGAGGGGCGCGTTCTAGTGTGGATTGGAAATCTCAAGCGTCTGCTCGCCAGAGTCATTGCCAATCGTGAAGCTACTGAAAACGGAGAATTAGAAGCAACCGCGGATCTTTCGCTGCGCTCAAGATGACAGTGGGGAGTTGAGGTTGCTACCTAACGTTCGAAGCTCAAAAGTCTGCCGAAGTTAGCAGGCGGAATCGTTCGCTTACCAGAGTCGTTCGTCTATTCAATTGGGCGGACGGCTCTGCAAGGATTTCCGACGGCAAGGATCCCTTCCGGCAGGCTTCGCGATACGACACTGCCGGCGCCAACAACTGTGCGTGACCCGATCGTCACGCCTGGCAGAATGATTGCTCCTGACCCGATCCAAACATCCGAACCGATCGTTACTGGAGCACCGTACTCTTGCTTCCGGCGTAAGTCCGCATTCAAAGGATGAAGTGGGGTGAGGATTTGCACGCCTGAACCAAGCTGGGTGTAATCGCCGATCGTCACCTTGCAGACGTCGAGCACGATGCAATTGAAATTGAAGAACACGCGCTCGCCAAGTTCGATGTTCGTACCGTAGTCGCAGAAGAACGGCGGCTGTAGCCAAACTGTGTCCCCGCCCTTTCCGAAGATCTCGAGCAGCAATTCGCGGCGCAGATCGCGGTCCGCTTCACGGGTAGCGTTCAGCGCTTGGCATAGGTCACGAGCGCGGTCCCGCTGCCCAAGCAGCTCGGCATCGAGCGCGTTGTAGAGTTCGCCGGAAATCATCTTTTCGCGTTCTGTTTTCATTGCCGATCCTTTTATCGCGAAACTCGCGAACTAGAAGCAATCCAGAAGCAACCGCGGATCTTTCGTCGCTTTGCTCCTCAAGATGACAGTGCGGGTGGGAACAAGGAGGTGAGTGGGGAGGACCTCTGGTGTGTGCTTGGCGAGGACGAATCCGTACCCTTTCAAGGCGATGGATTTCTCATCAACCTGAAAGAGTGCCAGTCGTGTTCGCAACCCTTCGGATTGTTTGCTTTCGATTACTGCGAACTTACTCGATCCCTAGGCCTTCATGAAGTCGAGTGCACGAATCAGATAGCTCTTCAAATCGCGGCGATGCACGACGGCATCCAGGAAACCTTTTTCCAACAGGAACTCAGATCGCTGAAAACCTTCCGGCAGTTTCTGTCGAATTGTCTGTTCAATAACGCGAGGTCCGGCAAAGCCGATCAATGCGCCGGGTTCGGCGACATTCAAATCGCCTAGCATCGCGAAGCTGGCCGTTACTCCGCCCGTGGTTGGGTCGGTGAGCACACAGATATACGGCACCTTGGCATCGTCCAATTGCGCAAGTGCGGTAGAGATCTTTGCCATCTGCATCAGGCTTACGACGCCTTCCATCATGCGCGCTCCACCGGAGGCGGCTACCACGATGAGCGGTTTGCGCTCCAGCCGTGCCCGATCGACGGCGCGGGCAATCGTCTCGCCCACAACGGCGCCCATAGAGCCACCGATGAAGCCGTACTCCATCGCGCTCAATACCACGGCATGATGCCCCATGTTTCCGATCGCGTTGATAATTGCGTCATCCAGGCCGGTGGCTTCGCGAGCCTTGCGCAACCTCTGCTTGTAGGGCTTCACATCGGTAAAGTTGAGCGGATCTGTCGAGCGCAGACCCTTGTCTACCAGCTCGTAGCCCGGCTCCAGCAGCAATTCAATGCGTTGGCGTGCATCCAGCTTGAAGTGGTGCTGGCACTTGGGGCAGACGTTCAGGTTGGCCTCAAGCTCTGCCTTCCAGATGACAGCCCGGCAGCCGTTGCACTTGATCCACAGGCCTTCGGTGCGAACGTTTTTTTCCGCAGCATCCGCGCCGTTTTCAGGAGCAGGGCTCGACTCGTAATCACCGTTCTCGCGCTTGAACCAGGACATACCGAACCCAATTGTAAATGGATGAGCCCCCGGTCGAAACGGTCTAACCGGCTAACCAGCCTGGCCGGGAACTCGCGTCGTCACGCAGAAGCATTTGATCAAGGCAGGAAAGGCCGGCGTCAGAACTCAATTCCGCGTTGTGCCAGAATGCCCTTCTGATAGGCATGCTTGACCTCGCGCATCTCGGTGACGGTGTCGGCCAACTCCACGAGGAGGGGATGAGCATTCCTTCCGGTCAGGATGACGTGTACCATTTCCGGCTTTCCGCGCAAAGCATCGGCCACCACGGCGGGGTCGAGCATCTTGTAGCCGATGGCATAGTTGATCTCATCAAGTATGACCATGTCCCATTCACCGGAGTAGATGGCCTCATGCGCTTCAGTCCAGGCAGCTTCGACCAGGCGAATGTCTTCCGGGTCGGTTTCCGCACCGCCGACCTTCACAAAACCACGCCCCATCTGTTTGAGCACAAAGTTTCCGCTGAACGCTTCCGTCGCGTCAAGCTCGCCATAATGCCATGAGCCTTTCAGGAATTGCAGCATCAAAACACGCATGCCGTTGCCAACGGCTCGCATGCCGGTGCCCAGGGCGGCTGTCGTTTTGCCTTTTCCCGGTCCGGTGTTAATCAAGATCAATCCACGGCGCGATTCAGTCATGTAGTTCTTTCAGTGGCCGGAGTGGTAGGGGTGGCCAGTGAGAATTGTACATGCGCGGTAGATCTGCTCAGCCATGAGCAAACGCGCCAGCGCGTGTGCAATGGTCATCTGACCAAAGGACAACAGAAGATGGGCGCGCTTGCGAGCTGCGTCGGACCAACCGCTGGCCGGACCCACGGCGAAGATTATGTGCTGACTGCCTTCGTCCCGCCGCGCCCCGAGCCATGCTGCGAACGCCTCTGAACTCATTTGACGGCCGCGGCTGTCGAGCAGCACAGCGATGGCAGGCGTCCTCCCTTGCTGCTTGTCCAGGAAGTCCAGAAAAGTCTCTTCACTTCGGAACGCTTCCGTTCGACAGCGGGCCACAGTGGAACTGCGCTCAAGGTAATTCTGGATGCTTGGCTCATAGTCGTCCCTCAATCCGATGCGGGCGCCGATATGAGCCAAAGTGATCTGCATGAAGACGAGCATAGCGCACCGCCTCGCGCTCCCTTCGATACTGTGTTGGCCGCGTTCGGCGGAGGGTTCTGAACTGGCTTTTTCATTCCAACATTGAAATTGATGGATCAAGATATTCCAATTTCCGTAGCTTGCGGACGGACGGTAAAAGCGGCGCGACCTCTATAAGCGTATGTATATTCCTGTACTTACGATTTTGGACCTTGTTGGTCGAATTTGGCACGCCGCTTGCCTGCAGACACTCACCATGTTTGTGGGATCTTCCCTTTCTATGGAGATTCCAGGGCTCTTCTGAACGACAGTTCGTAGGTTTCAGGTACGACAGTCAACAGACAGACGGCTCGAAAGTTTAGCCCCGAATACGCACGAAAGACCAGGTAATCGCACGTACACGCAGGGCCCATTCCCCCTCGTTCCTTTGCTGTTTTGAAGGATCGATTGCGCCTTGATGCGGTTCGCGATTCAAACGTACTTCTGCGTCCGCCAAAGGCAGTTTTATGCACCGCGAGCTCTCTTGTGAGGGCGGCGCGGCTATGCCCTCTTGGAGGATTTTTCGATGAGGTACTCTCGGTTCTTTCCCCAGCTTCCACTGCTCAACAATTCATCAATTCCGGGCCCGGTTTCCATTTTTGACGTGGCTTGGAGATTCGCTGCAGGATTGCTTGCCCTTTTCTTGCTGTGCGGCGCAGTTGCTTCTGCACAACTGGAAAGGGGCCAGATAGGCGGAACCGTGACCGATCAATCGGGAGCGGTGATTCCAAATGCGAATGTCACCGTGACCAATACTGGCACTAATGCAACGCGTACCGCCGTCACATCATCAGCGGGAACGTACCTGGTTACCGGCCTTCAGCCTGCCACGTACAGCGTTTCGATCAGCTCGGTCAATTTCAAAGCGTACACGGCAAAGATCGACGTCACGGTAGGCGGTCGCGCCACGCTCGATGCGAAGCTCTCCATCGACAACGCCGTTACACAGGTCGAGGTCGTGGCGCAGGGTGGGGCACAGGTAAATACGCAATCGCAGGAGCTATCGCAGGTGGTTAACGCGCAACAGGTGGCCATGCTGCCAAGCTTGACGCGCAACCCATACGATTTTGTCGCCATTTCCGGCAACATTTCCAATGGAGACGGTACAAATTCCGGCAGCGCAACCGGACAGTCAAACACGAATTATCAGAATGCAACCACGCGCGGCGTGGGATTCAACATCAACGGGCAGCGTTCTACTGGAACAGAAATTCTGCTCGATGGGGTTGAGAATGTCAGCGTCTTCACTGATGGAATCGGCATTTTTGTTCCGCTCGATGCGATGCAGGAGTTCCGCGTTTCGACCAGCAATTTTGAACCGCAATTTGGCCGCGCATCCGGCGGCGTGGTTAACGTGAGTACGAAGGCTGGAACAAATGTCTTCCACGGGAATGCGTGGGAGTACAACCGGCTGTCCGCGTATACATCGAACACGGAAACGAATAACCAGTTGGGCATTTCCAAAGGAACGTATACGCGAAACCAGTTTGGGTTTACCGCGGGCGGCCCGATATTCAGAGACAAGCTCTTTTTCTTTGGCAGCACCGAATGGATCCGCGTACGCAGCGCTGCAGAACTTACGGCTGGTGTTCCCACACCACAGTTTCTGGGCTTGGCTGCCCCGGAAATTCAGGACTTCTTCAAGAAGTATGGCGGCAATCAAAACTTCAAGTTCAGCCAGACCTATTCGGCGGCCGATGTTTACGGTTCAGCTT
>Ga0310811_10001774_pt1 | contig 26816 bp, 25 predicted proteins | sample YCmetagenome_FD_207642 | JGI IMG/M metagenome (GOLD analysis project Ga0310811, IMG submission 207642) | Soil microbial communities from experimental microcosm in Duke University, North Carolina, United States - YC | ecosystem: Engineered > Artificial ecosystem > Soil microcosm > Unclassified ... | reverse complement strand
GTGATCGGGTCGTCGGCGTGTATGGATACCGAGATGCGGCCGTGCAAGATGACCTCACTCCCCGCGACAAGGCTTTCCGGCATGGCGGAGACGCCGGCCGCCGAGCGTTGTGCCGCGCCGCGCCTATGTCGAACCTTTGCGCGTTCTTGCCAGAAATCATGCCTCGTTCGGCGTCGATTCGGAAGCTGTGTTCGAATACCGATTCCGTGGCGGCTGGTTTGTCTTCTTCGTCGCAGTAGCCTGAATAGGGCGGTGTGTCGTCCAGTTACCGAGTTCGGCGGGCTCGCTACGGGGTTTCGCCGAACACTTACAGCAGGTGGACGCATGATTACGCCAGGGCGCCCCGGCCGCCCGCCGGCGCGCGGGCAGAAGGACCCGCACGGTTGCGCTTTTGCCTGCCCGATCGCGCAAGCGGTCGGCGGCGCGCGCTGCGAACCTTGTCGCGAGCGGTGCGTCTGCTGCCGGTGAGCCGTGCCCGTCGCCCGGGCCGCCTCTTCTCCGGCCGGGCTCCGGCGCCGGCACCGCGGTCGTGCACGGAGATGAGGAAGGGACCTGGGGATGGGAGTCTCCGTCGTCTTCGAGGGTGGAAGCGAAGCCGTCGAGGTCGTGCCCGGCCGGCAGGCCGAGTGGGCCGTGAGCGTGCAGAACACCGGGCAGGTGGTCGACCGGATCCTGCTCGACGTGCTCGGCGACGCGGCCGAATACACGCGGGTCGAGCCGGCCCAGGTCAATCTTCTGCCGGGTGCCACCGAGCGGGTGCTGATCACCTTCGCCCCGCCGCGCCTGGCCTCCCTCGAGCCCGGCGAGGTGCCGTTCGGCCTGCGCGCGATGTCGAGCGAGGACCCGGAGGGGTCGACGGTCGAAGAGGGGCTCGTCCGGATCGGCGAGTTCGGCGACGTCGGCACGCAGCTGGTCCCGAAGAGCTCGGCGGGCCGGCGCTCGGCGAAGTTCCGGCTGGTTGTGGAGAACCGCGGCAACCGGCCCGAGCCGATCCGGGTCGAGCCGATCGACCCCGACGACAAGCTCGGCTTCAAGTCCCGGCCCGCGACCTTCGTCGCGCAGCCGGGCACCGCCACGTTCGTGCGCCTGAAGGCCGCCCCGCGCAAGACCTTCTTCCGCGGCCCGAACCGCACCCTGCCGTATCAGGTGGCGGCGCTGCCCCAGCAGGGTGAGGCGGCGACCGACGAAGGCGTTGTGCTGCAGAAGCAGATACTGCCCGAGTGGCTCTTCCCGGTGGTGGGAATCCTCGCCGTCGTCGCCGGCGCGCTGGCAGTGCTCTGGTTCGTCGCGCTGCGGCCGGTCGTGAACTCGGCCGCGACCGCGCAGGGGAACGCGGCGAGCGCGCAGGCGCAGGCCGCCAAGGCGGCGAACGCCGCGAACGTGGCCGACCAGGCGGCCAAGGCGGCCAGTGCCAAGTCCGGGAAGCTGACCACGCTGACCGTCAAGGTCGCCGCGCCCTCGGTGCTGACCGGAGCCACCGACCTGGCCACCGCGAACGGCACCGCGGCCAACGGCGTGACCTCGAACCCCGACGTCGTGTGGACGTCCTCGAACCCTGCCGTCGCGACGGTCACGTCGAAGGGCGTGGTGAAGGCGGTCAGCCCGGGAACCGTGACGATCACGGCGACCAACGCGAACTCGGCCTCGTCCTCCCCGTCCGCGCTGCCCTCCGCGACCGACACCGCCACGCCGCTCGCGACCGACACGCCCACGGCGGGCGCGAGCCCCTCGGGTGCGACGGTCGTGTCCGGATCGACGACGGTCAACGTCGTGGGCCCGGTGTCCGTCACCACCGCCGCGGTGCCGCAGGCGGTGCTCGGCAAGACCTACTCCCAGTCCCTCGCCGGCACCGGCGGCACCGGCACCTACACCTGGTCGGTCGACTCCGGCACGCTCCCGCCCGGCTTCACGCTCTCTCCCGACGGAATCCTGAGCGGCACCGGGACCTCGGTGGGCACCGCGACGTTCAAGGTGCGGATGTCGAACGCGGGGCCGCCGTTGCAGTCCGCCACCCGGACCTTCACCCTGCCGGTCATCGACGCGCCGGCCGTCGAGACCTCCTCGCTGCCCGGCGCCACCATCGCAGCCCTCTACCACCAGACGCTCACGGCGGTCTTCGGCACCGCGCCCTACACCTGGGCGCTGGTGCCGGGCCAGGGCACGCTGCCGGACGGACTGGCCCTCAACGGGACGACCGGCGTGATCAGCGGCAACCCGACCAAGATCGGGGTGTTCACGTTCAGCGTGCAGGTCACCGACTCGGCCGCGCAGCCGCAGTCGGCGACGCAGCAGCTGTCCATCGCCGTCGCCAGCCCGCTGCAGATCAGCACCCCCGCGACGCTCCCGCAGGAGGCCGTCAAGAACCAGCCGTTCTCGCTGACGCTGGGCGCGATCGGCGGAATCCAGCCCTACACCTGGTCCCTGACCGCGGGGACGCTGCCGCCCGGCCTGAACCTGAACTCCGGCGGCACGCTCAGCGGAACCCCGACCTCGACCGGTGAGACGACGTTCACCGTGCAGGTGGTCAGCGCAGGACCGCCGGTGCAGACCGTCTCCAAGGCCGTCACGCTGATCGTTGTCAACGCTCCGGCCGTGGCCACGTCCGCGTTGAACGACGCGACCACGGGCACCACGTACGCGCAGACGCTGACCGCCTCGTTCGGCACCGCGCCGTACACCTGGTCGCTGGTGCCCGGCCAGGGCAACCTCCCGCCGGGGCTCACCCTCGACCCGGCGAGCGGCCTGATCAGCGGCACCCCGACCCTGGTCGGCACCTCGACCTTCACCGTCCAGGCGTCCGACTCGACCACGCCGAGCCAGTCGGCCACCCAGCACCTGTCGATCACCGTCACCAACCTGCTCCGCATCAGCACCCTGGGACTGCCGGACGGGGTCGTCGGCGCGCAGTACTCGAAGGCGCTCAGCGCCTCCGGCGGAACGGGGCCCTACACGTGGTCCGTCAGCGCCGGCACCCTGCCCGCGGGGCTGTCCCTGGATCCGGCCTCGGGCCTGATCACCGGCTCCCCGAGCACGGCGGGCAGCTCCACGTTCACCGTGACCGCCACCGACGCCGGCCACCCCACGCACACCGCCTCGCAGGCGCTGACGCTGATCGTCGTGCCCGCGCTCGTCGGCACGAGCTCGAACCTGCCGCAGGCGGCGGTGGGCCAGCCCTACACCGCGCAGCTCACCTCGGCCGGCGGCACCGGACCGTACGTGTGGACCCTGACGGGCACACTGCCGAAGGGCCTGGCCCTGTCGGCCTCCGGCCAGATCACCGGCACGCCCGAGCTGACCGGCGCCTTCCCGTTCAGCGTGCAGATCACCGACTCGAGCTCGCCCCCGCTGACCGTCTCCGAGACGGAGCTGATCACTGTGGTGGGCTCGCTGCAGATCACCACGCAGACGCTGCCCGACGCGCAGGCGGGCCTGCCCTACTCGCACGCCCTCACGGCGAGCGGCGGAACCGCCCCGTACACCTGGTCGGTCCAGTCGGGCACCCTGCCGGCGGGCCTGAGCCTCGACCCGGTCACCGGAGTCGTCTCCGGCACCACCCAGTCGACGGCCGCTCCCGCCTCGGTCACCATCTCGGTGACGGACGCAGGCCCGCCGCAGCAGACCACGAGCCGGACCCTGACGATCCGGGTCAGTTCGCCGCTGGCCTTCTCCGAGCAGATATCCGGCCCGGCGGTCATCGGGCAGTCCTTCGCCGTGACCCCGGTGGCGCACGGCGGCTCCGGCTCGTTCCTCTGGTCGGAGGCGGGCGTGCTGCCGGACGGCCTGAGTTTCGCCGACGCGAACGGTGAGATCTCCGGCACGGTCCAGAACACCGCCGCGCCCGGGGCGTATCCGTTCCAGATCACGCTGACCGACCGCAACGGCGGCCTGCCGCCGACCACCGGACACTTCGTCATCACGGTCGTGGCGCAACTGGCCGCGCAGGGCTCGTTCAACCTCAGCGGCACGTTCGGCGCCCAGTTCAGCCAGAAGATCCAGCCGACCGGCGGAGTGGCGCCGTACTCCTACGCGTTCGCCGCCGCCGACCACGTGCCGTCCTGGCTCTCGGTCGACGCCTCGACCGGAGTGGTCTCCGGCACGCCGGACACGCAGTGCACGAGCACGACGGACAGCGCGTCGGGGCAGACCGACACGTTCGCCTGCCCGCCCGCCACGTTCACCGACCACGTGATCGTCACGGACGCGGCCGGCGAGACCTTCTCCGTCACGGTGAACCTGACCGTGACCGCCCCGCCGCTGGTGGTGAACCACGCCACCACCGTCACCCAGACGGTCGGGGCGCCGCTGGACCTCTCCCTCGGGACCGTCCACGGCGGCTACCGCGGCGGCACGGTCACCTTCACGGCCACCGGGCTGCCGTGCTCGGCCGACGGCAAGGTCTGCGACCAGATCGACTTCTCCACCGGAAGGGTCACCGGGACGCTGCCCGACTTCGGCCTGAGCAGCTACGCCGTCACGGTGACGGTCACCCAGGACGACCCGGCACCGGGAAGCTCGAACACGTACATCGGCAGGTACACCGTGACCATCGACACGGCGGGCGCGCCGAGCACCGGCCCGACGAGCGGAGCCACTCCGTGACCGCGTCCTCGCCGTCCTCGCCGTCCTCGCCGGCCGCCCCGGCCTCCTCCGAGGCCCCGCTCGACGTGCAGGTGCTGCAGTCGGCCGCGTCGCTGGAGAACCTCGTCGTCGCGGCGTACACGTCCGCGGCGGGCATGCCCTTCGTGGCTGCGGGCAGCGACAGTCTGCGTGCCCTGATAGCGCGCAACCTGGCGCACCACAAGGCGCACGCGCAGTCCTTCAACCAGGCCGTGGCCAAGGCCGGCGGGGCGCAGCAGCACGCCGCCGACCCGCGCTACGCCGAGTCCGTGGTGAACATGCTGGCCGGGATGAAGGACCCTTCGTCGCTGGCCGGCCTGCTCAACCAGCTCGAGGACATCATCGCCCAGACCTGCGTGCGCTACGCGAGCCTGGCCGCGGGCGGCGACCTGCGCACGCTGTTCGTGAACGTCGCGTCCGTCGAGGCCCAGCACAGCGCGGAACTGCTGATCGCGCGCACGCTGTTCGACGGCGGGCACGCGGAGCCGGGCGGAACCGTCGCCGCGCGGGCGGTGCCGGCCGCGGTCGGCACCGTGGGCATCCCCGAGGCCGCGTACCCCACGGCGGACGCGTCCGCGATCAACGAAGGTGCGGTGCGGTGACCGGATACTCCCGGCGGGCGTTCGTCACGGGAACCGCGGGGCTCGGCCTCGCCCTGGCGCTCGACGCGTGCAGCAGCCCTTCGCCGCCCTCGCCGTACGCCGGGCAGCTGCGGACCGTGGCCCTCGCCGCCGCGCTGGAGAACCAGGCGGTGAGCGCCTATCGGTCGATCGACTCGGCGCTGACCGCCGGGAAGCTCGGCCCGGCGATCCCCGCGCTGGCCGCGTTCGTGAAGACCGCGATGGCGCACCACGTCCAGCACGCCGCGACCTGGAACGCGATCCTGGCCAAGGCGCACAAGCCGACCGTCACCGGAACCCCGCTCTCGGGCAACGGGCAGGTGATGGACACGATCGGCGCGTCGAAGGACGCCGAGGCGGCGATCGCGGCCCTGCAGCACCTGGAGACCCAGGCGGCTCAGACGCACACGGCCGCCATCAGCAGCCTGACGAACCTGGAAACGGCGGTGACCGCGGCCGCGGCGATCGCGCCCGTCGAGGCGATGCACGCCGCGACGCTCGGTTACCTGTTCGGCGGACAGTCCGCGGTGGCCGAGTTCATCGGCACCGGCGGCGCCCTCTCCATCAAAGAGCTGACGCTCTGAAACGACGCGGCTCACGGCGTGCCCCGCGCGGCCTTCCGTGAGCGGCACACGAAGGACGGTGCACCGGTGAGCATGCTGCGGGACGCGGACCTCTCGCTCGCGAACTGGCTCAAGCGGGTCCTGCCGCCGGACACCGCGGTCAGGTTCGACGCGCCGCAAGCGGATTGGGAACGGCGCGGTCCCGGTTCCGCGTTCGTCAGCGCGTTCCTGCGCACCGTCACCAGGGACGGCCAGGACCTGCCGCGCTCCGGGTGGACGGAGGCGCGCGGCCAGGACGGGCGCGTGACGGGCAGGCAGGCCGCCCCGCGTTACTACCGGCTCAGCTATCTGATCACCGCCTGGGCGGCCGTGGCCGGACGTGACGACGAGGCGGAGGCGTCCCGGCGCACGCTCGAAGAGCACGAGCTGCTCGGCATGCTGATCGACGCCTGTACGAACGCTGAGATCCTTGATCAGGACCAGCTGACCGGATCGCTGGCGGAAGCCGGAATCCCGTGCTTCGTGCGCTGTGCGGGCGAGGACGCAGGGCGTCCGGCGGCAGACCCCTGGTCCGGTCTCGGCATCGCCCCGCACACGCATCTGGAGCTGGAGCTGATGGCGCCCGTCGTTCCGCGGATGGACACCGAGCTCGCCCCGCCGGCCCGGCAGATCGTGCTGCGAGCGCATCAGAACCCTGCTCCCGGACGGCCGGGCGACGCGGACGAGGACGCGCGGGCGGGCGCCGAGGAGGCGGGCCGGGTCGTCGTGCGGTCCGCGTCGGCGACCCCGCCGACGCCGGCCAGGACGCCCGGGACCGTGCGCCGGTGGGAGCGCAGCACCATCGTCGAACCCACCGGAGAGACTTCGTCCTCGAGGACACCGCGCCCGGACCGCTGACCCGGAGCACCCCGGGCCGGCGGCGGCGCCGGCTTCGGGGGTACTCGGGCGGGTCCGGCCGCGGTCAGCCCGCTTTCACGATCTGGTTCGTGGAGATGAACCGCGCCGTGCCCGGTTTCTCGACCAAGGGGTCGGGCACGGGGCCGGTGGGCGTGGGCTGGGTGGCCGGCGTGTCCACGGTGAACATCGCCTGGAACGTTCCTCCCTTGAGCAGCAGCGGTTTGCCGCCGTTGCTGGTCTTCATGGTCAGGTTGTCCGGCATCAGCGTGAGCGAGAGGGTTCCGGTGCCGGGCACGGTGAACGGCGGCGCAGTGTAGGTCAGCGGTGTCCTCAGCACGGGCGGCAGCTCGTCGCCCTGCAGGCACGCCGGTGTGCCGACCACGGTCACGTTCGTGCTCGACCCGGTCAGCGGCACCGGCGCCTCCAGCTGCGGCACGATGGCGGGCGCCGGGATGGTGACCTGGATCAGGTCCCCGGTCCGCATGACGATGTCCGCCGGCAAATCCCTTCTCCGATCAGGTGTTGTAGCCGAACAGCTCGACCTCGGTGATGGCCACGTCCGATCCGCTGGAGCCCGGGTTGATGCCGGTGACCTGTATCTGGACACTGGTGACCAGGTCGGCGTGATTGATGTCAAAGGTCTGCGACTGCGAGCCGTCCTGCGGGGTGATGGTCTCGGTCTCGCCGTTCGAGAAGCTCAGCAGGAGGCTGGCAGGCCTGCCGATCTGCACGAAACTGCTGCCCGCGCCCGAGTGAAGGATCATCTTCCGCAGCGTGACGTGGCGCGAGAACTTCAGGGTCAGCACCGGATGGCTCGAGTCCGACCAGGGCGCGAGCCAGTACGTGTTGAGCAGTTCGTCCGCGGCGTTCAGCGGCGAGGAGCCCTTGGCCGTGGAGTTCGCGGTCACGCTCGCGGCATGGATCGGCGAGAGGTTGGCGTCGATGTCGTTGGTGATCCGTCCCTTGATGCTGTCGTACCGGTTGTTGATCCCGTGCCGGAACGGCGGGTAGGCGCCGTACAGTACGCCTCCGAGCAGGATCATGACCGCGAGGACGTTGCGGACGATGCGCAGGACCCGCCGGAACGCGCCCTTCACGTCGGTGGGCTTCGCCAGGCGCGCGGCGGCGCCGGGCGTCCCGTCGTCCCTGCCGTACTTGCGCGAGCCGATCTTGACGACCTTCGGCCCGCGCCGGGGCAACAGCTTGCGCAGCAGCCTGCGCCACCAGGACACCTTCACCTGCACGGCCTCGAAGAGCGAGGCGCCGCACCGGCTGCAGAATCTCCGGGTACTGGGATTGCCCTCGCCGCACGTGCCGCAGATCAGGTCGCCGGGCTGCAGCCGGCGGCTCGGCGCGGTCTTGGTCACCGCGACCGCGCGGTCCCGCGCGACCTGCGGCACCATCTCGGAGATCTCCGGCCCCGTCTTGGCCTGGGCCGTTCCGGCGACGACGTCTTCCAGCGGGTTCACCTGCGCCTTGGACGGCACGACGGGTGCGACCAGGGCGGCCGCCGGCGGCGCCGGAGAAGGTGGCGCCGGAGGAGGAGGCGGCGGTGGCGGCGGTGGCGGCGGGGGAGGCGGAGGTGCTGAGGGCACGGCTCCGCTCACCGCGGGCGCCGGAGGAGGAGGCGGCGGTGGCGGCGGTGGCGGCGGTGGCACGGCTCCGCCCGACGGTGGCGGGGGAGGCGGTGGTGGAGGTGGCGGCGGCACGGCTCCGCCCGGTGGCGGTGGCGGTGGTGGAGGTGGCACGGCTCCGCCGGACGGTCGCGGCGGTGGCGGGGGAGGGGGCGGGGGTGGCACAGCGCCACCCGACGGTCGCGGCGGAGGCGGTGGCGGCGGTGCGGCGCCCGGCCTCGGGGGCGCGACGGGTGCGCCGGGCGCGCTCGGTGCGACAGGTGCCCTCGGGGCGGTGGTCCCCACCGCCACGGGCGGCCCGGACCGTGGCCCGGCGACGAGTTCGTTCGCGGCCCGCACGACCCGCTGCACGAAGCCGATCCGGGGCGCGGCGGCCTCCTGCTCCTGCTCCTGCTCGATCTGCTCGACGACCTCCTGGGAGATCTTCGGTGCGACCTTCTCCCCGGTCCACTCCAGGAAGCTTCCGCAGTTGCCGCAGAACGAGTCCTCGTCGCGGTTGTGGAGCCCGCACTTGCGACAGACGATCACGTCTCGACGACCTCCAGTCTATGGGGAACGTGTGCGGGTTTCTCCGCGATGATCAGGGCTTCGAGGGCGGCGGCGTCCACCGTCACGCCCGGCGGCAGGGTCACCTGGACGGTGAGCCAGTCCACCGGATCTCCGGGCACCTCGGCGTTCGGCGCCGAGGACCAGGCGACCCCGCCGCTCTCGGCGACGGCCACCCGCCCGCCGGTCACCACCTCTATCAGGGTCCTCAGACCCTCGACGGTGCCGCGCGAGCGGTAGAGCCGCACCGAGTGCGCCACCGCCGCCCGCTGGTGCTCCAGCGGCCAGTTCTCGTCGAGCACGGTGCCCACCCAGCCCGCCAGCCACTGGACGAAGTCCCGCGGCGCGAGCATCGGATCCGCGTAGGCCGCCACGCAGTCCAGGGTCGAGATCACCGGCGCGAGCACCTCGTCCAGCGCCGCGGTCCACTGCATCGCGACCGGGTCCTCCTGGAAGACCGCGGGCAGCAGCGTGCCGATCGGATAGGGCGTGTCCAGCCCGGTCACGGCTCTTCTCATCAGTGCGTCTCGACCCTCACCTGGTGCTCGTAGGAGAACACCAGGCTGTTGGCGTCGAGATCGATCCTGGCGGCCTCCTTCCCGCGTACGCCGGTCAGCGGGTCCGCGGAGAACAGCCGCACGTCCTCGACCATCTCGACCCCGTGCACCTGCTGCAGCCGCCCGAAGATCTCGCCGGCCTGCACCGGGCGGCCGAACGGCCAGCCGGCGCCCTCCGGCCCGCCGCCCGACAGAGGATTGAGATAGCGGTAGAGGACGTCGAGCGCCTCGACGCGCACCCGCTCGCCGCTCACCCGCGGCCGGGCGACCAGCCGCGCGACCACGGTGACGCCGCGGTAGAGCGGCGGCTCGACCACGACCCGGGCGCCGACGACCCGGGTGCGGTCGAGCACCTCGGCGATGCGGCGCAGCGTCGGCTCGGGCGGGACGAGGTTGCCGAACAGGATGCGGCCCTCGGGCGCGGGCGCGGCCGGGACCACCAGCACCCGCACGGCCCCGGCGTTCTCCCCGATCCGGCCCACCGGCACGCAGCGCACCCGGGCGACCTCCGGCGCCGCCTCGCGGGCCAGGATCTCGTAGTCCTCCGCGGTCACCGCGCGGCCCCGGCTGCGCACCAGCAGCGGACCGCGGGCCTTGGCCTCCTCGAGGCTCTCGCTGTCCACCCCGCCGTAGGCCGGGCGCAGGTTCTCCACCGCGGCGACCGACGGCACGGAGGACATCAGACGGCTGATCGCCCCGGTCGGCACGTTGCCCTGGGCGCCGCCTCCGGTCGCGTACCCGCGGATGCGGACCTCCGCCTCCTTGCCGGGCACGGCGCCGTAGCGGCGCAGGCTCCCGTCCTCCTCGCGCACCGCGGGCCCGAACAGCAGCAGCCCGGACACCGCGTCCAGCGCGAAGTGCGGGTCGTCGGGGCCGCTGTCGGCGAAGTTCTCGACCTCGGTCCACTCCGCCCAGCCCTCGGGCGTGCTGGTCTCCACGACCGGCGAGCCGTAGCCGGCCAGCACCGGGAAGTGCCGCAGCTGGAACTGCCCTCCCGGCACGCCCTCCGCCTTGCCCACCGTCTCGAGGCCGGCCGGTTCGGCGTGCACGGCCTCCGCGGTGGCGCCGACCGTGCAGACGGTCAGCCCGTCGATCACCGGCGAGTCGCTGTACGGCGGCTGCCCCTCTTCGGGCTCGATGATACGTGCCCTGATCCAGCCGGCGCGTTCGCCGCCGACGACGCTCGCCCGGTGCTCCGCCGGAACGTGCAGCACGATCGCGCCCGAGGCGTTCAGTCCGCCCGTCTCGTCGAGCCCGACCTCGCACGGCTCCCAGTCCTCGCCGGTCCACGCCTCCCAGACCAGTGGCGGATGCTTCGGGTTGACGCCCACGCCCTCGACGCGGCCGCGGAAGGCGAGCCGGACCGCGCACGCGGGCACCGGGTCGGACAGGCCGAGCAGCAGCGCGTCGCCGAGCACCGGGCGCCGCCGGAAGGCCGGGAACGGCTGCCCGTCGGCGAGCATCCGCGTGCGGTCGGCCGTCCCGCCGGAACCCGCGTCTTCGGGTCCTGCCACGAAGCCCGCGTCCTCGGGCTGCGCCTCGGCCGGCGTCCGGATCCGCTCGAGCGCGCAGGGCACGACATCCAGGTCCTCGCGCGTGGTGAAGACGATCGACTCCGCGGTGGCCGTGCGCAGCGTGCCGACCCGGGTGCCCGCGGCGATCGTCATCCGGGCGCGCGCCGGGCTGGTGAGCCAGAACGTCACCGGGGCCCGCGCCGGCGTCGGCGGCAGCATGCGCAGGCCGATCATGTTCAGGAACGCGATGTACAGCCGGTCCGGCAGCTGGTTGAGCCGGAACAGCAGCGAGTCGGTCATCTGGGCGAACGTCTCGATCAGCGTGACGCCCGGATCCGAGACGTTGTGGTCGCTCCACTCCGGCAAGCGCCGCTGCACGAAGCGCTTGGCCTCGTCGACCAGGTCCTGGAACCGGCGGTCGTCGAGATCGGGGGCCGGCAGGGGCATCAGTACCCGCCTTCTTCGTTCTCGGGGATGGTGTAGAAGGGGAAGACGAGGTTGCGCGGGCTGTTGACACCGGGCAGGACGTAGCGGATGTCGATGTAGAGCAGCCCGGGGCGGTCCTCGTCCGGGTAGACCTCCACCTCGGCCACGTCGACCCGCGGCTCCCACTGCTCGATGGCGTTCTTGACCACCTCGGCGATCTCGGCCGTCTTCTGGTGGCTGGTGCTGTCGAACACGTAGTCGCGCAGGGTGCTGCCGAAGCGCGGCCGCATCGGCCGCTCCCCGGGGTAGGTCGCCAGGATCAGCCGCATCGCCTGCTCCAGCTTCGCGGTGCCCGAGGCCATGGCCATCGCGCCGGTGGGCTCCACGGCGAAGGGGAAGGACCAGCCGCTGCCGATGAAGTCGGTCATGACGCCTGTCTCAGCCTCCCAACACGATGGACTGGCCGGAGACCGAGACAGTGCCCTGGCTCTGCACGGTGACCGAGGTCTGCGACTTCAGCGTCAGCGTGTCCCCGCCGTCGATGGTGACGCTGCCGCCCTGGCCGGTGACGATGTTGACGGTCCCGGCCTGCCCGCAGTTGATGGTCAGCTGCCCTGCCGAGTCGGGGTTGCAGGTCAGCTCCAGCTTCCCGTTCACCACGTCGATGGAGAGGCCGAGCCTGCCGTCGGCGGTCCCGAGCGTGATCTGCGACTGCTGCGGCTTCGGGTCCTCGCCCATCTGGTCATGGAACACCAGCCGGTTGCCCGAGGCCGAGACGAAGCCGCGGCGCGCGACCGAGGTGTCCGCGCCGCCGGCGCCCTGCTGGACAGCGCTGCCGCCGAGGTCGTACGCGCTGTTCTCGCTGACCACGCCGCCGATCACGTAGGGGCGCCGCGGGTCGCCGAACTCGAACCCGACCAGCACCTGGTCCCCGACCTCGGGCAGGAACATCGCGCCGCTGCGCTTGCCGGCGCCGAACTGCACCACCGGCGCCCAGTTCGTCGTCACGTCCGTCGAGAGCCACGGCAGCCGCAGCCGCACCCGGGCGTGCTGGTCGCCGATGTCGTCCACGATCGCGCACACCACGCCGGGGATGCGCGCCGGGCTGGTGCCGCCCGCGGAGGCCAGGCCGAGCAGCGAGCGGTCGTTCGTGCCGCCGGCCGAGAACTCGGTACGGTAGCCGTTCTCGGCGAGGTCGAACACGTGCCGCGCGCGGATGACCAGCCAGTCGGCCGGGAAGCGCGCGGGCAGGCCGGAGACGTTGACCGTGGCGCCGGGCCGGATCGCGGGGTCGCCCACCGCCTGGCCCTCGGCCTCGGTGAAGGACGCCCCGACGGACGCGGCCAGGGCCGCGGCGCCGGCCTCCGCGTCCGCGACCGGGAGGGTGCCGACCACGTGGGCGGTCGTGCTCGGCGGCGCGCCGAGGTCGTCGCCGGCCGACGAGCCCTGACTCCCCGCCGGTCCGCCGTCGCCGCCCTTGCTGAAGCGCGAGGCGACGTCGGTCGGGTTCTGCGTGCCCGCGGCGGAGGAGCCGTCCGCGGCGGTCTTGGCCGGCCGCGCGGTGGAGAGCGTCGCCTTGAGCGGGTCCCAGACCCGCACCTCGACGTCAGGGGTCAGATTCCCCGCGGTGACCCGCGGCTCGAACCGCAGCAGCGTGCCGGGCAAGGCCAGCTGCGGCCCGCCTCCGCCCGCGCCGCCGTCCCCGCCGCCGTCCGACTGCCCGAGGCTGGAGGCCTTGCGGAAGTAGAACTTCCCGTCCGCCATGCCGAACTCGAACCCGATCTCGCCCGCCCGCTGGGCCAGGAACTCCCAGTCGGTCTGGTTGTGCTGCAGCAGGTGCTCGTGCACCGTCGTCGTCGAGGTGACCTCGCCGACCGGCAGCCCCGCGTGCCTGGCGACCTGCTGCGCGACGTCGGAGTCCGTCACGTTGTCGAACGAGCGGGTCCGCCGGGCCCGCTGCATCCGATGGCACAGGTCGTACCCGCGCACCACGGTATGGCCGACAATGCCCTGATAGTAGCCCTCGATGGCGGTGACCTCGCCCGAGATCAGCGCCTTGGCCGAGCCGGATCCGGCCAGCACCTGGACCTGCGCCCCGATGTCGAACCCGGCCGCGTCCAGGGTGGCCCCGGTCAGGTCCTCGAAGTGGAGCACGAACATCCCGGGCAGCTTCAGGTGCGTGTCCACCTCGGTGCGCACCAGGTGCTTGGCCGCGAGGTCGGGCAGCGGCGAACCGCCGACCTGGACCGTGGGCCATACGAGGACGCCGGGATCGAGGTCTGTCATCGCCCGGTCTCCTCCGTGCTCGGCAGGTATACGAGCGTGCCGGGCCGCACCCGCAGCGGATCCTGGATCCCGTTCGCGGTCGCGATCTCCCGCCAGCGGTCCGGGCCGCCGTAGGTCCTGGTGGACAGGCCCGCCAGGGTCTCGGCGCCGGTGAGCAGATGGCTGCGGCGCCCGGGCAGGCCGCCCGAGCTCGGGTTGGTCGCCGTCAGCTTCTGCGGGATCAGGTGGAGGGTGATGTCCACGACGGCCCGCACCGGCTGGCCCGTCCGGTCGAACCGGGTGTAGTTGATCGTCACCTGGTTGAGATTGACCGGGTAGGACTGCGGTCCCCAGGTGAAGTTCAGCTTGGGCAGCACCTGCACGTTCGGGGACTGGCCGGAGGCGTCCTGGAACGCCGTCCAGTCGTGCAGGCGCTCGCAGGTGTCCTTGACATCCGGTCCGACGAACGTCACCGAGCGCACCACGATGGTCGTGATGCCGCGGGCCGAGGCCATCCCCTCGGGGCTCACCATCGCGGTGGGGCCGGACTCCGCGCCGCTCTTGCCGTTGCGCATCGCCCTCCCGGGGGACGACTGCATGGGCACGCTGTGCGAGATCACGATCGCGGCCGGGTTGAAGTCGAAGACGACGTCGGGGCCGCTGTCGTCGGTCGCGGACAGCCTGGCGTTGTCGCTGTTCTCGTCGAGGGGCATCGGTCTGGCTCCTTGTCGCTCAGAAGTCCGCGCCGGCGGACTGCGGAAGGAAGCCCTGGTGTTCGAGGGTCAGGGTCTCGATGGCGACCGTGCTCCCCTTCGCATCCAGCGTCGGACCGCTCCAGGAGACCGGGAAGGCGCTGCGCAGATTCCAGGTGGTGACCACGTTCTGGTGCACGTCCTGCAGCGCGATGCTCACGTTCCCCGCGGGAGGCCGCCGCAGGCCGGCGACATCGGCGGAGTTCATCCAGTTCTCGGCGAGCCTGCCGAGCCAGGCCTGCAGCAGTTGGGAGCTGGTCTGCTCCATCGCCCGCTCCAGGACCACCGGCCCGTACGCCACCTGGAGCGGCAGCTTGTATTCGTATCCGTACTCGCCGCCGGTCCTGACCACCTCGGTCTTGAAATCGACCTTCAGCCCTTTGCAGGCGGACCACTCGCCGAGCGGCTGGATTCCGTCCCCGCTGGTGAAGGCGACGGCGAAGCGCATGGCCAGGCCGAAGTACCGGGAGGTGAAGTCGGCGGCCCCGAGGGCGCCGGCCGCGGCGACCGCCGCGGGGAGCGCGATCTGCGCGGCTTCGATGCTCACTGTGCTCGCCTTTCTCGCTGCGGGGGTCGGTCGGGTCTCGGCGTTTCCGGGTCAGAGGGACGCATCGCCCGAGACGTCCATGGACATGGACGGGTCCAGGGACGGGGGAGAGGCCAGAGAGTTCAGGTCGTCCTCGAGGAAGCCGGTGTGCACGATCTTGAGCGTCTCGATCGCGGGCTTGGCCCCGGCCGCGTCGAAGGAGTCGACGGACCAGGCGATCGGGAAGAACTCGTTCAGCCGCCACTGCACCAGCGGGATGCCGAGGTAGTCGACCAGCTGGATCGTGCCGCTCTGCGGCTTCATGTTCTTCGAGGTCTGCGCCAGCCAGGACTTCACGATCCGCGAGTACGGCCCGGCCGCCCGGCTGAGCGTGATCGGCTCGTACTTGGTGCTGCCCGGGTAGAGCCAGACGTTGTTGCCGTACTCGCCGACCCGGTACTCGAGCTGCTGCCAGCTCACAGAGAGTCCGGTCACCTTCGACCAGTCGCCGAACTGGTACGCGAAGTTGTCGATGAGCACCGTGTACCGGTGGCTCATGCCGATCTGCGCCCCGGCGGACTGCAGGGCCGCCTGGACCGCGCCGAGCCCCGCGGGAATCAGAGCCATGATCGCAGCCTCCTGTGTGCCGTCGTCTCGCAGTGTGCTGTCGTCTCGGGGCCGTCGGCTCGGCGGGCCGGGTCTCCTGGGTGTCCCGGCCGTTCCGGCCCGCCCGTGCGGGCCCGCTCGTCCCGGCCGTTCATCGCGCCGGCCCGAACGGTCCGGTCTCGCCCAGCCGGCCTGCGCGCTCGCGGTCGAGCACCAGGTCCCGGCGCAGCCGCCGGTGGATGCCCTGGTAGATCCGCGTGGTCAGCTCCTCGAGGTCGCCGGGGCTGTCGAGGTCGAGCGGCCGCCGCCTGCTCAGGTCGAGGAGCTTGTCCCTGGCCTCGCTCATCTCCTGGTCGGCCGGCGCGGCGGCCGCAGAGCCCTGGATATCTGCCGCCGGTGCGCCGGACGGCGCCGGGGCGGGTTCGGGCTCGGCGGCGGTCGTCACGTCCTCGGCCTGCCGCTGGATCCCGGTGGCCGACGCGGTATGCCACGGCGCGGTCCACGAGGACGAGGAGAACGTCGTGGCCGCGGCGTCCCGGCCCGTCGCCGGGTCCTCGCCCAGGCCGCGTGCCCACCGTTCGGCGGCCACCGCCTCGGCCTCCAGTGCCCGGCCGGCGTCGGAGGACTCGGCGGGCAGTGCGGGGCCGAGGGTGCGCTGCTGGGCGGCGTGGGTCAGCTCGTGGGCGACCAGGCCGCGGGCGACCGGCTCGTCCATCGGTCCCTCCTGCGCGGGCAGGAAGACCTCGGCGCCCCGGGTGAAGGCGCGGGCGCCGAGCGAGCGCGCCTCGTCCGCGACTCCTGGGCCGCGGCGGATCGGCACGTCGGACACGTCCACGCCCTGCGTCCGCCGTACCGCCTCGAGAATGTCGTGGGCGACCGTGCCGCCGTCCCTGCGCGGGCTGCGCAGCGGGTGCACGGGCACGACCGGCTGACTTACCAGGGTCTGCGACGGTGCCTGAGTCTGCGGCGGTGTCGGTGACGCCGTTGGCGTCGGTGGCGCCGATGACGCGACGGGCGGCTGCGGCTGCGGCTGTGACTCGGCCTGGGCGCCGGCGCCGTCCGATCCGTCCCGTGCCGGCGGGTGTGTCAGAGGCCTGGCTGAGGGAGTCGGGGTTCCGGTCGACTGAGCAGGAGGCGTCGGCACCTGTACTGCCTGAGGCGATGCGGCCTGAGACGACGAACCCTGAGACGTTGCGGACGTTGCCGGACGAGGTGTGGCGGCTGGACGCGCCGAACGCGCGCCGGGAGCGAAGCGGTATACGGGCACGGACTCGCTCGGCACCGTCGGGCCCGGGGTCTCGACGGAGCCTTCGAAGTCTTCGGCCGGAGCGGCCGCCTCCTGGGCTCGGCCCGCATCGTCCTGCGTCGAAGTGCTCTGTGCCGAAGTGTTCTGCGTCAGCGGGAGCGGCGTCGGCGGAGGCGCCGACTGGCTGGTGGGCGGAGTGGCACGTCGGCGCCGCACCGGACGGTCGATCGGAGCCGCGAGACCGAGCCGGGGAGTGGGCGTGGGCTGCTCGGGACGTGCCGGACGCGGCGTCGCCTCGGCGTCCGCGGCGAGCTCGGCCGCGCTGTCGGGCGCGCTGTCGGGCGCGGGCGCCGCAGTGGTCACAGGGGCCTGAGTGAGCCCGGGTGGCCTGCCCCTGCCGCTCCGGCCCGGCCCGGAAGCGGCTACGCCTGCTGATTCCCCGGACGTCTGCAGGCCCGGAGACGGTGTCTCCGAAGCCTGTGTCTCCGCAGCCTGTGCCTCCGAAGGCTGTGTCTCCGATACCTGCGCGTCCGCGGAAGCCGGGACCGGGGCGGAAGGGTGGCGAGGCGGGCCGCTCAGCCCGCGCCGTCGACTCTCGGCGAGCGAGGCACGCGGGCGTGCCGCTCTCGCGGCCTCGGAGTCAGTGGCCTGCGGCGCTCTGGGCGGCGGGGCCGCCGCCTCGCTCGACCACGAACCGCCGCCCTCGGGAATCGGCGGCGCGCCCGCGCCGCCCGCGCCGCCCGCCCACGGCGGACGGTAGGACTCGACCATGCGCAGCCAGGCCGACGACGCGTACGGCGTCGCGTCCGGCTCCGGGGCACCGACGTACTCGTCGGCGGCCTTCATCAGGTTCTGCCGCGGTCCGGCGGACGGGCGTGCAGGCGGGGTGAGCCGCGGCAGGACGAGTCCTGATTCTCCCGCTGTGACGGTTCTCGATTCAGCTGCCGATGCCCGCTCTGCCGTTCGCTCCGCCGCCCGTTCCGACCTCCACTCCGGCACCGGGTCGGGCGCCGGTTCAGCCGCCGCATCGGCCCGGACGGCGATCAGCCCTGTGACACGCCCGCCGACCGGCTCCACGGCAGGGACGTCGACGGCACCGGTCTCGTCCGCCGCCGCGGGCGCGGCAGCCCGTCCGGCCGCGTCGCCGCGCCGGGCCGTCGTCCGGTCCCGAAGACCGGGTCCGGCGATCAGCGGCCGGCGTCTCTCGTCCTCGAACACGCCCATCGTCACGGCGATGGTCGGCCGGACCGGCTGCACGGTCAGGGGGAGGGGCGCCAGCCGGCGCCAATGCGCCGCCGCACCGGCCGGACGACCGCCGGGCGCTCCGGCCGCCGGCCCAGGGCTCGGCTGCTGCACACCGGAGTTCGGCTGCACGCCGGGGTTCGGCCGCGTACCGAGGCTCGGCTCCGCGTCGCGGGCCTTGCCGCGCCGCAGTCGGGGCAACAGGCGCATCTCGTCTCCTCTCCCTGTTTTCGTCGGGGCCGGGGTGGTCACAACGTCCGGCGGGTCAGGCGCTTCCCGCCGCGAGCGCGTCGAGGCGGTGGTGGATCCGGCCGACCTCCTCGATCACCCGGGCGCGCACCGCGTGTTCGAGGTCGAGGATCTGCTCCAGCGGCCAGTGCAGGTAGTAGGCGACGTACACGGCCTCCTCCCAGAGGCGGTCGGCCGTGTACATCAGGATTCCCCCGGGGCATCACCGGCGATGTCCACCGCGAATCCGTGCCCGCAGTGGGGACAGGTGACGTCGGCCTCGGTGTGGCCCTCCTGGTTGATCCGGCGGTACAGGTCCTGCAGGAACGCCAGATCGGAGGCGAAGAGGTTCTCGATCACCAGCGTGTCGACGCCCGGCGCCGTGCCCAGCTGGACCACCGTCCGCGAGAGGAGCAGAACACTGAGGTACACCGGGTTCTGCCTGACCCGCGGATCGCCCTGGCTGGTGATCTCGTCGCGCGCCGTGGCCAGGCGCATGACGCCCTCCCGGTGCACGGTGCCCTGCTCGTCCACGTAGCCGCGGGGCAGCACGAACGGATAGCGGGTCAGGATCCCGGCCGGCCCGGCCGGCGGAGCGCCGCCGGCCTCGGCCGCGGCGGACGGTTGCGTCAACATGTTTCTTTCTCTCCGGTCATCCGCCCGGCTGCATCAGGATCTGGTCGCAGTGCAGCACCACGGTCTCGGTCACCACTTCTGAGGAGCCGGCCTTCATCCCGCCGATCTCCAGCTTCGACGGCCAGGCGTTCTCCAGCAGGTACGTGATGATCGGCTGGCCCGACCTGGGGGACGAGGCCGCCGCGAACAGCTGCAGCGAACAGGTCTTGCGCGCCGAGGCCTCGCCGCGCAGCACCGCCTGGTGCCAGCTCCACATGTACGACTCCGCGTCCAGGCCGCGCTTGAGCGTGACCGTCGGAGGCTTCGTCTTGCCGTACTGCTTGGTGTGCACGATCCCCTCGGAGCCGGTGGCGATGTACTCGACCGACTCGACCTCGGTGTTGATTCCGGACAGTTCGCTGAACGTGGCGACCTGGATCCCGTCCACCTGGATCACGAAGGTCGACGCGGTCATCACCGATGGGTTGCCGCCCGCGACCGCCATCTGCTCCTCCACCTCTCTGCGTCGAAGACGCTGTTTTTGTCGTGCTGCTTTCGTCGTACTGTCTCGTCGTGCTGTTTTCGCCGTGCCGTGTCAGTGCATGGATCAGGAAGCTCAGAAGCCGCCGTCGCCCTGGGTGATCGAGTCGCAGGCGATCGTGACGTCCTCGGTGAGGAAGCCCTCCCCGGCCTTGGCCGAGGAGATGCTGATCTTCGCGCACCAGGCGTTGACGAGCGTGTAGCTCATCAACGGCTGCTGGTCCCGGATCTTGGCGAGCCCGCCACCGTAGATGTCGAGGCTCAGATACGGGGCCCGGGCGGACGGGTTCCCGGCCACCGCCAGCTGGTGCCACGCCCACAGCGCGAGACTGTCGTCCAGCCCGCGCTTGAGCGTGACGGTCGGCGGCTTGACCAGGCCGTACTGCTTGGTGTGACTGATGCCGAGCGGGTCCGAGGCGATGTACTGCTCGATGCCGACCTCGCTGTTGATGCCGCCGAGCTCCTGGAACGCGATGTTCTGGAGCTTGTATCCGCCGGGGATCTGGATGTCCGAGGACACTACGAAGATCGGCGCGGACGCGATCGTGAACTGCTGCCGGGGCTGCGCGGCCCCGGAACCCGGTATCGACATGTCATCCCCTCCCTCGGTTCAAGCCCGCTCACTCCTCCAGGGCCGCGCCCTCGGAGTACTGCGAGACGCGGAACACGATGAACTCGGCCGGCTTGACCGGCGCGATGCCGATGTCGACGGTGAGGATCCCGGCGTCCCGGTTCTCCGGCGGGTTGTTCTCGTCGTCGCACTTGACGAAGAACGCCTCCTCCGGCGTGCGGCCGTAGAGCGCGCCGCTGCGCCAGACCCGGCGCAGGAACATCGTGATCGTGCGGCGCACCGAGCCCCACAGGAAGCGGTCGTTGGGCTCGAACACGACCCAGTTGGTGCCGTCGAGGATGGACTTCTCGACGAAGTTGAACAGCCGCCGGACGCTCAGGTAGCGCCACTCGGGGTCGCTGGAGAGCGTCCGCGCGCCCCACACCCGGATGCCCTGGCCCGGGAAGGAGCGGATGCAGTTGACGGCCACCGGGTTGAGCCGGTCGTGCTCGCCGCGGGTGATGTTGGACTCCAGGTCGATCACGCCGCGCATCACCTCGTTCGCCGGCGCCTTGTGCACGCCGCGCGTCGCGTCGCTGCGCGCCCAGACCCCTGCGATGTGCCCGCTCGGCGGGACGAGCACGGGCCGGCCCTTGACCGGGTCCATCACCTTGATCCAGGGCCAGTACAGCGCCGCGTACTTGGAGTCGTATCCGGCGTTGTCCACCCGCCAGTCCCGCACCTGCTGCGCGCCGAGCCCGGGAGGGGCGTCGAGGATCGCCACGCGGTCCGCCATCAGCTCGCAGTGGGCGATCATGGCGAGCTGCACCGCCTTGACCCCCTCGAGGTCCACCGCGCCGCGCTCGTAGGCGGCCATCAGGTCGGGAACGCAGAGCATCGTCACGTCCTCGATCGCCTCGAGGCCGGCGAAGCCGGTGCGGTCGGCGGTGTCGCCGACGTAGTCGGACGGGCTGATCCGGGTCGGCAGCGAGGCCTGCGGCACGGCCGGCGCCGCCGAGCCCGCGCCTCCGGCCAGGGCGACCCGCGTCCCCTTCGCCGGCACCAGGGCCGAAGCGCCCCTGACCTCTTCGACCACGATGAGCCGCGAGGCGGTCTTGACGACGGTGGCGGCGTGCCGGGCGCCCTTGCGCAGCGAGAGGTTGTCGAAGCTCTCGGCCTCGTCGTCGCCCTGCCGCACGATCAGCTTGAACAGGTCCTCGCCCGGCTCGCTCGCGTCGGCGACCTCGACGCTCAGGGTGTTGCCGGAGTCCCCGGCGGTCAGCGCCCTGACCCGCAATGCCGGCTTGCCGGCGTCGCCCGCCGCGGGCAGCTCGCCCTGCGCGGCCGAAGATCCGAGCCCCGGGGCCGCGCCGTTCGCCGCGCCGTTCGCGGACGCCGCCTGGTCCGCATCGTCGCCGTCGGCGCCGACGCGCACCACGTACGCGGCGCCGCCGCCGTTGAGGAAGTACCCGTAGACCGCCTGCGGAAGGTAGGCGCCGTCGACGAATCCGCCGAACGCCTTCGAGTACTGCGTCCAGTTCGTCACGAGCGTCGGCCGGTTCGGCACGCCGCGTTCGGTGAATCCGACGAAGGCGCACACCGCGGTGCCCACACCCTCGATGGGCCTGGAGCCCGAGGAGACCTCCTCGACGTAAACTCCGGGAGACTGGTATGTAGGCAACTGCCCCTCCTTCGTGGACGGCCGGATCGAACGTTGAGGCTGGAGAACGGCCGCGTGTCGGCCGCGTGGTGTGACCCGGGGCCGACTGTCAGTTTCATGTGGACCGGACCCGATCAACTTGCGTACCAGGGTCGGCATCGGAGCAGTCTTCATGCGCGATCGCGCAACCGCGCCCGGCCGCCGCGTGAGCGCGCGCCGCGGGAGGCGACGTCGAGTGCTGACGTGCCCCCGGGGGCGGAGCGTGCGCTTGATGGTGCCCGGTACGTGTGAGAGCCTGCGCGGATAGGGATGAAAGCGCTGCGGATCACACCCGCCCGCACGCCCGAGTCGTGCCACATGAGGCAGTCATAAGAGCATCAGCACCCACACTGAGCCGCGACGGCAGATCCTCGGGCGCCCTCCGACCTCCAACACCACCCGTGCTCCCGATTGCGCCGACGGCCACGGCGTTCGGCACCGTGCGAGGGAGAGCCGGAGGGTGAGCGTCGCAGGAGTCCGCGATGTGCGCGATGTGCGCGATGTACTGCTCGATAGTGCTTTACCGGCTGCACGGGTCGCGAGATGGTCGGCGCACCTAGGGAATCGAAAGGAAGGTGGCTGCCGGCATGAGCAGTCAGCCGTATGAGATGGGTGGGCTGAAGTTCAACGACCAGGGCGTTCCGTTGCGCGGCGACGGCACGCCTTTCCCGGACGACCCGTCCCAGTGGAGCGAGGCGGAGCGCGACTACCTCGCCCAGTACTACTTCGGCGGGATTCAGCTGGGACACCAGGCGGGGCACGCGGACGCCGCGCTGGTCGCGGTGAACGAGATTCACGAAGACGGGCGGGAGGCGTAACCATGGCCGACTGGGGTGTCATCGAGAAGGCCGGCGAGTTCGCCTGGACGGTGTTGAAGGACGGGAAGCCGACGGCCGAGGCCCATTCGGCCCACTTCAGGGCCGTCCCGCAGGGGGTTGACTTCACTCAGCTGGAGAACGCGCAGAACGGTACCTGGTCGGTCGAGTTCTGGTCGACGAACCTCTACGGGGTGCGCGTCGTCGACCTCAAGGCCACCGTCCACTTCGAATACGGCGCGACGTACAAGGGCGGCGGCGCCTTCCTGCCCAGCATCATGGTCGAGGCCGCGCATGTGTCAGTGCTCTGGGGCTTCAGCCTCGACTTCGAAGCGCACTTCGGCGACCCGACGAACGTCAGCCAGGAACACAACAAGCCGATCGCGGCCGTCCAGCTGAACCTCGTCGCCAAGATCTCGAGCTTCCTCAAGACCGAGGTGCTCACGGTCCCGGTCGAGATCCGCGGAGACGGACAGGTGATCCCGCTGTAACCCGCCGACCCTGGCCGCGGTGGCCGCGTGATCGCGGTGATCGTAGTGGTGGCCGCGGTGTGATCGCCGAGGACGCGACCGAGTCGGGGCGCACCGATATCAGTACTCGAACGGCATCGGTGTGCCCCAGCGCCGTCCGGCAACGGCGGCACGCTGCCCTTTCAGCCCTGAGTGGTGAAGTGGTGCGGCCCGCCGTCCGTTCGGCATGCTGGCTCGATGACTGCAGATCAAGTCCATCACGCCGCACGACGTCGTCGGCAGCCACGTTGCGTACGAACCACGGGTTGTTGGCGATGCGTACCAGCCCGTCGCCGAGGTCGATCGCCCACAATACTTCGGTGCCGGCAGGAGGCCAACCATCAGCGTCATGTTCGAGCGCGAACTGCACCTTCAGAACGCGGACTGACGAGCGTGGGGTCCGGTGGTTCGCAGAGAGGGTCGAGTGGTCCGGTAACTGCACGATCCGTGTTGTGCCGTTCCCGAAGGGCGCGCTGGCCGGCAGCCACCAGGCTGTTATCGATCTGTTCGCCCCGCTCGGAGCCGACGGCGAGGGCATCGAGCAGTACGGCATGGTCTCGCTCAACGTCCCGCCGGACGCAGACCTGGTGCAGGTCAAGGGTCTGCTGGTGCACGGATTCGGCGAGGGCTGGTGGGACTACGAAGAAGGATGCATCGGCGACGCCTGGGCAGACGTCCAGTTCGAATAAGTAGCTTGATCCGTGTACGTGAAGCTTGAATAGGTTTGGGCTCTGCCCGTTTCACGCCCGGTTTTCCAGCGCGTTCGTCAGGGTGGCGAGTCGGTTGAGGCGGGTGCGCAGGTTCGGGTGTGTGGAGATCAAGCTGTGGTTGTGGCGGCTTGCCGGGGTGGTCGCGGGCGTGTCGGGAGTGGTCGGGGCGCGCAGGTCCGTGGTGGGGATCGTGGTGCCTGCGGCGTCGAGCTTGGCCAGTGCGTGGGCGAGGGAGGAGGGCTGTCCGGTGAGGATGGCGCTGTCGTGGTCGGCGGCGAGTTCGCGGTGGCGCGAGATTGCTCGCACCAGCAAAAACGCCAGTGCGTATACGGACAGCACGATGGCGATGAGTTCGGCGCCGAATGCGGGGTTGGTCTGCCAGCCGTGTCCGCCGAGCGGTGCGCTGTGGAAGGGTACGCGGATCAGCAGGCCCGCGAGGACCGCTATGAACGGCGTAGTGGTGAGCACGAGGGTGTCGTGGTGTGCCAGGCGGGATAGTTCGCGTGCCAGGACGGCTTCGAGTTCGTCGTCCGTCAGTTGGTTGGTGAGTCCGCTGGTTACGCAGAGGACCGCGTGCGAGGGGGTGCGGCCGGCGGCGTAGGCGCCCGGTACGCGGGTGTTCGCGACGGCGAGCGCGGGCTTGGGCATGTCGGCCTGTGCGCAGAGACGGGTGAGTATCGCGTACAGGCGTGGTTCCTCTTCCGGCCCGACCTGTGTGCCGTGCATCGCGGACAGGGCGATGCGGTCGGAGAACCAGTACTGCACGCCGAGGAGCGCCGCGGTGATCGCCAGGACGGGTGGCCAGGAGCCGAGCAGGACCAGCAGTGCCGCTCCGAAGGCGGCGTGTCGCAGCCTCAGTGGTGCCACGGTCATCACCTTCCAGGCGGACGAGTGCCGGCTGGTTACTGCGGTCAGCGAGGAAACGCGTACGCGCCCCCATCTCCATCATGCGCGCCGCCGCGCCCTTCCGCTCGGCGGGGGTCGACGGGCAGGTAGCACGCTGGGGCCGGTCGACTCCTGCGGCGTAGGTACATTCACGTCCGAGCGCTGGCTCGCACCTAGGTGTGCGTGCCTGCACTTGAATCGACGTGGGGGCGGCGCAGCTGGTTCTACAAATGGTGCTGGGCAACGGATTCGTGCCTGGCAGCACCTGGCAGCGCGGGAAGAAGTGACGCGCCGGCACGCTCCCGGGGTTCAGTTTGTCAGAACCCTGAGAAAGTGGGAGTTGTAGGCCGGGGGTGAAAGGCAGGAATCGCGGCCGCGTTCCGGCCCCCTCCGGCGGCCTTCCGATCGCGCTGCCGAGCCGCGGGTCGGAAGAGGCCAGAGAGGGAGAATCACCCGAATGCCCAGGTCAACCCTATGGTTGGATGTCCAACCTCGGTAGGGCGGGTGGGACTCGAACCCACGACCCAAGGATGATGAGTCTGGACTCTGGCGTCTGCCCCGTAGTTGTGGATGCTGTTTTGTGGCAGTCTGTCCAGGTTCGATCCATTGCCGCATCCGTCCCGGGCCAATGAGTTCCGGTGCATGTCAAGCGTATTTCCTCCCACACCCCTCCCACAAGCGGTGTCGCCCGAACGGTGGTGTCCCTCCCACTTTCCACGCCGGTGGGAGGGCGGAATAGCTCCACCTGCCCGGCGCGCCGGCCCAGCGGCGCCGCGCCCGACTCCAGTTCGGCCACCCCCGCCAGACCGTGCCCTCCCGTAACCCCGCCGCCCGGGCCACCACCCGGATGGCCCAGCGGCGGGTTGGCGCCGATCGGCGCGTCGATGTCCTCGACCAGGAGCAGGAGTTCGGCGGGGCCGGTGGGCAGTTCGTCCCATGCCAGGTCAGGGGAGAGGTTCTCGCCTCCGACGCGTTTGCCCGTGTGTCGTGGTGCGAGGCTTCCGCCGTCGGTGAAGTCGCGGCTGGTGATCTCGACCGTTTCCGGGGCGGCGAGGTTTGCCTGGTTCCACGCGTGAGAGCTCTGACCGGGGCGGCGGTTTCGTAGGAGGGTTCCTAGTACTACAGTTGTAATTCTTGTCTTGTTCTTCACGCTGGTAATGGCATCTGCGGGCAGTGGCTTGGTGGCGTCGTCTCCAGGTGGACCAGCGCAGTAGGTGGCGGTGTCGCTGGTAACGGGTGGTCTCCGGGTGGGTTAGACCTGCCAGGAGCCGTCGGATCTCACCCACGGTGAGGGGTGCGTATTCGTACCATGGTTCACTGATTCCCCGTTTGTCGCAGCGTCGGCGGCGAGGACGGCGAGGAAGGCGTGGGCGAGCACCGACAAAGTCCCGGGCCAGGATCCGGGTCATCATGCGCACCGCGAGCTCCGGCTTGGTCATGAACCGGCGAGCCGCGGGCACACCGGCCCCTGATCGGCGTTCGGGGTCGCCGGCCCAGGTCTTGGACAGGTAGAGTTCCCGGTCGATCAGCGCGCGCCCGGTGCGGCGTCGGATGCCCGGCGTACTCGGCGATCTGCCGGGAGTTCTTCGGCTCTACCGGACCAAGCAGACCACGTATATAATCCTGCGCGCATCTACGTGGCTCTACGCGGCCGAACCTGCCCGCAATACGAGCGAACAGCTCGCCGAGCGCAGCCGTCCACTCATCGACCTCGACAGAGATGCTATCCACGAGCCCTACAATAGGCGACAGGGCCCTGCATGAGCCGACCTATCGTGGACTCTTATGCAGCCTGACACCGATTGTGCAACACAAGTCGGCCTATGCACCGCCATCTCTTCGGTGCGGCGATGTCGATGGCGCCCTTTGCTCTGCTGAACTCCGTGGATGTCCGGGGCCACCACTGGGCCGTGCAAGCTGACCTAGCGCCGCTCTCGACGACAGCGGCCGACCGGTTCCCGCAGTTCACAGAATTGGTCGGCCGCAACGCCACAAGCACGGAACCGGCTTCTCGCTCCTTCGACCACTGATTAGAACGGAATCATCCGCCTATGTGGCGTGTGCCGCGCGCGCGACCGCCGTGCGTGTTTCGGCCGGGAACGTGGCTGGTGTAGGTGAGGGTGGGACGGGCCTCAGTTGCAGCTGCCGCTGCCGGTGTCGCTGTACTGCAATGCCGTGGAGTCGAAGCCGGGGCCGGCCAAAGCGGGCTGGTAGTCCCAGCTGTATCCGTTGGGCTTGAGGGTGAACTTCATGA
>Ga0310811_10001773_pt1 | contig 26820 bp, 27 predicted proteins | sample YCmetagenome_FD_207642 | JGI IMG/M metagenome (GOLD analysis project Ga0310811, IMG submission 207642) | Soil microbial communities from experimental microcosm in Duke University, North Carolina, United States - YC | ecosystem: Engineered > Artificial ecosystem > Soil microcosm > Unclassified ... | reverse complement strand
TCGATCTGCTGGCGCGGCGCGCCACTCGCGGCAACCGGCGGCTCGATCTGACGGCGAAGGAATTTGCCTTGCTGGCGGCGCTGGCGCGGCATCGGGGCCAGGTGCTGTCGAAGACCGTGATCGTCGAAATGGTGTGGGACGTCAATTTCGACAGCAACACGAACGTGGTGGAAGTCGCCATCAAGCGTCTGCGCGCCAAGCTCGACGAACCTTCGGAGGTGAAGTTGCTGCACACCAAACGCGGCATGGGTTACGTGCTGGAAGAAACGCAGGACGAAGAATGAACAAGCCGTACAAGCCGGTCTCCGGAAGCTATTCGATTGCGCGACGTCTCGCGCTGATGTTCGCGCTGGCGGCGGCAGCGGTGTTCTTCGTGATCGGCGTCGTGTTGTATCAGATCCAGTGCAAGGAATTGCATCGCCATCAACGGCAGGAATTGCGCACCCGTTTCGAGTTCGTCGCCAGCCTGATCGCACGCCGCATGGAGAACACCGAAAAATGGGCGCTGCTGGAAGACAAACTGAAGGAGCTGACGCCGCAGGATGGCAACGTCAAGTATCTCGTCGAAGGGCGCGATCCGCGGTTTCATCTCGGCACGCCGTTCCCGCCGGAAGCGGAAGTGCTGGACGTCGGCGATGGCGTGCGTCGTGTCATTACCGCGCAGCGTACCTACGTGACACTGACCGGAGAAGTGCCGCCGCTCGGCGAGCGTCCGCGCGTGATGCTGACGGTCGGCGTCGATCCGACAGCCTTCGATACGACCAGCCATGTGTTGAATGTGGCTCTGCTGATCGCTTCCTTTTTCGGTGTGCTCGCGGTGGCGGGCCTTGGCTGGTGGATCGCGCGACGCGGGCTGGCCGGCGTGGACCATCTTTCGCAGCATGCGCGCACGCTGAGTGCGAAGAATCTGTCGGCACGTCTGCCGGCCAGCAAGCTGCCGAGTGAATTGTCCGGTCTGGTGCTGTCCTTCAATGGCGCGCTCGAACGTGTCGAGCAAGCCTATCTTCGCTTGTCGACTTTCAATGCCGATGTCGCGCACGAATTGCGTACGCCGCTCGGCAACCTGATCGGGCAGACGCAGGTCATGCTGTCGCGCGAGCGGTCGGCCGCCGAGCTGGAAGAAACGCTGCAATCGAATCTGGAAGAGCTGGAACGCCTGCGCACGATCATCAACGACATGCTGTTCCTGGCGCAAGCGGATCGCGGCATGCGCGCCGAGAATCTGGTGCGCAGCTCGATTGCGAATGAAGTGGCCAAGAGCGCGGAATTCCTCGACATGCTGCTCGAAGACGCCGGGTGCACGCTGGAGATCAAGGGCGATGCCGAGGCGCTGATCGAGCGCTCGCTGTTCGGCCGCGCGATCACCAATCTGCTGTACAACGCCATCCAGCATTGCGACCGCTGTTCTGCCATCGTGGTCTGCATCGAACATACGCGTGAAGGCGTGGCAATCAAGGTAACGAATCGCGGCATTCCGATTTCGGAACATCATCTCGATCGCTTGTTCGACCGCTTTTACCGCGTCGATTCGGCGCGCACCGATAGCCGCAACAGCCACGGCCTGGGGCTTGCCATCGTGAAGGCGATTGCCGTCATGCATGGCGGCAGTGTTTTTGCGAAGAGCGAAGGCAACGAGATCACGATCGGTCTGACGGTGGCGCACCCGACAATCTCGTGATGCATTGTCGTCGGCACAATAAAAAAATCCCCGATTGCGGGGATTTTTTATCAAGGGTCGGACGAAGCCGACCGTTTGCAGCCTGAATTACAGGCCGCGGTACTGACGCATACCCTGGTATTGCGTGCCCAGTGTGGCGACGACTTTTGCAATGGCGGCAAGGCGTTTGGCCAGCGCTTCAGCAGCAGGGGTGGTCTGGGTTTTGGATGCTTGTGACATGGTGGTTTTTCCTTTCGTTATGTCTCTTGTGGAGACATCGTTAGTGTAGGTGCGTTACCGTCATCAAGCCAATTTTGGTTTCTGATATGCGTGATTCACCAGGCGTATAACTGTCGGTTTGTCCATTCATGCACTGCTCAGCTGCCGCAATTCGCCGCGCGCAATGCCGATCAGCGTGCGTATGCTGATCGCACCGATGATCGTCGTTGCCGTAGCAAGCAGCAGGATCGCGATACCGTTTGCAACGACGTGCTGGGTGTGCGCCGCATAGCGCAGCGCTGCCGTGGCTGATGCTGCCAGCGGAAAGCTGACCGCCCACCACGATACGCGGAACGGACAGCCGGGCAGGTTGCGCAGGCGGCCGAACAGCAGGGCCAGAAAGAACAGCATCAGCATGTACAGCGATTCTGCAAACGCATCGATATGGCCGAACGTGGTGACGTAGGCGGAGAAACCGACCGAGAACGGCGCGACCATGATCAGCAGCGAAGGCTGTAACGCGGCAGGAATCGGTTCTTCGAAAATCAGGCGGGACAGGATCATGGTCAGCAACGGAATTGCGAAGAACAGACCGACTGCAGTCGCAAAAGTCATGACGCCGTGCAGAGAATCGGCCCAGCCGAGCGCAGGCACTGCCAGCGGCACGTCGATCAGCCCGACGGCAGGAACGATCCAGGCCGGCGTGGCGTGCATCGGTTTTTGACGGGCGCTGATCCAGCGCATCACGATGGTCCATGCGAACAGCACCATCGCAATCGCTCCCACCGTCCACATCACCCGCGCCAGCGCAAGATGACTTTCTGCCAGCAACAAGGGCAGCAACAGCAGACTGACCAGCGGTGTGCCGAACAGGTTGCCGGCAATGGGATGCTCGAACTCGGCGCGCACATTGGCGAAATCGGTCCCGGCCTTGATCAGATAGGCCAGTGTTTGCGCGGCGAAGGCAAGCAGCGCCAGCACACCGATCGCATGCGCGATCCACAGCGGCGCGCCGAACTGCGTGTGGGCGATACGCCATGCCACGGCCAGTCCGGTCAGGCCCATCACGGCGCCAAACAATGCCACCGGAAGGTAAGCGAGTTTTCCTTCGGCCGGTTTCAGGCTCATTGCTGTCGAGTTCATCACGTTCTCCGATAGACGCAGTCCGGTGCGGCGTGCGCGCCGCTGACCGGACCGGGTTGGCAGGAATCAGGCATTCGCCGATTGCAAGGCATCGACGGCATCCGCCACGCGGGCCGAATACACCAGCGCCGCACCGGCATTCATCGATACCGCGACGGCCAACGCGTCGGCGATTTCTTCTTTCGTTGCGCCGTGCTTCAGCGCTTCCTTGCTGTGGACCGCGATACAGCCATCGCAATGCGTGGTGACGGCGACAGCGAGCGAGATCAGCTCTGCCGTTTTGGGATCGAGGCGGCCGCCTTTGGTGCCGGCGCCGGCGACGGTTTGATAACCCTTGACCAGGTCAGGTGTGATGGCGGCGATTTCGCCAACGCGTTTGGTCAGTTCGGTACGGTAGTTGTTCCAGTCCAGCATGATGTTCTCCTTGATGTTTGGCGTCGACGGAATGTCTTTGCCATGGACGTCAGTATTGCGCTGGACGGTGATATCAAGAATACTGGTTCGACTCGACTTTTAGCTTGATCGTCTCATGGATGCCTTGACCCGTTTGGTGCACCTCGCCCGGCCCCAGGCCAGCCTCGAATTGCGTTGCCAGTTGCACGGCAGTTTCGCCGTGCCGGCCGACGCGCGGCCGAATGCGGTGCCGTTTCATCTGGCGCTAGGCGGGCGTTGCGTGATCGACGTCGCGAACGGATCCTCGCTGGTGCTGGAGGCAGGCGATCTGGTCATGTTTCCCAAGGGCGGCGCGCATTGCATGCGCGACGTGGAGCGGAGCACCGTCAAGCGCACGCCCTTGCAGCTGTCGCACGATGGCATGTTGCCGCTTGAACACAATGCAGGCGCGGGTCGCAGTGAGCCGGATGTCGACCTGCTATGCGGCCGTTTCGACTACGACAAAGGGCCGGCGGCGCTGCTGTTGCGCAACCTGCCCGACCCGCTGCATGTCTCGCTGGCCGAGACGCCTTCTGCACCGGCATTGCAAGCCCTTGTCACGCTGATGCGTGGCGAGGCCGAGCGTCGCCAGCCGGGCGCGCTCGCGATCGTGACGGCCCTCAGTCATGCGCTGTTCACGATAGCATTGCGCAGTTACGGACAGCAGCATCCTGATATGCCGAACATGCTGACGCTGCTGTCGGATGCGCGTCTGGCATCCTCGGTGCAAGCCTTGCTGGCCGAACCGGGCCGCGACTGGACGATCGCCGATCTGGGTGAAAAGGCCGCGATGTCGCGTGCGACCTATGCGCGTCGTTTCCGCGAATGCGCCGGCATGACGGTGCTGGAATTTCTGACGCAAGTGCGCATGACGCTGGCGGCCAACCTGCTGACGCAAACGCAGCGCAGCGCGGCCGATATCGGCATGGAAGTCGGCTATCAGTCGGAAGCGGCGTTCGGCAAGGCGTTCCAGCAAAGCATGGGCATGACGCCCGGCCGTTATCGCAAACAGGAGCGCAGCGAAGCCCTCAGCGAGGCGCACGCCTAAATGCGCTTCGCACTGCGTTCGTGACGGCGGTAGTACAGGATCGTGCTGCTTGCCAGCACTGCCATGATGCAGAACTCGGCGCCCAGTGCGGCGATGATTGCCTGCTGGTAGGTCCCGCCCCAATGCAGCGTTTGCGTCAGCACCGAACCGAGCAGGGCCGAGCCAAGGCCAAAGGAAGCCTGCTGCACCGTTGACAGCATCGAGCTGCCGGCGCCCGCCTGCTCCATAGGGACATCGGCCAGGCCGATGCGGAAGAAGCTGCTGACGATCAGCGCCTGGCCAGTGCCGATCAGCACGGTCGCCGGGATCAGGTTCAGCACGCCGGGATGCGGCCACACCAGCTTCATCGTCAGCATCAATGCAAGCAGGCCGCTCATCTGGATCGCACAGCCGAGGATCAGCGCAGGCGCCTTGCCGAGACGTGCGACGACACGCGCGGTATTCACCGAAGACAGAAAGTAGGAAGCGCCCAGTGCGATGAAGGCATTGCCTGCCTGCAGCGGCGTCAGTCCCGCGCCGCTTTGCAGCGTCAGCGCCAGCGCAAACATGAAACCGCTCCAGCACGAAAAGAACAGCACGGCGATCAGCAGGCCGAAGCGCACGCTGCTCAGGCGCAGCAGCGCCGGCGGCAGTAGCGGATGCGCACCGCGTTTTTCTTCGTTCAGTTCGATGCGTCGCAGCCATGCCAGCAGCGGCAGCACCGCCGCCAGCAGCGCGATATACGGCCAGGACCAGTGACGTACCGGACCGAGCGCAAGCGGCAGCAGCAGGCAAAGAATCAGCACGGCGAGCACCATGGTGCCGGACCAATCGATGTCCGTCTTGCTGCTGCGCCTGGTTTCCGGAATCCAGCGCGGCGTCGCGAACAGAAGGCCGATGCAGATCGGCAGGTTGATCAGAAAGACGCTGCGCCAACCGAGGCCGGCGATGTCGGCCGATACCAGAAAGCCGCCGAACACCTGGCCGACGATGAAAGCCAGTCCGCCGATCGCCCCGTAATAACCGATCGCACGCGAATGCGCATGGCCCTGCAAGCCGACGTGGATGGTGGCGAGAATCTGCGGCACGATCAGCGCCGCACCCACGCCTTGCAGCACGCGCGCCGCCAGCAGCATCCAGATCGAGCCGGCGAAGCCGCACAGCAACGATGCGAGGCCAAATACCTGTACGCCCCACAGGAAAAGTTTGCGCCGGCCGAAGTTGTCGCCGAGACGTCCGCCCATCGCCAGGCAAACGGCAAAGGCCACGCCGTAGACCGCGACGATCAGTTCGAGCTCGGTGGCACTGGCATGAAAGGTTTGCGCGATCGCGTCGAGCGCGACGTTGACGATGGAGAAATCGATTTGCGGCAACAGTTGTCCTGCAAGCAGAACTACCAGACCGGCGGTGCCGAGCGAAGGGGAGGACGAAGCAGAGGCGGTGCGCGAACTCATCGAGATAATCAGGCAATACGGCTCTGCATGGTACAGCGTTCGGCAACATCGCGTTGCGGCCGGGAATGTCGGTGCTTGCGTTTTCCGACAAGAGATCAGCGGCCTTTCCGATGCCGCAAGCCGGCATGCATTCGTACACTGAAGTTTTCGAAGGAGGAGTTCGCCATGTCAGTCAATAAACTGGGCGTTCCGACCACGGACGTCGAAGATTCCGATATCAATCACAAACCGCAGCTGGCCGAAGCGGAACAGGAGGGTAAGAATCTTTCCGCCGATACCCAGCGCAATGAGAATCGGCCGGATATGGTTTCTTCCGAATTTTCGGACAAGTCTTCGAACAACGCGCAAGCCAACCGCACCCGCAGCAACCCGAACGATCCTACCGATCGCGATCCCACACGCGCCAGCGACCGGCCGATGACTGGCAAGCTGCAGAAATAAGGACGTCGCCTGCGGCTTACAGGCGGCGCGCGCGGCGCCTGTGCCAGCGGTAACGCGCCTGCAGATACCACGCCAGATGAACCAGCAGGTACGCAAGCACGGCCGAGACGGTCGCGATCACGGCCAGGCCGATCATCAACTGTGGCCCGACCTCGTGCAGCCATTCGACCATGTTGGCGAACCAACTGCCGACATGGCCCTGCTCGCGCGCGACCTTGTTCGCCATCCGCATCGTTGGCGCCGCATCGCCGTTGTTCGTCAATGCATTGCCGAGCCGATAGGCAGCGTAGTACAGCGGCGGCACCGTCAGCGGATTAGTGGCGAAGGTGGCGAAAGCGGCGACGGGAAGGTTGACGCGCAGCATCATGGCGCCGATGGCGCCGAACAGGATTTGCGCGAACGGAATCAGGATACCGACGAACAATCCGACCGCGAATCCGCCAGCCACGCCGCGGCGATTGAATTGCCAGAGGAAATGGCGATCAAGATAGCGGCTGAATGGTTTCAGGAAACGGTTGCTGCGCAGCGTTTCGGAACTGGGAATGTATTTGTGAAAACGACTGCGACGCATCGAACGGACTCCGGAAACGAATGCGGCGGTGCGCCGCGCTGTCCTACATTGTATGCCGTCGTCGCCGGTACAATGCGGACATGGACATCACACTGAGCGAACTGGAACAGGCGATCAACTACTGGCGTGCCGTGCGTCCCTCCAGCGGCGAGGAGCGCGCGCTCTCGCCCGAAGTCGATGCGCTGGCGAAATGGTATGCGCTGATGATCTTCCATCATGCCGGCGCACTGCCGGCCGACGCGCTCGATGCCGGTGCCGTGCAACTGATCGACGCCTGGCGCAACCGCACTACCGATCCGGCGGTCTGAGGTCTTGGCTCAATTCGCAGTGCCGGTCGCGGCCAGATGCCGCGCCTGCCGTTGCGGCAGCGAAGCGTCCACCGGCGCGGGGCGCGCATTTCCCTTGATCTGTCCCGCGTAGTCCCTGCGTACCAGCGCGCTTGCTTCTTCCGTCGGCATGCCTTGTTCGACAAGCCATTGCGTCACCAGTGTGGCGAGACGGTCGAGCGCGATGCGGTGCGTCGCATCGGTCTTCTCGAAGAGCCAATCGGACAAGGCCATGAAATTGGCGAAGGCAGAATCGCCGTGCGCGCGATGCAGGATGAAGGGCAGTGTGTTGGCGAAGCGGCCGGAATTCGCAATCATGTCCCAATACCGCGCAAAGCGATTCAGGCGTTGCATCGTCGTGAAATCGATACGGTCGGTGGCAAGAATCGCATAGGGCGGCGCGGGATCGAACACGAGCGCGTAAGGCTCCGTGTGCCGGATGATGGGCGTGCCACGCAGCCGCTTGAGAATGCCGAACTGGATTTCGTGTGGCGCCAGCGCAATCAATTGGTCGAAGCCGCGCGCGAAGCTGTCGACATCCTCGCCTGGCAGGCCGGCGATCAAATCCACATGCAGGTGCGCGTGCGAGTGTTCGCACAGCCAGCGAATATTGTCGGCCGCCTTGTCGTTGTTCTGGCGGCGGCTGACCAGCGTCTGCACCTCCGGATTGAAACTCTGTATGCCGATTTCGAATTGGAGCGTGCCGGGCGGGAATTTGCGTATGCTGTCCTTCAAGGCATCGGGCAAGTGATCCGGCACCACTTCAAAGTGCGCGTAGACCGGATCGTCCGGGTGCGCAGTCAGCTTGTCGAGGAAGAACTGCATGATCTTCAGACTGGACTTGATGTTCAGATTGAAGGTGCGGTCGACGAATTTGAACAGCCGCGCGCCGCGCGCATGCAGCGCCTCCAGTTCGCCGAGAAAACGATCGAGATCGAAAGGCCAGGCGGTCTTGTCGAGCGCGGACAGACAGAATTCGCACTTGAACGGACAGCCGCGCGAGGCTTCCACATACAGCGTGCGGTGCGCGATGTCTTCGTCGGTGTACAGCTCGTAGGGCAATTTGATGTCGTCCAGCGGCGGTTGCACGCCGGCGTGAATCTTCATCAAGGGTTTCGGGCCATGCAGGATCTGTTTGCATAGCTGCGGGAACGTCACATCCCCCCAGCCGGTGACCGTGTAGTCGGCCAGCTGTACGATCGCTTGCTCGCTCGTTTCGTAGGACACCTCGGGCCCGCCGAGCACGATCACGACCTCCGGCGCCACGCGCTTCAGCATCGCGACCAGCCTGGTCGTTTCTTCCACGTTCCAGATGTAGACGCCCAAACCGATGATGCGAGGCTTGTGCGCGAGCAGACGCTCGACCGCATCGACCGTGCGGCCGCCGATTACCAGTTCCTGCAATACCGTTTGCGATTGCAGCTCGCCCATGTTGGCCAGCAGGTAACGCAGGCCGAGCGAGGCATGCGTGTAGCGGGCATTGAGGGTGGAGAGCAGGATCGTCATGGAGCAAGCGGCAAGAGGGCGAGCGACTATTTTACGCGCCTGCCGAAGCGCGCTGGTATTCGCCGCTACGCCAGCAGGCGCACCGAGAACTCCGTGCCCGCGCCTTCCTCGCTCTTGACCGTAATGGTGCCGCCGTAGCGGGCAACCAGCGTGTAGCTGATCGACAGGCCAAGCCCGGTGCCGCCTTGGCGCTTGGTGGTGAAGAAGGCGTCGAACACGCGCGGCAAATCCTTCTTCGCGATCCCGACGCCGGTGTCGGCAACGCTGATGATCACGCCGTGCGCACCGCTGCCGGCCACACCGCTCTCGTCGCGCCAGTCGCTGCTGGCGATCGTCAGCTTGCCGCCATCTTTCATCGCGTGAATTGCGTTCGTGAACAGATTGATCAACACCTGCTGCAGCTCGCCGCGATTGATCGGGATGAGAGTCTTCGCGTGTTTGTGATGCACGACCTCGATATGGCCCTGGCTCAGCAGGTGGCGCACCAGCACCAGCGAATCGGCGATCACTTCATCGACCGACACCGATTCCACGTAGCCGGCAAATTCGCCCGGACTGGCAAACTGCAGCAACTTCGTCACGATGGTGTTGATGCGCTGGATCTGCCTGTCCATCAATTGCAATTCGCCCTGCACCGGACCGGCGGTTTCGCCCAGAATGTCGCGCAGCACATCGAGGTTGCCTTGCAGAACCGCGACCGGGTTGTTGATTTCATGTGCCACGCCGGCAGTGATTTCACCGATCGCGGCGAGCTTTTCCGCCATCACGAGCTGGCGTTGCGCCCGCACCAGCAGCTTGTTGGTCTTCTCCAGTTCCTTGGTCCGCTCGACTACCTTGCGATCCAGTTCGTCGCCCCAGGCTTTCAATTCCATGTTCTGTGCCTGCACGGTGTCCAGCAATTCATCCAGATGGCGCGACAGGTTGCCCAATTCGTCGCGCGTCTGCATGTGCGTGCGCGCATGCATGTCGCCTTGTTCGACTGCAGTCATCGTGCGGTTCATGCCGGCCAGCGGCACGTAGATGTCGCGCGCGACGCGCAGCGAAAAATATACGCCGCCGGCACCGATCAGCGCGAACAACGCGGCGAGCAGTGCGATGGCAGTTTCCTTCGCCTGACGAAACGGCGTTTCCAGATAACCGACGTACAGCATGCCGATGCGCTTGCCGAAACTGTCGACGATCGGTTCGTAGGCGGAGATGTACCAGTCGTTGACGACGAAGGCGCGATCCAGCCATGTCTTGCCGCGGCCCAGCACGTGGTCGCGTACCACGGACGAGGCGCGCGTACCGAGCGCACGGCGGTCGCCGAACAGACGCACGTTGGTGGCGACGCGCACGTCGTCGATGAACAGCGTTGCAGTGCCGGCGCTGCCTTCGGGCAGTGAACCTTCCGCATACACCAGATTGTTCATGGTATCGACGAAAGACAGGTTCTTGTTCAGCAGCACGCCGCCTTCCAGTATGCCGAGCAGGCGGCCGTCGCTGTCGAACACGGGCGCAGCCGAATGGATCATCATGCCGTCCGTTTCCGCCTTGCGCGTGGCCGGTGCGGCATTCGGCGTATCGACCAGTTCCTGATGCGCTTTCTGCACCGCTTCATCGCCGATGTTGCGCAATTGCGCTTCCGAATACAGGTCGATTGCCGTACCGTTCTGGCCGCGCATCGCCTGCAGCACGACGGGCCAGATCGCCTCGTTCGGCTTTTGCTGTGTGTCGAGGGGTGAAGAAGAGGCTTGAACGCGCCCGTCCGGCGCGAGGAAGTTCAGGAAGTCCAGATCGAAGGCTTGCTTGCGTTCCGCCAGCAGGCGTTGCAGTGATGCGCTGTCGCTACTTTCCGCGCTGACGACCAGCGGGTAGGAATTGCCGAGATTGGCGATGTCGAGGCCGACGCGTTCGCGCACGTGGATGAAGTATTCGTGCGCCACCGCGAGATCGCTGCTGACCTTGAACGTCAGCAGCCGATCGTAATAGCCGATGCCCCAGTAAAAGATCAGAAAGAACAGGATGGGCAGAACGGTGAGGAAAGGCACCAGCGCGACCAGCAGCAGCTTCTTGCGCACGGACACATTGCGCAGGAAGCGTTCTGTCGACCACCACTGCAGGACGCGGCGCAGCGCCAATTGCTAGACGCCCCATTCGGCGCACTTGCGTTCCAGCGTCTTGCGCGAAACGCCCAGACGGCGGCTGGCTTCGGTCTTGTTGCCGCCTGCTTCGGCCAGCACTTTCAGGATGTGCTGCTTCTCGATGGCATCGAGCGTCATTTCGTCATCACCGGCGCCGATGGCGGAAGCCGGCTTCAGCGTAAAGTCGGCATCCGGAATATGGCCGAGAATCAACCAACGTTCGACCAGGTTGCGTAACTCGCGCACGTTGCCTGGCCAGGAATAGGCCGCCAGTCTCTCGAGCAGCCTGGCGTCCGGCTTTTGCGGCGGCAGACCCAGCTGCTGCGACAGCTGGCGCACGAAATGTTCGACGAGGGCCGGGATGTCGTCGCGCCGGTCGCGCAGCGCCGGCATCCGCAGCTGCACCACGTTGAGCCGGTAATACAGGTCCTGCCGGAATCTTCCTTCGGCGACCGCTTCCTCCACGTTGCGATTGGTGGCGGCGATCACGCGCACGTCGACCGGAATCTCGCGTTCTGCGCCGACCGGACGTATTTTCTTTTCTTCGAGTACGCGCAACAGCTTGACCTGCATCGGCATCGGCAATTCGCCGATCTCGTCGAGGAACAGCGTGCCGCCTTGCGCATAGAAAAATAAGCCTTCGCGCGAGGATGCCGCGCCGCTGAACGCGCCCTTCACATGGCCGAACAATTCGCTTTCGATGATCTCGGGCGCGACCGCGCCGCAGTTGACCGGCACGAAATGGTTCTTCGAGCGGTTGCTGAGAAAGTGCATTGCGCGCGCAGCGATTTCCTTGCCGGTGCCCGATTCGCCGGTGATCAGCACCGTGCTGGTCACGTTGGCCAGCCGCTTGATCGCTTCATGGATCGGCTGCAGCGCCGCCGAATGGCCGACCAGCCCATCGATGCCGGCGAGATCGTGGAAGTCGAGTTCGCGCCGCAGCACGAAGTTTTCGCGCCGCAGGTGCGCGCGATCGAAGCAGCGGCCGATCGCGTTCAGGATCTGGTTGACGCGGAAGGGTTTGAGCAGAAAGTCGGCGGCGCCGGCACGCAGTGCGCGAATCGCGGTATCGAGATCGGCGAAGGCGGTGATCAGCACGACGTCGTTGTGAAAGCCTGCTTCACGCAATTCCTGCAGCCAGTCCACACCCGACTTGCCCGGAAGAGAATTGTCGAGAATGATCAGGTCGAAATGGCGCTGGCCAAGCAGCACGCTTGCCTCTTCCACCGATTCCGCGGTTTCGACGCGGCTGCAGCGGCTGGCCAGCGTACGCTGCAGAAAGCTGCGCATGCCCGGCTCGTCGTCGACCACCAGGATCGCGCGCTCCTGCCAGCCGCCGAATGCTTCGGCAAACGACTCGCCCGTTTCAGGGTTCGGTGAAGGCGCAAGACTCATGGAACTCGGTGTGCTGAACATGTTTGCACCCATGCTACCGGATTTTCGCCAGCCCGATGCAGAAGAAAAAAGGCGGGAAGACATACGCTTCCCGCCAAGTCCCCTCAAGCTCTTTTCCTTATTGGAACAAAGCCATCGCCTTCTGCAGGGTCGACCAGATGCCCCAGGCCAGCGGAATGCCTACATACAACCAGAACAGGATCAGTAGGACCGGGTTGGTCGATTTGGCTCCGTCGGATGTCGAATAGTGATTCATGCTTTTCTCCTGATATTTTTTAATGGGCATCCGCCATGCGCATGCCACCCATGCGGAGCTCGTCCTCATGCAGCTGCTTTTCGGTCATGTGATGCTTGGGATCGACCGGACGTACCAGCAGGTTGCAGATGAAACCGAGGACCAGCAGGCAGGCCATGATGTACATCGTCACTTCATACGAATGCGCTTTCGGCACGCCATGATCGATTTCGTACTCGCGGATGTAGTTGACCAGTACCGGACCGAAGATGCCCGCCGCCGACCACGCCGTCAGCAGGCGACCGTGGATGCCGCCGACGAACTTGGTGCCGAACATGTCCGCCAGATACGACGGAATCGTCGAGAAGCCGCCGCCGTACATGCTGATGATGATGCAGTAGCACAGCACGAACAGCGCCACGCTGTTCGTTTCGCCGGTATGCGGCACCAGCGAGTACAGGATCACGCCGAGGATGAAGAACACGAAGTAGGTGTTCTTGCGTCCGAGGTAATCCGATGCGGACGACCAGAAGAAGCGGCCGCCCATGTTGAACAGGCTCATCAGGCCGACGAAGCCTGCTGCGGCAGCCGGCGTGACCGAACCCTTGAAGGTTTCCTGGATCATCACCGATGCCTGACCAAGCACGCCGATGCCGGCCGTCACGTTCAGGCACAGCACCAGCCACAGCAGATAGAACTGCGGCGTCTTCAGCGCTTCATCGATGTGCACGTGATTCTTGGTGATCATCTTGTTGTCGTGCGCCGGTGCGGTCCAGCCTTTCGGCGCCCAGCCTTCGGCCGGGATGCGAATGGTGAAAGCGCCGATGGTCATCGAGATGAAGTACAGCACGCCCATCACGACGAAGGTCTCGATCACGCCGACCGATGTGGCGCTCTTGAAGTGATTCATCAGGAACACCGACAGCGGGGCACCGATCAGCGCGCCACCGCCGAAACCCATGATCGCCAGACCGGTCGCCATGCCGCGGCGGTCGGGAAACCATTTGATCAGCGTCGACACCGGCGATACGTAGCCCAGACCCAGACCGACACCGCCGATGACGCCGTAGCCCAGATACAGCAGCCAGATCTGATGCAGCGACACGCCGAGTGCCGAGATCAGGAAGCCGCCGCCGAAGCAACAGGCGGCGACAAACATCGTCATGCGCGGCCCGACTTTTTCCAGCCACTTGCCGCCGAAGGCCGCGGCCAGGCCGAGGAAGAAAATCGCGAGACTGAAGATCCAGCCGAGCGTGGTGAGCTTCCAGTCGTCCGGCGCCGACTCGGTGATGCCGATCACCTTGCTCAATGGTCCGTTGAATACGCTGAATGCGTACGCCTGGCCGATACATAGATGTACCGCCAGTGCCGCAGGCGGGACCATCCACCGGTTGAAGCCGGGGCCGGCGACGCTTCGTTCCTTTGCAAAAAATCCGGACATATCCATCTCCTCTTGTATGTGTGACGACCGCGAACGGTCTGTTACCTGTAGCTGGCCAAGCGACCTTGACCTTGCCTGTATAGATAGGCAATCGATGTGCCAGAGTTCTGCGCGGCCAAGTGCCTGATTTATAAAGAGTGCTGCCGATGGTGCAGGCGCAATGCGCGACAATTTGACGCTGGCGATGCGACAAATTGTCTTGTTCGCTGTCTGAACTGGCAGCGCATGTGCTTGACGCATGCGGGCCGCGCCCGTGTACACTCGCGCATCATTCCGGAGATTCTTGCCCATGCTTATCAATTGCGTCGCTTACGAAGATGGCACCAAGCTGGCCGATATTTCGGTCGAGCAGATCAGCGACTATTTGCAACGGCCCAATTGCTTCGTATGGGTGGCCTTGAAGGACGCCGACCAGCAAGAGCTCGCCACGATGCAAGGAGAATTCCATCTGCACGAACTCGCAGTGGAAGATGCGCACCACGGCCATCAGCGGCCGAAAATCGAGGAATACGGCGATTCGCTGTTTGCCGTGGTGAAGACGGCAGAGATGGAGGGCGGGCAACTGCACATCGGCGAGCTGGACATATTTGTCGGGCGCAATTACGTGCTGTCGGTACGCAATCGCAGCAACCAAGGATTTCTCGGCGTGCGCGCACGTTGCGAGAACGAGCCGCACCAGTTGCGCAAGGGCTCGGCCTTCGTGCTGTATGCATTGATGGACGCAGTGGTCGACCGGTATTTCCCCGTGGTCGAGGCGCTGGAAGCGGAACTGGAAAAGATCGAGGCAAAGATCTTCGAGCAGGACGGTCAGCGCCACAACATCGAACGCCTGTACGAACTGAAACGGCAGGTCGTGATGATGAAGCACATCGTTGCGCCGCTGATGGAAGCCGTCGGCAAGCTTTACGGCGGCCGGGTGCCGAGTCTGTGTGAAAGCACGCGCGACTATTTCCGCGACATCGGCGATCACCTGTACCGGCTCAACTCATTGATCGATGCGATCCGTGAAACGATTTCCACCGCGATCCAGGTCAACCTGTCGATGGTGGCAATCGAAGAAAGCGAAGTGAACAAGCGGCTGGCATCGTGGGCCGCAATCTTCGCGGTTGCAACCGCCTTCTTCGGGCTGTGGGGCATGAACTTCAAGGTGATGCCAGAGCTCGACTGGAAGTATGGCTATCCGACGGCGATCGTGCTGGTGGTCGGCGTGTGCGGCTATCTGTATTACCGCTTCAAGAAATCCGGCTGGCTGTAGCAGCCGGCGAAGCTTTCATCCTTACTTCGATTCCAGCATGCTCAGCGCGAGCGCTTCGGCCACACGGATGCCGTCGATCGCGGCGGACATGATGCCGCCGGCATAACCGGCGCCTTCGCCGGCCGGATACAGGCCGCGTGTGTTGATGCTTTGCAGCGTGCGGTCGTCGCGCTTGATGCGGATCGGCGAAGAAGTGCGCGTCTCGATGCCGGTCAACACCGCATCGTGCATCGAGAAGCCCTTGATCTGCTTGTCGAAGGCAGTCAGCGCTTCGCGGATCGCTTCGATTACATACGTGGGCAGCGAAGGATTGAGATCGCCCAGCGTGACTCCCGGCTTGTACGAAGGCAGCACCGAACCGAATTCGGTGGAGGGCTTGTTCGCAATGAAGTCGCCGACCAGCTGGCCCGGCGCATTGTAGTTGCCGCCACCGAGTTCGAAGGCCTTCGATTCCCATTGCTGCTGGAACTCCATGCCGGCCAGCGGATGGCCTGGATAGTCGTCCGGCGTGATGCCGACCACGATGCCTGCATTGGCGTTGCGCTCGTTGCGCGAGTACTGGCTCATGCCATTGGTCACCACGCGGCCCGGCTCGGACGTTGCCGCCACCACCGTGCCACCCGGACACATGCAGAAGCTGTAGACCGAGCGGCCATTGCTGGCGTGGTGCACGAGTTTGTAGTCGGCCGCGCCGAGCAGCGGATGACCGGCGTTCGGCCCGAAGCGGCAGGCGTCGATCAGCGACTGCGGATGCTCGATGCGAAAACCCATCGAAAACGGTTTCGGCTCGATGTAGATGCCGCGCGTCTGCAGCATTCGGAAGGTGTCACGTGCGCTGTGGCCGATCGCCAGCACGACATGATCCGTATCGATATGGCTGCCATCGGCGAGCTTCAATCCGCAGACGCGCCCGTTCTCGATCTCGATGTCATCGACCTTGCTCTCGAAGCGAAACTCGCCGCCCAGCGCTTCGATCTCGGCGCGCATCAATTCCACCATCTTCACCAGACGGAAGGTGCCGATGTGCGGCTTGCTGACGTAGAGGATTTCCGGCGGCGCATCGGCTTTCACGAATTCGGTCAGCACCTTGCGGCCGTAATGCTTCGGGTCCTTGATCTGCGTCCACAGCTTGCCGTCCGAAAAGGTACCGGCGCCGCCTTCGCCGAACTGCACGTTCGATTCCGGATGGAGCTCGCGCTTGCGCCACAGGCCCCAGGTGTCCTTCGTGCGCTCGCGCACTACCTTGCCGCGTTCGAGAATGATGGGTTTGAAACCCATCTGCGCCAGGATCAATGCAGCGAAAATGCCGCAGGGCCCGAAGCCGATCACCACCGGACGCGTCTTCAGATCGGCGGGAGCCTGCGCAACAAATTTGTAGCTGGTATCCGGCGCGGGAGAAACATGGCGATTGTTCTTTGTGCGCTTCATTACCTGCGCTTCGTTGCGCACTTCCACGTCGAGCGTGTAGACCAGCGAAATCGCATGCTTTTTGCGCGCGTCGTAGCCGCGGCGAAAGATCGTGTAGCGGATCAACTCCTGCGGCGCGATGCCGAGCTGCGCGACGATGGCGGCCTCAAGCGCTTCTTCAGGATGATCGAGAGGGAGTTGTACATCGGTGAGTCGCAGCATGCTTTTGTTCCAGCCGACCCTGATGAAAACCGTTTCGCTGCCCGGGTCGTCCGGCAACGGCGCGCCATTTTACCGCAGCGCCTTGTTGCTGCTTTGCCTCGCAGCTGCGGCGCGATGTCGTGATTTAACAATGTTTTTCGATTGTCGAAAGAGAAAGGATTCATCCAGAAATCGTTTCCTTCCCCTCTGAAGCGCAAGCCATCCGCCGAAATGGACCGTTTTTTGCATAGTTGCTTGCATTGACGCTCGGAAACGAATTGTTTATGTTGGGCTCGACAGGGCGCAAAAGCCTTGCAATACAGACATAGACGTTCGCCAGAACGCATCAACGAGACAACAGAGGGCAATACGATGGACGCGATCTCAAAGGAGGCGCCGGCGGATGCATTGCCGGTTCAGCCGCAAGAGTTCCTGGCATTCACGCTGGGCAAGGAAGAGTACGGCATCTCGATTCAAAAAGTGCAGGAGTTGCGCGGCTATGAAGCCGTCACGCGCATCGCCAATGCGCCGCCATTCATCAAGGGCGTGGTCAATCTGCGTGGCCACATCGTGCCCATCATCGATATGCGCATCAAGTTCGCTCTCGGCACGCCGACCTACGATCAGACCACGGTGGTCGTGATCCTGAACATGCTTGGCCGGGTGGTCGGCATGGTGGTCGACAGCGTGTCGGACGTCGTGCTGCTGGCGCCCGAGCAGATCAAGCCCGCGCCTGACATGAACAACGGCGTGCTGAATACCGACTATCTCGTCGGACTCGGCACGATCGACGAACGCATGCTGATCCTGATCGACATCGACAAGCTGATGTCCAGCGCCGATATGGGATTGCTGATCGAAGCGGCGGCCTAAGGCTGCATGCGCCCTCTGGCGCACTACATCTTGCACAGGAAAACATCATGTTGAAGAACATCACCATCAAGTCACTGCTCATGTTTGCCATGGGCGTATTGTCGCTGCTGCTGATCGTGATCGGAACGATCGGGCTCGTTTCGCTGGACCATACCAACAAGGCGCTGAAGACGGTGTACGAGGATCGCACCGTGCCGATGGGCCTGCTGGAAACCGTGATGACGCAGCTCACGATCAACCAGCTGGACCTGGCCGCATCGATCTACGGCGATCCGGGCCAGGTCACTACGAAAATGGACGCGATCGAGAAGCGTTCGGCGCAGATCAGCAAAGCGTACGCCGATTACATGGCGACCGGATTGACGGACGACGAAAAGAAGGTCGCCGACAAATTCGGCGCCGATCTGAAGGCATTCAACGACAAGGCGCTCATGCCGGCGGTTGCCGCGTCGCGCGGCAATAACGTGTTGCGCGTGACGGAGATCGTCAATGGTCCGATGGAAGAACTGGTTGTGCCGGTGCGCAATGGCGCCAGTGCGCTGATCGAGATCCAACTACGGGAGGCGAAGAACGAGTTCGAACGTTCGCAACAGCGGTTCTCGATGGTACGCACGATCTCCGTAGTTGCGATTGCGTTCGGCGTCGCACTCGCCGTCTTCATGGGCTTCTGGCTGATTCGCATGATCGCGCGCCCGCTGCATCAAGCGGTTCAGATTGCCAAGAACGTCGCAGCTGGCGATTTGACGCAGCATATCGACGTCGAATCGAGCAATGAAACCGGCCAGTTGCTGCAGGCGCTGAAGGACATGAATGACAGCCTGTCGAATACAGTACGCACGGTGCGCCGCGGTACGGAAACCATTACCGTGGCGTCGGGAGAAATTGCTTCCGGCAATGCCGATCTGTCGAGCCGTACCGAAGCGCAGGCGGGGTCGCTGGAAGAAACGGCCAGCTCGATGGAGGAGCTGACCTCCACCGTGCGCCAGAATGCGGACAACGCGCGCCAGGCGAACCAGCTGGTAGTGTCGGCGTCCGAGGTGGCAATGAAGGGTGGCAATGTCGTCGAACAAGTGGTGCAGACGATGAGTTCGATCAAGGACAGCTCGCGCAAGATCGTCGACATCATCGGCGTGATCGATGGCATCGCGTTCCAGACCAATATCCTCGCATTGAACGCTGCAGTGGAAGCGGCACGGGCCGGCGAACAGGGCCGCGGCTTTGCCGTCGTGGCGAGCGAGGTGCGCAACCTGGCGCAACGCTCGGCCAATGCGGCGAAAGAAATCAAGACCCTGATCGGCGATTCAGTCGAAAAGGTCGATGCCGGCGGCAAGCTGGTGGATCAGGCCGGGGCGACGATGGGCGAGATCGTGACCTCGGTCAAGCGTGTGGCCGATATCATGGGCGAGATCAGCTCGGCAAGCCAGGAACAGAGTTCCGGCATCGAACAGATCAATCAGGCCATCACGCAGATGGACGAGATGACGCAGCAGAATGCCGCGCTGGTAGAGCAGGCCGCTGCTGCGGCGCAAAGCATGCAGGACCAGGCGGTCGAGCTGTCGCGTGCGGTCAGCACGTTCAAGCTGGATGCGGCCGACATTCGCTCGACGCCATCCGTGCCGCAGCTCGCTGTCGCCGAACCTCTAAGGGCACCGACGCCAGTGTTGCAAAAGCCAAGGACGGAAGTCGCTCCGACCAAACCGGCGGTCCAGCCGCAAAAGCCGGTGGTCGCCGACAAGAGCGCCGACGATTGGGAAGAGTTCTGATGTCCTGAACGGCAGCCGCGCTGCTGTTGTTCACGCAGGCATGCACGCGTCTTGCGACGCTGCATGCCTGTTTTCTTTGTCAGGTATTTGCGATAACGAGGCCGAGTTGTGTTCGGCATTGTCGCGTCTTATGTTTTTGATGGACAATAGCGCGCTTGCGGCTGTGTCGTGGCCGTCTGCTTCTTCCTTCTGCCCTTTAAGCGAGCTCATCCAGCATGTCAAAACCAACTGTCGAGTCCGACAAACCGCTGTACATTGTGCGCAATTCCCCTGTTCACGGCCGTGGCGTCTTTGCCGTCTGCAATATTCCGGCCGATACTTTCCTGATCGAGTACAAAGGCGAGCGCATCAGTGAGAAGGAAGCAGTGAAGCGCTCGGGCGCTGATCCGGAAAATCCGTATCACACCTTCTTTTTCAGTCTGGAAAGCGGCAAGCTGATCGACGGCGGCGACAACGGCAACGATGCGCGCTGGATCAACCATTCCTGCGAGCCGAACTGCGAAGCCCGCGAGGAAAAAGGTCGCGTCTATATTTACACCGTCCGCGATATCAAGCGAGGCGAGGAATTCAATTACGACTACGGCCTGGTACTGGACGAACCGCAGACCAAGGCGCTGAAGAAGGCCTACGAGTGCCGCTGCGGCGCCGAGAGCTGCCGTCATACGATGCTGGCGCCGAAAAAGCGCAGTGCATCTGCGAAGAAAGGTGCCAAGAAGGACGACAAGAAAGACGAGAAAAAAGATAAAAAGAAGAGCGACAAGAAGGCGGCCGCCAAGGATGGGAAGGACGGCAAGAAGGCCGGCGGAAAGAAAGACGGCAAGAAGAAAACCAGCAAGAAAGCCGGCAAGGACTGACAATCGCATTGTCTCTTTTGCATGGTGCGCCACACGAATCAAGGCAGGCGTGGGCGGGGCAACAACAGAAATGTAACGATCGGTAAATCTCTACGCGGTTTAAGCGGCGGTTAAGGAAGCGCTGCCATTCTTGAATCGTATAACTGATATTGCAAAAGGAAATTGGTTTGCGAGGACCGGTCTCCTTATACTTCAGTTGTCTCCTCTATGTCTCCTCCTTTGATATAGATTCAGCCCGCCACCAAGCGGGCTTTTTTTTGCCCCTTTTTCGTCGGTTGAATTAGGCCGATGTGCGCCATCAAGAGTTCGGAGCGCGGGCATTGCAAGGATATTCACAAAATGAATATCGGTTATCAGAAACCGGAATTGGCGTCGTGTCAGGCCGATCCCTATACTTGCAACTGTCTCCTCTATGTCTCCTCCTTTGATATAGATTTAGCCCGCTCCACGAGCGGGCTTTTTTTTGCCCCGTGCAAGCAGGTCAGGCAGGCGTCTGATGACGGAAACAGTCGCGTGCGTGATCGTTCACCATGCCGATTGCTTGCATGTAGGCATAGACGATCGTCGAGCCGACGAACTTGAATCCCCGTTTCGCCAAATCCTTGGACAGCCGGTCCGACAACAACGTCTTGGCGGGCGTCTCGGCGCTACTGGCACGCGCGTTCAGGATCGGCTTGCCGTCGACATAGGCCCACAGAAAGGGATCGAGTCCGCCAAGCTCGTCGCGCAGGCGCAGATAGGCTTGCGCATTGTTGATCGTTGCCGCAATTTTCAGGCGATTGCGCACGATGCCGGGATTCGCAAGCAGCTCGGCGACTTTCTTCTCGCCATAGCGGGCAATCTTTTCCGCATCCCATTGGTCGAACGCGGCGCGGTAATTCTCGCGCTTGTTCAGTATCGTTGCCCAGCTCAAGCCGGCCTGTGCGCCTTCCAGATTGAGCATTTCGAACAGCCGTGTTTCATCGTGGCACGGCACGCCCCACTCTTCGTCGTGATAGGCGAGGTACAAGGGATTGGCAGGGTCGGCCCAGCGGCAGCGCGGAAGATCGGCGTTCATGACGGCTCCATAAGATCGAGCAGCCATTATCCTCGAAGCATGGCGATCCCGCCTTCGCACGCCTTGTGCAAACGGCGTGCATGGTCAAGAATGGCGCCTCCGCGCATATGCCCTTGCGCACCGATTCTCCGGAGTTCTCATGTCCCTGCCATCTTCCCCCCGCGTGCCCGTTGTCGCCGTTGTCGGCGGCGGTCCCGCTGGTTTGATGGCGGCGGAAACCTTGTCGTCGCACGGCGTACAAGTGGACCTCTACGATGCCATGTCCTCGGTCGGCCGCAAATTCCTGCTTGCGGGCAAGGGCGGCATGAATCTGACGCACAGCGAGCCTTTCGACGCCTTTCTGCGGCGCTATCGTGAGCGCGCAACCGTACTCGAATCCATGCTGCGTCAATTTGATGCCGATGCGATGCGCGAATGGGCCAAAGGCTTGGGCGTGGAAACCTTCGTTGGCAGTTCCGGCCGCGTATTCCCGACGGACATGAAAGCTGCTCCTTTGCTGCGAGCCTGGTTGAAGCGCTTGCGCGAAAGCGGCGTGCATTTTCACATGCGGCACCGCTGGCTCGGCTGGGATACGCAGGGCGCACTGCGGTTCGCCACACCCGATGGCGAACACACGGCGCAAGCCCATGCCGTGGTGCTTGCGCTGGGTGGCGGAAGCTGGGCGCGGCTCGGTTCGGACGGCGCCTGGACATCAATGCTTGCTTCACGCGGTATCGACGTAGCGCTGCTGCAGCCGGCGAATTGTGGATTCGAGTGCGCATGGAGCGAACACTTTCGCGCGCGTTTTGCCGGAGAGCCGCTCAAGGCGATCGTCGCCAGCTGTATCGATGCCGCCGGGGTCGAACATCGCCGCCAGGGTGAATGCGTGGTGACTGCCGAGGGTGTCGAAGGCAGCTTGATTTACGCGCTGTCTTCAGTGCTGCGCGAGCGCATCGCTCGTGATGGTTGCGTGACCTTGACGCTCGATCTTGCACCCGGCAAATCGCTGCAACGCGTGATCGACGAAGTCGGCCAGCCGCGCGGCTCGCGCTCGATGTCCAGCCACCTGCAGAGCAAAGTCGGCATCGCTGGCGTAAAGGCAGGGTTGCTGCGTGAGATCGTGAAGAAAGAGCACTTCGCCAATGCGGCGTTGCTTGGCGGCGCCATCAAGGCCTTGCCTGTGCGCCTGACCGCCACCCGGCCAATCGATGAAGCGATCAGCAGCGCCGGCGGCGTGCGCTTCGAAGCGCTGGATGACAGGCTGATGGCAAAGGCGATGCCCGGTGTGTTCGTTGCCGGCGAAATGCTCGACTGGGAAGCACCGACCGGCGGATATCTGCTAACCGCCTGTTTTGCCACCGGCCGGCATGCGGCGCAAGGTGCGCTGGCCTGGTTGCAGACGCGCGACTAAACCAGTCCGCGATCGGCCAATTCCTGCTTTACATAGGCGTAGAACACCGGTGCCGCGATTACGCCGGGTAATCCGAAGATCGATTCCATCGCGAGCATGGCCGCGAGCAGCTCCCAGGCGCGGGCGTTGATGTGCTGGCCGATGATTTTCGCATTCAGGAAATACTCGAGCTTGTGAATCGTAATCAGGAACAGCAGCGAAACCAGTGCCGTGTGCAGGGAATGCGACAAGCCGACGATGACGAGCACGGTGTTCGAAATCAGATTGCCGATGACCGGCAGCAGGCCGACGAAAAACGTGACGGCGATCATCGTCTTGCGCAGCGGCAGATGGATGCCGGCCAGCGGCAGGATCACGGTGAGATAGATGCCGGTCAGCAGCGCGTTGATGGCGGCGATGCGTACCTGTGCGAACACGATATTGCGGAAAGCATTGTGCAGGCCGACCACGCGCGCATGCAGCGCCGCAGTCAACGGGCGATACGCTGGCGGATTCGTGGTGTCGTACAGGCCGGCCATCGCGCCGATGATCATGCCGACCAGAATATGCGCAAGAATGCGGCCCGCATCACGGCCCAGCGTGCGCGCTTCCAGCGCGTGCGAATGCAGCCAGTTCGTGATCATTTCACGCAAGGCTTCCGCATCGACCGGTACATAGACCGCAAGCCAGGACGGGATCTGGCTGCGCGATGCGTCCAGGATATCTGCCATCTTCTGCAGCAATACCGAAAGGCGACCGGCATCGCTTTGCAGAAAACTGACCGACGCCCAGATCGCAATCGAGAGCAGCGCGACGATCAGGAAACTCAGAAGTGCAACCGCCAGCATCTGCGCACGATGGCCATGCAGCCTTCTGCCGAGTTTCGGAGCGAGTAATTGCACCAGTGCGTAGACAAGCAGGCCGGAAAACAGCGCGGCGAGCAAGCCTTGCATCATCACGATCAGCAGCGCTGCCGCAGCCAGAATGTAGGAAGCAATATCGATAGGGCCGGTCTTGTGATGGGTGTTCATGCGAATCGTCGGAAAGCGCGATGGAAGATGGTTGCCGTTCGCACAGCGTAACCATAAACCGGCGATCGCGCCAGCGGGGAGGGCTCCGCAAGGAGGGCGGCAAAGTGGGATAATGCGCCGTTCGTCATCTCACAGGAAAAACATCATCATGATTCTCGAACTCGTGGACATCCGTATCCAGCCCGGCAAGCAGGCAGAATTCGACGAAGCCGTGCAACGCGGCCTGAGCCAGATCATTGGCAAGGCCAAGGGCAACAAGGGCTACGTCGTCAATAAAGGCATCGAAAGCCCGGAGCGCTACGTGATCCAGATCTATTGGGAAACGCTGGAGAACCACACAGTTGATTTCCGCGAGTCGCCGGCCTTCCAGGAATGGCGCGGCATCGTCGGCCCCTTCTTTGCCGCACCGCCGGTGGTCGAGCATTTCAACGAATTGTCGAAATCAGTTTGATCGCCGCATGAGAAAAAGCCCCGGTCGCATGTGCGACCGGGGCTTTTTTGCTTTGTGTCGAGCTATTTTTTCTCTGGGTGATAGCTTTTGAAGTTGTCCGCGTACTCGGTGAAATTGACGCGCAGCATTTTCTGGTATTCGGTCACGAAGTATTTCATCGCCCCTTCCAATTGCTCCTTGAACGCGGCTTCGGTCGGTGCATCGACGGAGGCGGTAAAGGCGCTGAACCGCGCACTCGCGTACATCATCGAAGCGCATACCTGCCCCAGCGTTGCCCCCTTGCAGTTCTCGTTGGCCAGTTGAATGAAGGTATCCGCCAAGTCCCAGAATTTTTCGTTTGGATCGGGTGCCTTGGGTGCGCGTGGTCGGGAAATTTCGCTGGATTTGAAATCGTCGTCGCTCATGATGTAAACAATGTAGGAAGTGGAACAGATCGGCGTGTGTGCTTCGCAATTGTGCGGTGACAGTAACGCCGTTTTGGGCTGGCAGCACTATAACGTAAAAGCGCCCTTCTTCCGTAAAACGATTCAGCGATCGCTTCCGCCGAGCGCGACGAACTCGCCCTGCAGGTGGCCGGCTTGCACACCCTGGTATTCGAGCACGGCCGCCACGGCAATCCGTGCTTTTCCCTTGCGCGCAAGCATGCGGGTGAAGTGCGTCCATGCATCCGGCGTTTCGATCAAGGATCGCGCGATGAAGTTTCCGCTGATCGGCATATCGTAGTGCATGGTGTTCGACTGGATCACAAGCCGTACATCGAGATGCTCCATGCGCAGGCGTACGTGCAGCAGCGACCATGCAGCGAGAATCGCAATGGCAGACGCGCTTCCTCCGAACAAGGTTTCGCGATGATTGATGTTCGGTGCGAGCGGTGCAGCCAGCACTACTTCATCGGCTGAAGCATGTTGCACACTGACCTGCATCGCTGCCGAGAGCGGAATGTGTGCGTGCAGATACTGTTGCAGCGATTCTTCGGTCAAGATTGCACCTTGCAGTTCAAACGGCGAATACCGCGTCTAGACCAAACGCTACCACGGATCGTAGCTGCCGAAATTCCACAAGTGGCCTTCGGGGTCGCGACAACTGAAGCCGCGGCCGCCGTAATCTTCGAACTTGATGTCGATGACAATGTCGGCGCCTGCCGCCTTGGCGCGCGCGTAGATTGCATCCGGGTCCTGCACCACGATATACGCGCTCTGGGTTTCGGCGCCGACCTCTTCCGGCTGACGAATCAATTTTCCCCATGCCGATTCCGCATCGGCAGAGCCGAGCATGATCATGCCATTGCCGAAGGTGAGCTGTGCATGCGCGATGCCGCCATCCGGATTGGCGTATACAGCCTGCTTCTCGAAGCCAAAGGTATCGCACAGCCATTCGATTGCGGCAGGCGCATCGCGATAGCGCAGGCAAGGGATGATATTGACGGTCGTTTTTTTCGCAAGCATGCTCATGGCATCTCCTGATCGGGGTTTTGCTGATGCGACCGTCGCTGTACTCAACAGTTCCGGTGCGCGATACCTTCAATCTGACGGTCGTGCCAACGCGACAGCATCAACATGGCGACCAACGCGCCGAGCAAGGCCATGAACATATCGGACTGCGTATCCCACGGGTCGCCTTGCGTGCCAAGAAATTCATCGGCGCCCTGCCCCATGGCCAGCGCTGCCCACCATTCGATCAATTCATACCAGGCGCTGATTGCCATTGCGATGCAGATGGCGAGGAAGGCCAGCATGCGGCGTTTCCCCTTGCTGCTTGCGTCGACATAGCCGCCGCGCCATAGGATTTCCTTGGCTGCCAGCGCTGGAACCAAGCCTTGCGCGAAATGGCCGATCTTGTCATACGGATTGCGATCCGTGGCCAGCACATCCTGCAGCCAGAAGCCGAACGGTACGCGCGCATAGGTATAGGCACCGCCCGCGATCAGGATCAACGCGTGTACGAAGATCAATGCATACAGCAATCGCGTCAGCGGAAAGCGCTCGTGCGTCCAGGCGAGAATCGGCAGGGCGATCAGCACCGGCATGACTTCCATCACCCAGGTTGCCCGGTCGTATGGATGCAGGCCGGAGAGAATCAGCGCGGCGATCAGGAGTATCGCGGCAATGGCAAGCATGCTTTTATTGTTGTTCGTCATGGCTTCATATCCGTCTGGTGGTTTCCGTGAACACGATATTGCCTTGTAACATCGTGCGGCTTGCACTCTATCGCGGCGGCGGTTGATCAGCCTATAATACGAGCGCGTCGATCTTCGATGCCAGACTTTCTTGCTCCGCTACCCATGACAAGCACTCGCCAGATGCGCCGCCTCACCGCCTGGATCGCCAGCTTCGCGATTCTGCTGGCGACGCTCGCACCTGCGATTTCCCACGCCATGGCAGCCATGCACGGCACGCCGGCGGACTGGTCTGAGATTTGTACCGCAAGCGGCGCCAAATACGTGAAAGTGGCGGACGGGTCTTCGTCCAAGCCGGCGACGCATCAGGTATCGCATTTCGAACATTGTCCGTTCTGCTTCAGCCACGCGGGCGCACTCGGCCTGCCGCCCGATAACGATTTGCGCCTTCCTTCCGTTGCCGGTACGCAGAT
>Ga0310811_10001772_pt1 | contig 26851 bp, 17 predicted proteins | sample YCmetagenome_FD_207642 | JGI IMG/M metagenome (GOLD analysis project Ga0310811, IMG submission 207642) | Soil microbial communities from experimental microcosm in Duke University, North Carolina, United States - YC | ecosystem: Engineered > Artificial ecosystem > Soil microcosm > Unclassified ... | reverse complement strand
GTGTAGTAGTTCACGTAGCCGTCGGGAATGCCCATCGATGCAGCGCCGCGCCACGCGTTGGACGCCATGGTGCCGCTCTGGAAGATGCCCTGGCTGTCGTAGTTGAACTGGGTGCCCGGCGCGGGCAGCACGTTGTTGTATGCGCTCTCGTTCGTCTGCACGTTGTGCTGGTTCCACTCCAGGTTGTAGTCGGAGCGGAAGAACTGCGAGTAGAACTCGAAGTTGTTGGTGGGGCGCCACTGGATGGCGCCGTAAAGGCCGATGCGCCGACGCTGCATCTGCATTTCCAGCCAGTTGATGTCGCCCGGCACGTACACCGTGCTGGTCGGCGAGCCGGCCGCGATGTTCGGCGCGTAGTACGACGAATCCGTCGCATCGGGACGCATGACGTACGGGTTGGTCTGGATGCCGTCGTTGCGCGAGGCGAGTTCCGAATAGGACACATCGAACAAGGCGCCGAACTCGCCGAGGCTGTCGCTCTTCCAGCGGTTGCTGTAGAGGAACGAGGCGGACGGCTTGCTCTTCTTCGCCATGTCGCCTTCGTTGATGCCGGTGGAGAAGCTGATCACCTGGCCCGGATTGTCGAACGGCATGCGCGTGCGCAGGTTCACCGTGCCGGCGATGCCGCCCTCGATGAGCTCCGCCGACGGATTCTTGTACACGTCGACGCCGACCATGAGTTCGGCCGGCACATCCTCGAAGCCGAGCGAGCGGCCGTTGTTGGCCGAGAAACTGTCGCGCCCGTTGAGCTGGCTGGCCACATAGGGCAGGCCACGAATGAGCACGCCGCTACCTTCGGAAGACGGATGATCCGGGTCGTTGTCGGCGAGGAAGTGATCCACCGTCACGCCGCTGATGCGCTGCAGGGTTTCGGTCACGCTGCGATCGGGCAAGGCGGTCATGTCCGTCGCGGTGACGGAATCCACGATCTGGCTGGCGTTCTGCTTCAGCGACTGCGCGGACTCGAGGCTGGCACGGATGCCGGTGACGGTCACGCCATCGAGATTCTGCACATCCTTCTTGCCGTCGTCGTTCTTCCCTTCGTGCTTCTTGCTCGCATCCGCGTTGCCGTCCGGCTTGGATGCCGTCGAGGTCGTGGCGCGCGCCGGCATGGTGGTGTCCTGCGCCAGCGCGATGGCCGGCGCATGCATCAACGCCAGGCCCAGTGCCACGCTCGCTGCCAGCCGCTGCCGGGACAGGAGCGCTTTGCCTTGCGGGTGCGCCCCATGCTGCAAATCGGTCGTTTGCCTCTTGCCGTTCATTCGAACTCACTCCCCCGAGCGATGATGTCGCCGATGGCATGCGCCGTTCGGCTCCGTTGTTATGTCGTCCCGCCGAAAGCTGCCCCGCAGTTCGCGTGGCTGCGCGATCCCCATCGCGCGGTCTTCGGCGTCGGCGTAGTGAATCGGACGGAGTGCAGGCAAACAATTGTCAAAAAGCGGGTCGCTCTTGATGATTCTTCGTTTGCTGTCGCCGCATTTGCTGCGAACCAGCGGCATCCGGGGTTTAAAACGGCAGGGCGCGCTGGTGAAAAAGCCCGATGCAGCGCAACATGGCCGAGCTCAAGCAAGGGTGTTCCGGCCACCCGTTCCGCAGGCCCATGACGATTCGTTACGCGCAGCCATATACGTGTGGCGCAGCCGTTGGGCCGTCTTCAGAGGCTGCTGGGTGGCTGTCGAGCCACCCGTATGGGCCTGGGGGAGGATGGCGCACCGCCTTCCGGACCACGTCACGGCAAGCACCTTCGCATGGAGGCGTCGACGCTTCCCGGCCGCAGTCGATGACTCAATGAGTCATCGACTGGATGAACCGCTCTTCGCGGACTCGCCGATCCTTCGGCCGCGAGGGGATGCATCCGGATCATCTCGCAGGAGCCGAAGGCTCCGTCGCGCTACGAGTGCGTAGGCATGGCGAATTCGGCTCCCCTGGCGGGACCGCCGGCCATCCAGCGCTGGGTGACCGCCTTCAGCCGCGTGTAGAAGCGCACGGATTCGGGGCCGTAGGCATGGTGATCGCCGAACAGGCTCCGCTTCCAGCCGCCGAAGCTGTGGAATGCCATGGGCACCGGGATGGGTACGTTGATGCCGATCATGCCCGCCTGCGCGCGGTGGGAGAACTCGCGGGCCACGTGGCCGTCGCGCGTGAAGATGGAGGCGCCGTTGCCGTATTCGTTCTGGTCGACGATCTGCAGCGCGCTGGCGAAATCGGGCACACGCATCACGCACAGCACCGGACCGAAGATCTCCTCCCGGTAGATGCGCATGTCGGTGGTCACGCGGTCGAACAACGAGCCGCCGAGGAAGAAGCCTTGCTCGCGCCCCTCCACGCGATGACCGCGGCCATCGACCACCAGCGTCGCGCCTGCCGCGACGCCGTCCGCGATGTAGCCTGCGATCTTGTCGCGATGCTGCGCCGTGATGACCGGGCCCATCTCCACGCGTCCGTCCATGCCGTCGCCAATGCGCAGCGCGCGCACGTTCGCCGCCAGCTTGTCCACCAACCGGTCGGCGATCTCGTCACCCACGGCCACCACCACCGAAATCGCCATGCAGCGCTCGCCGGCCGCGCCGTAGCCGGCGCCCACCAGCGCATCCACCGCCTTGTCGAGGTCGGCGTCCGGCATCACGATCATGTGGTTCTTCGCACCGCCCAGCGCCTGCACGCGCTTGCCCTTCGTCGCGCTTCTCGCATAGATGTACTCGGCGATCGGGGTGGACCCCACGAAACTCACGGCGCGCACGTCATCATGGTCGAGCAGCGCATCCACGGCGGTCTTGTCACCCTGGACGACGTTGAACACGCCGTCCGGCAGGCCGGCTTCCCTGAGCAGGGCCGCCAGCATCAGCGAGGCCGAGGGATCGCGTTCGGACGGCTTCAGCACGAACGTGTTGCCGCAGGCGATGGCCATGGGGAACATCCACATGGGCACCATCGCGGGGAAGTTGAACGGCGTGACGCCTGCGCACACGCCCAACGGCTGGCGCATGCTCCAGGCATCGATGCCGCTGGCGATCTGCTCGGTGTATTCGCCCTTCAGCAGCTCTGGGATGCCGCAGGCGTACTCGACCACCTCCAGCCCGCGCACCAGTTCGCCCTTCGCATCGGACAGCACCTTGCCGTGTTCCTGCGTGATGGCGGCGGCCAGCGCCTCCATGTCGCGCTCGATCAGCTCCTTGAAACGGAACATCACGCGCGCCCGCTTGAGCGGCGGGGTTTGCGCCCACGCGGGGAACGCCGTCCTGGCTGCGCCCACCGCGGCGTCCACCTCATCCGGGGTCGCCATCGCCACGGCGCCGACGATCTCGCCGGTGGCCGGGTTGTAGCAAGGCGCGCTGGCTCCCCGCCCCGCCGTGGGCCGGCCGTTGATGAAGTGCCCGATCGAGCGGGATGCATGGGAGGCGGGAGACGGAATGGACATGGGCTTTCCTGTGCGTTCGGTGTCAGCGCGGCATCAGCCAGTCGTGCGCGGGGTCGTTGCGGAAATGCCAGCAGCGCTGGGGACCCGCCATGACGTTGAGGTAATAGCCCCGGTAGCCGTGGGGCATCACGACCGGGTGATAGCCGCGCGGCACCATCACCACGTCGTGGTCGCCCACCGCCATCGATTCATCCAGGTCGCGCGTGTCGGTATAGACGCGCTGGAAGGCGAAACCCTGCGGCGGATCGATGCGGTGGTAATAGGTTTCCTCGAGGAAACTCTCCACCGGAAGATTGTCGGTGTCGTGCTTGTGCGGCGGGTAGCTCGACGAATGCGCCGCGGGCGTGACCACCTCCACTACCAGCAACGATTCCGCCGGCTCGGTCTCGGGAAGGATGTCGCAGATGTAACGGGTATTGGAGCCCACGCCCCGCACCGAGCGCTTCATGCCGGCGGACGGAATGTGCCGCACCGGATACTTTCCCTTCGCCGGCGCCGTGGCCAGCCCGAGTTCGGCGGCATCGCGGGCGGTGATGTCCAGCGTTGCGCCCGGGGGCGCATAGATCGCGTCGGGGGAGCGTTCGTCGAACACGCTGCCGCGTCCGCCCAGCGCCTCGAAGCTTGCACCGCCCGCCATGACATCCACGCCGCCGGCCAACACCACCAGGCAACCCTCGCGATCCGGCGGCAACGTGATGCTGATGCATTCCCGCGGCGCCAAGCGCATCGCCTCGAAGCCGACGTGCCGCCAGCCTGCGGACTCGGGCGTCACCTTGACGATGGAGCGGCCCTGCGCCTGTGCCTTGACCAGCAGCGTCATGCGGCTTCCTCGCGCGGCGCGCCATCAACCAGCGCGCGCAGCGTGCGGTATCCCTTGCTGGCATAGGCATAGCTCGGCGCGACGGCCGGATCCTGCTCGGCCTCCACGACCAGCCAGCCCTGGTAGCCATGGGCGCGCAGTCGGTCGACGATGGCCGCGAAGTCGATCGCACCATCACCGGGAACCGTGAACACGCCATTGAGCACGGCATCAAGGAAACTCCACTGGCGATTGCGCGCGTGCTTCATCACGGCGGGCCGCACGTCCTTGCAGTGCACGTGGCACACGCGGCCGATGTGCTTGTCGAGGATCGCGACGGGATCACCGCCGCCGAAGCAGGCATGGCCGCTGTCGAACAGCAGGCCGACCTCCTCGCCGGTAGCGCCCATCAGCTGGTCGATGTCATCCGGCGCCTCGATGTAGGCGCCCATGTGATGGTGATAGGCGAGCCGGACGCCATGCGTCAGCAGGTAGCCGCCGAACTCGGTGAGCCGGTCGCCGTAGCGCCTGAGCTCTTCGGCGTCGCGAAAACGCGGGCGCTTGTAGAGCGGCGTCGAACGTTCGCCCTGGATCGCGTCGGCCACCTCGCCGTAGACCATCACCTTGCAGCCGTTTTCGGCCAGCAGGCGCAGGTGCGGTCCGACCGCGGCGATCTCCTCGCGCGCGGTGCGCGCCGCCAGTTGTCCCGAATACCAACCCGAGACGACGTCCAGTCCATAGCCCCCCATCAACGCGCGCAGCGCCGCGGGATCGCGGGGAAACTTGTTGCCGAGCTCGAAGCCCTGATAGCCGATCTCGCGGCCTTCGCTCAGGGCCGTCGCCAGCGACGTCTCGCCGCCTAGCGATGGCAGGTCGTCGTTGCTCCAGCCGATCGGGTTGATGCCGATCTTCACCTCGAAGCTTTCAGCGCTCATGGGAAGGCTTGCCGTTGGAAGAGGGGTATTGCCGCTGCTTGGCCTGGATGTAGTCGCGCCGTGCGGCCTGCACGGACTCCCGGTCCGACACTTCCGGCACGGCCACTTCCCACCAGCTTCCGCCTTCCTGCGTGGTGCGGCGGTGGTCGGTGCGGATGGAGATCACGTAGGTGCGGTTCGCGGCGCGCGCACGCGCCAGCGCCTGCTCCAGCCCGGCGATGCCGTCCACATGCTCGGCGTCCGCGCCCATCGCCCTGGCGTGCGCGGCGAAGTCGATGGCGGGCACGCCATCGGGCCCATGCAGGCAATCGTCGAGCATGTTATTGAACGGCGCGCCGCCGCAGGCCTGCTGCAGGCGGTTGATGCAACCGAAGCCGCGATTGTCCAGCACGATGATGATGAGCTTGCAGCCCAGCATCACCGAGGTGGCGATCTCCGCGTTGAGCATCATGTAGCTGCCGTCGCCGACCATCACCACCACTTCGCGGTCTGGCCTGGCCATCTTGACGCCCAGGCCGCCGGCGATCTCGTAGCCCATGCAGGAGTAGCCGTACTCCATGTGGTAGCCGCCCGGTGCACTGGTCCGCCACAGTTTTTCCAGCTCTCCCGGCAACGTGCCGGCGGCGCAGACCACGATGTCGTGATGCGCGGAGTCGGCATGCGACCGCTGCACGGCGCCGATCACCTCGCCGTCGTACGGGAGGACGCCGTCGGGGAGTTCGCGTCGCGAGGTGATCGCATCGACGATCCCGCGCCAGCCTCCCGCGAGCTGCTCGGCGCGCTCGCGCCAGGCTGCGTCGGCCTGCCATGCGCCCAGCGCCGCGGAAAGCGCGGACAGCCCGAGCCGCGCATCGGCCAGCAGCTGCACGGCATCCCGCTTGATGGCGTCGTAGCCGTTGACGTTGATGGCGACGATCTTCGCCTGCGGATAAAGCGCATGGGAGCCGGTGGTGAAATCCTGCAGGCGGGTTCCCACCGCGAGCACCAGGTCGGCATCGGCCAGCAAGGCATTCGCCGCGGTGGAGCCGCAGACGCCGGCGGGGCCGAGTTGGAGAGGGTGGTCCCAGGCCAGCGCGCCCTTGCCCGCCTGCGTTTCCGCGACGGGGACGGCGTGCCGTTCGGCGAACCGGCGAACCTCCTCGCCGGCCCCGGCATACAGGGCGCCGCCGCCGAGCAGCATGACCGGCCGTCGCGCCTCGCCAAGCAGGGCGATCGCGCCGGCGAGATCTTCCGCGGCGGGAGGCAGTCGGCGGAATGCATGCACGCGTTCGTCGAAGAACGCCTCGGGCCAGTCGTAGGCCTCCGTCTGCACGTCCTGCGGCAGGCACAGCGTCACCGGGCCGCACAATTCGGCGGAGGTGAGCGCGTGCATCGCCCGCGGTAACGCGCTGAGCAGCTGCCCGGGGCGCACGATGCGGTCGAAGTAGCGCGACACCGGCTTGAAGCAATCGTTGACGCTGACCGTGCCGTCGGCGAAATCCTCGATCTGCTGCAGCACCGGATCCGGCGCGCGCGACACGAACGTATCGCCCGGCAACAGCAGCACGGGCAGGCGGTTGACGTGGGCGAGGGCCGCCGACGTCACCAGGTTGGTCGCGCCGGGGCCGATCGAGGTGGTCACCGCCATCATGCGTCGACGCATGTTCGCCTTGGCGTAGGCAATGGCCGCGTTGGCCATTGCCTGCTCGTTGTGCGCCCGGTAAGTGGGCAGGCGGTCGCGATAGGCGTACAGGGCCTCGCCCAGTCCCGCCACGTTGCCGTGGCCGAAGATCGCGAACACGCCGCCGAACAGGGGCTGCAGCTCGTCGTTGTCCTCGTCGCGCACCTTCTGCGCGGCGAGGTAGCGCACCAGCGCCTGGGCCATGGTCAGGCGCACGGTGTTCACGCGGCGACTCCCGCTTGCGGGTGCGAGCCGGCATCGCGGGCCTGCCGCCACAGCCGGGCCAGCTCGGCAAACTGCTGTGCGGCGAGATCCACGGCGCCGGCGTCGTCGATGCGATTGCTGAGCCAGGCGCGCGCCGGGTCAACGAACAGGCTGCGGCCGACCGCGAAGCCGCGACAGCTGGCGCTTTGCGCCGCGGCCGCAAAACCCTCGCCAAGTTCGGACAGCGAGGCGTTGAGCCCGAGCAGGACCACGCCGCGGCAATACGGATCGCGCTCGGCGATCAGCGCATCCACGCCCACCCAGTCCTGCACGCGCAGCGGCTGCAGCTTCCACCACTCCGGGCGAATGCCAAGGTTGTAGATGCGCTTCATCGCGCGGATGACCTGCTCGCCCTGCGTGCTTCCGCCGAAGGGCTGGCCCGGCGGAAGCACTTCCAGCAGCAGCTCGTGGCCGCTCTGCCTGACGGCATCATGCAGCGTGCGCAGCTGGGTTTCCTGCTCCAGGCGCGACACTGCATCGCCATCGGGATCGAAGCGCACCAGGCATTTCACGACGTGTTCGCCCGGCCAGCGCAGCAACTGGCTGCCCACCGATCGACCGTACTCGAACTCCAGCGGGTCGGAACCGGGCATTTCGACCGGACGGCCTATCCACCAGCCGCGCCCGGTGGAGGCGTTCAAGGCATCCTGGCCGTAGCGTTCGTCGATGAGCACGCCTACGCGCCCCTGCAGGCCAAGGCTGGATTCCACCTGCGCCACCGCCTCGACCAGCAGCTGCTTCAACCGCGGAAGACGCGCCTCGTCGGCACCGCATTCGCGCGCCAGCTCGTACAGCTGGGCGCGATGGTCGAACGCGAAGATATGGAGATCGTTCCAGTCCCGCCGGGCGACGCTGACCCGATGGAGATGGACCAGTTCGTCGTCCTGGTCCGGCCGCTGCAGTCGGCCCGCATGCGCGAGAAAGTAGTCGAGCTCGGCCTGGCTCGGCATCGCCGGCGCACAGCCGTGGCGCGACACGACCATCGCGCCGCAGGCGTTGGCGTAGGCGCAGCAGCGTTCGATGTCCTCGTTGCGCAGCCAGCCGCGCATGAAGCCCGCCAGGAAGGCATCGCCAGCCCCCAGCACATTGAGCACCTCGACACGCGCGCCCTGGTAGGCAGGCATCTCGTCGAGCCGCTCGGGGACGGCGCCTTCGATCACGCTGCAGCCGAGTGCGCCCCGCTTCACCAGCAAGGTGGCGTCGGTCAACGCGCGCACCGCGCGCAGGGCATCGGCCAGGTCGCGGCTGCCGCCGGCGATATGGAACTCCTCCTCGGTGCCGACGATCAGGTCGAACCGCGGCAGCACCGCCTGCAGATGGGCGGTGACGCCCTGGTCGGCGATGAAGCGCGTCTCGCCGTCGCCGCGTCCGGTCAGTCCCCAGAGTACGGGGCGGTAGTCGATATCCAGCACCGTGCGCACGCCGTGCCTGCGCGCCAGCTCCAGCGCCCGGAGGCTGGCGGCGTGCACGCGCGGCGTGGAGAAGTGCGTGCCGGTGATGGCCAGCGCGCCGCTGGAGGCGATGAAGGCTTCATCGATATCGGCCTCGTCGATCGCCATGTCCGCGCAGTTGTCGCGATAGAAGATCAACGGGAACGTGTCGCGATCCTTGATGCCGAGCAGCACCAGGGCCGTGGGCCGCTCGGGATCGACTGCCACGTGCGAGACATCGCAGCCTTCCCGGGCCAGCGTTTCCCGCAGGAAGCGTCCCATGTGGTCGTCGCCCACGCGGCTGATCATCGCGGTGCGCAGGCCGAGGCGCGCTGCGCCGAAGGCGGCGTTGGCCGATGAGCCGCCCAGGTACTTGGCGAAGCTCGATGCATCCTCGAGCCGCGCGCCCGGCTGCTGTGCATACAGGTCGACGGCCAGGCGTCCCAGGCAGATCAGGTCGTAGTTGCGTTCGGTCATCACGGTATCGGTGGGTTAATGGCGCTCAAGCCGCGGCGCGGCCTTCGAGTTCGGCGACCAGGCGCTGGATCTCGGCCCCGCCCGCCATCATGTCCAGCAGGGATTCCTTGCTGATCGCTTCCTTGGCGAAGGTGCCCATGGATTGCCCGCGGTTGAGCACGGTGAAGCTGTCGCCGACCGGGTAGGCGTGATGCGCGTTGTGCGTGATGAAGATCACCGAGATGCCCCGCGACCTCGCCGTGTGGATGAGGCGCAGCACGTTGCAGCTCTGCTTCACCCCCAGCGCCGCCGTGGGTTCGTCGAGGATCAGCACCCTCGCGCCGAAATGGATCGCGCGCGCGATCGCCAGGCACTGGCGCTCGCCGCCGGACATCGTGCCCACCGCCTGGTGCGGCGAGCGCAGGTGGATGCCCATCTCGGCGAGCTTCTCCGCCGCGACCCGCGCGGCAAGGTCCATGTCCATCACCGGGATCAGGCCGAACAGCTTGCGGACAGGCTCGCGCCCGGCGAAGAAGTTGCGCGCCACGCTGATCAGCGGGACCAGCGCCAGATCCTGGAACACCGTGGCGATGCCCTGGTCCAGGGCATCGCGCGGCGAGCGGAACTGCACTTCCCGGCCTTCCACCAGGTAGCGCCCGCCGTTGGGCTGGTGCACGCCGGCCAGCGTCTTGATGAGGGTGGACTTGCCGGCGCCGTTGTCGCCGAGCAGGCAGTGCACCTCGCCCCGGCGCAGGCGCAGGGTGACGTCCTGCAGCGACACCACGCTGCCGAAGAACTTGCTGACGTTCTCGAGTTGCAGGATGTAGTCGGTCATCGCGGTCACGGGTTCTACCTCACTTGGCGAAGGTGCCGCGTGAACGGACGTAATGGTTGAGCAGCACGGCAAGCAGCAGCATCACGCCGAGGAAAACGCGGTACCAGTCCGAATCGACCGTGGTGTAGGAGATGCCGATCTGCACCACGCCGAAGATCAGCGCGCCGAAGCAGGCGCCGAGCACGGAGCCGTAGCCGCCGGTCAGCAAGGCGCCGCCGATGACCGCGGCGATGATCGCCTCGAACTCCTTCTGCAGGCCACGGTCAGCCGCCGCCGAGCCCACGTCGGCGACCTGGATCACCCCGAACAGGCAGGCGCAGAAAGCGGTGAACACGAACAGGCTGATCTTGACCCGGCGCACCGGCACGCCGACGTTCGCCGCCGCTGCCGCGTCGCCGCCGACCACGAAGATCCAGTTGCCGAAGCGGGTGCGGGACAACACGAATCCCGCGCCCGCGGCGACCAGCAGCCACCACAGCAGGACCTTGGGCAGGCCGGCGACGATCGGATCGCCATTGGGCAGCATGTCGATGATGCCGCGGTGGGCCATCCACGCGAACAGCCCATGCAGCGTGCTGCCCTGGAACAGCGCGCTCACCAGCGGATCGCCGCTCGCCCGGGCGCTCACGCCGCTGACGATGGTGCTGTTGGCGAAATGGGTGGACAGCACCAGCGTGAGGCCGCGCAGGATGAACATGAAGGCCAGCGTGACGATGAAGCTCGGCAGCTTCGTGCGCACCACCAGGTAGCCGTTGAGCCAGCCCAGGGCCATGCAGCTGACGAAGGCGACCAGCACGGACAGCCACATCGGCCATCCCATGAACATGGCGGGGACGGCCATGATCATGCCGGCGAACCCGATCATCGAACCGATGGAAAGGTCGAACTCGCCGGCCACCATCAGCAGGCAGGCGCCGACGGCGATGATGCCCAGGTAGGAGGTCACCTCCGTCCAGTTCATCACGCCGTCGAGATTGAACATGCCCGAATCGCCCGCGAAGACGCCGAACAGCGCGAACACCAGGACCGCCCCGGCGATCGCACCGAACTCCGGTCGGGCGGCCAGGCTGCGCCATGGCGACATGCGTCGTACTCGTTCGTCGGCCTGCATCGGGGCGCCGTCCTTGCCTGTCGCGGTCTGGATATGGGTCGTGGTCGCGCTCATGGGTGCTCCGGGGCCGCTCAGCGGTATTGGCCGGCATATCGGGCGACGACATCGACGTTGTCCCGGGTGACGAAGCCCGGTCCCGAACTCACGCCCTCGCTGGTGTAGACCGGCGTCAGCCCGTAGGTCTTCAGGCGCGCCTGGAACCTGGGGTTGGCCTTGAGCGTGGCGATGATGGCGGCCGCGTCGAGGGTGTGTTTCTCATGCGCGATCGCCAGCGCCGCGATCGCCATGTAGCCCTGCAGGTAAGGCTGCTGGTCGATGGCGAAATTGATGTAGCCCTTGCGTATCGCCTCCACGATCGTGCTCGACAGGTCGAACGTGACGAAATAGATGCGTCCCGACAACCCCATCTTCTGCAGCGCCTGCAGGGCCGGCTCCGCCGAGTTGGGGCCCAGCGCCAGGATCGCCTGCGTGCCCGGATGGCTGCGCAGGTAGGCGCTCACCTTGGTCCCCACCACGGTCGGGTCCACGCCCGAATCGATCATGGAACTGCGCACGTCCACGCCCAGCGCATCGGCAAAGCCCTTGCAGCGCTGGAAGGAGGCGGCGTTGGTGGAATAGTGGTTGACGCAGACGAAGGAGCGGATGCCCGCCGCCCTGGCGCGCTCGCCCGCTTGCTTGCCGGCCTCGTATTCCGGCTGGCCGATGTGCATGATCGCGCCGAGCTTGCGGCTTTCCTCCGTCGTGCCCGAATTGATGGTGACGAGCGGAATGTGCTTGGCGGCGATGCGCATGGCCGGGCGGAACAGCACGTCGAAGTCCGCGATGTCGAAGGCCACGCCGTCGTACTTTCTTGCGGCCGCCTGCTCCAGCAGCCTTCCCATGTCGGCGAGGTCGCCATTGGGCGGATTGTGGTAATCCACCGCCACGCCGAAATCTTCGCCCGCCTCTTTGATGGCATTCTTCACGGTGTTCCACCAGACGTCCGAATCGGCGGCGTGCGTGACCATGACGTAGCGTTCTGCGGCGGGCGGCTCGCCTGCGGTCGCCATCGAGGTGACAGCGACCCATAGCGGCCCTGCCAGCACAACGGACATCCAACGCGCGCGCATACGGGTCTCCGGACATGATCTGGACGGCAGGTGGCAGGCGATGATGCTCCATCGCCCTGCACGGTCGACGTGTCGAGCATAGGAATAGACTCGAGCTTTTTGCAACTTGCATTGCACAATAGTTAATTATGGAAATATATTTCTATCGCCAGATAACATGGCATGGCGCCATCACCCGGGAAGGGACGGTTTCGGCATGAGCAAGCAAAGTGCAGTCGACGAACTGCTGCAGCGGATAGCGAAGGAGTTCGAAGCACTGCCCCGGCAGCTGCAGAACGTGGCGAGCTACCTCGAGCGGGAGCGCGGCAACGTCATGGTCCAGCGCATCAATGAGATTGCCGAAGGCGCGAAGGTGCATCCGTCCGCCGTGGTGCGCTTCGCGCAGCGCTTCGGCTACTCGGGCTACAGCCAGATGCAGGCGGTGTTCCGCAACGACTACACCGAGGCCACCTCGCCCTCGCGCAGCTACCAGCAGCGCATCCGCAAGGTCATCGCCCAGGGCAACGGCAGCCTGGGCACCTCGGACATGGCCTTGCGCTTCATCGACGCCTGCAGGATCGGGCTGGACGAACTGACCGCATCCTTTGACGCCAGGCAGTTCGACAAGGCCGTCAACCTGCTGATGAAGGCCGAGAACATCTACGTGGTGGCGGTGCGCCGTACCTTCAGCATCGCCAGCTACATCGTCTACGCCCTGCAGCATACGAACAAGCGCGTCCACCTGGTGAGCGGCCTGGGCGGCATGCACCGGGAGCAGATCCGCAGCATCGGCAGGAACGACGTGCTGATCGCCATCAGCTATCCGCCGTACGGCCAGGAAACGCTTTACTGCGCCCGCGTGGCGCAGGAGCACAAGGCCAAGGTGTTGGCCATCACCGACAGCGCCCTCAGCCCGCTGGGACGCGATGCCGACGTGGCGCTGATGGTGAACGAGGGCAGCGCGTTCGCCTTCCGCTCGCTCACCAGTTCCATCTGCCTGTGCCAGGCGCTGTTCGTCTCGCTGGCCTACAAGCTCGAACTGAAGGTCGAAGAGACCGCACATCCCGGAGATTACGATGACTGATACGGGCCGCATCGATGTTGCGGTTTTCGGCGCCGGACGCATTGGCGCCATCCACGCCGGCAACCTGGCGCGACACCCGCGCGCGCGCCTGCGCTACGTGGTCGACGTGCACGCGCCCGCCGCGGAAGCGCTGGCTGCGAGGCACGGCGCCGCGGTTGCTGCCGCGGAGGAGGCGTTGGCGGATCCCGCGGTGGGCGCCGTGGTCATCGGCTCGAGCACGGATACCCACGCCGACCTCATCCTCCGCTCGGCGGCGGCAGGCAAGGCCATTTTCTGCGAGAAGCCGGTCGACCTCGACGTCGAGCGCGCCCGCGCCTGCGCCGAGGCGGTGAAGCGCGCCGGCGTGACCTGCATGATCGGATTCCAGCGCCGCTTCGACCCCACCTTCGCCGCGCTCAAGCAACGGCTGGACGCCGGCGAGATCGGCAAACCGGAGCTGCTGGTCGTGACCAGCCGCGATCCGGCGCCGCCGCCGGCGTCCTACATCGCCCGTTCCGGCGGCGTGTTCAAGGACATGCTGATCCACGACTTCGACATCTTCCGCTGGATCCTGGGCGGCGAAGCGGTCAGCATCCACGCCACCGGCGGCTGCCCCGGCCTGCCGGACGTCGAGGCAGCGGGCGACCTTTCCCACACGGCCGTCACCCTGCGCACGCGCGACGGCGCGCTCTGCCAGATCAACACCTCGCGCCGCGCGGCCTATGGCTACGACCAGCGCTTCGAGGTGCTGGGCAGCGGCGGCCTGCTGCAGGCCGGCAACGTGCGGCCGACCGAAGTCGTGGCCTGGGACGCGCATTCGATCCGCAGCGACAAGCCCGAGGCGTTCTTCCTCGAACGCTACCGCGCCGCCTACGCGCTGGAGATCGAGCACTTCTTCGATGCGCTTGTGAACGGTGCCGCGGTCCGCACCACCATCGACGATGGCGTGAAGGCGCTGGAACTGGCCGAACTGGCGACGCGCTCGTGGCGCGAAGGCAAGGCGCTGGAGTGCTCGATCTGATCCATGCTGCGGCCAGGCTCCGCGAGCGTGGCCCGCCCGTCTGATATCAAACGATCACGGCCTCGCGGCAGCGCCGCCGTCGCTCAAACGCACGGCGGCCTCGCAAAAAGCTTCTTCCGCTCAGGGCAACAGATCCGCCTCGCTGCAAGAAGCCCGGGCCAGCACGGGATTGCAGCGTGCGCGCCGATGGCCGGGAAAGCTCACCACGTAGCCCGTCGGCGCCGCCTCGCCATCGGGATAGTCCGTGCTCAGCAACTGCGCGCCGCTGGCCATCATGGCATCGCGTCGCCTCGTGTCGTTGCGCGAAGGTTCCTTGAGGTCCGCATCGGTCCGCGTGCGCACGAGGTAGCCCTGTTTGACCAGCGCGGCGATGCTGTCGGCGTCGCCGTCGTTGAGTTCGGTGAACGCGGCATCGTCGGCGCCGGGCGCGGCGTTGGTGAAGAACACGCGGCCGCGCAGCGAGGGGTGGCCCTGCAGGTAGGCAGGCCCCACGCGCCGCTGGTCCAGCAGGAAGACCACCTTGCCGCGCGCCTGCTCCAGGGTGGGCCAGCCCTGCTTGAGGATGGCCTCGTTGAGCGTGCCGAAGCGTCCGCGCACGTCATCGGGCGCGATGTATTCGCCGCGCGCGAACACGGAGCGGACCTCCTCGTCCAGGGCATCCAGCGCACGGCTGTCGAACGGCTCCGGAAGCACGGTGGGAAAGGGCTTGTGCTCCACCGAATCCTTGGTCTCCACCAGGATGAACAAGGGGAGATGCCGCGGATGGGCCTGCGACCATCGGCGCACCTCGGCCAGACACGACGTCAGCGGCTGGCAGGCGCTGCGCTGGTCCACGTCCTGGATGTGCATGACCTTGAAGCCGGGCCGCTGCATCACGGCCGCGTCGGCGAACGGCGGATCGGCGGGCAGGCCCGCCTTGCGCACCTGCTCGACGAGGGCCGGATGCGCGTAACGGCCACCCTTGGCGTCGCTGAAGACGTCGAGCTCGATCTGCCGCACGCCATCGTCGAGCTGCCGGGTCAGCGGCGGATGGCTGTAGTCGACGAAGTCCGGCTCGATCCGCTTTCTCACCACGGTCTCGCTGGGGGCGAGCCCGGCGTGGTAGCTGTTGTGGCTGCCGATGTACTGCACCTCGCTCAGGCGCAGCGTCGAAGAGGCCGCGCCGGCGGCGTCGGCCGAACAAGCGACGAGCAGGGCCAGCAGTAAGGTCTTCGCCGCGTAGCGGCGGGCCGGATGCGGAAGCGGCGTGGCCTTGCGGGCATGTTCGTCGCGGGACAGGGTCATGGACATCGAAACGCCTCAGGGATGGAGCGGCTGGGGACGCCACTGCGCCGCCCAGTGCGATGGCTTGGGGCCCATCACGAAATCCAGTTCGCCGCCCGCCATGATCTGCGCATGGCTGATCACCGGCGCCTCGATCGGCTGGCCGTTGAGCGTGGCCGACTGGATATACACATTCTGGGCGCTGTTGTTTTTCGCCTGGATGACGAAGCGCTTGCCGTCGGGCAGCTTGAGCGCCAGGCGCGTGAACAGCGGGCTGCCGATCATGTAGTCGCCGGATGCCGGATTGACCGGGTAGAAGCCCATCGCCGTGAAGAGGTACCAGGCCGACATCTGCCCGCAGTCCTCGTTGCCGAGAATGCCGGTCGGCGTATCCGAATACGCGGTGGCGGCGATTTCGCGCACCTTCTGCTGGGTTTTCCAGGGCGCGCCCATGAAATCGTACAGATAACCGTAGTGATGGCTGGGCTCGTTGTCGTGGTGGTTGTGCCCGCCGTTGAAGTGCTCGTCCAGCTTCGCCTGCGCGGCGGCGGGACCACCCAGCAATTCGATGGTGCCGTGGATGTCATGCAGGGCCGCGAACAGGTAGACCCACTGGTCGCCCTCGGTCCAGCCTTCCTCGGGCGAAGCCCAGGAACCGTCGGCGCGCCGGGCCTGCATGAAGCCGCGCCTGGGGTTGAACAGCTTGCGGTAGTTGAGCGAGCGCTGCAGGAAATAGTCGTGGTCCGACGCATGGCCCGTGGCCTTGGCGACGACAGCCACCGCGTAATCGTCGTAGGACTCCTCCAGCGTGCTCGAGGCCGACTCGGACACCTTGTCGGCCGGGATGTAGCCGAGTTTCAGCGCGTAGCTGAGCCCCGCGCGCGCTTCGTATGGCGTATGCGGTTCGCGGTCGAACCAGTGGCGGGTCTGGTCGCCGTCGGGCGGCACGGTCGCGTCCTTGTGCACCGCCTCGTAGGCGAGCTGCCAGTTGAAACCCTTGAAGCCCTTGACGATCGCCTCCGCCACCAGCGAATCGGCGTGGGTGCCGATCATGATGTTGGTATAGGACGGGTTGGGCCACTTCGGCATCCAGCCGCCTTCGCGGTAATTCTGCAGCAGGGCCTGCACCATGCCGTCGATGCGCTCCGGCGCCAGCAGCGTCAGCAGGCTGTTCTGGGCGCGGAAGGTGTCCCAGATGGAGTAGTCGGTGTAGGAAACGCCGGTGTGGACCTGGTCGTCGAACGCGCTGTAGTAGCGTCCCTGCTCGGAGAACTGCCTCGGATACAGCAGCGCGTGGTACAGCGCGGTGTAGAGGATCTTCCGCTGCGCCGCATCCGCGCCCTCCACGTCGACGAGGCCGAGCTTGTCGTTCCATGCGTCTTTCAGCGCCTGGCGGACCTCGTCGAAGCGCCACGCGGGCAGCTCCGCGTCGAGGTTCGCCTGCGCCTGTTCCAGGCTGATGAACGACGTGCCGACCTGCGCCTCGATCGCCTCTCCGCCGGTCGTGTCGAAGGAGGCGACCGCGCCCACGTTCTCGCCCTTGACGCTCGTCTTGCCCGGCCAGCCGTACGTGTTCTCGTAAACGTGCTTCGACGCGAAGGCCTGCTTGAAGCGCACGACGAAGTAGCCCTTGAAATTCGGCAGGCCCAGCGGCCCCAGCATGGCGTGCTGGCGGTCGGGGTTGTAGCCACGGATCTCGTGGCGCTTCTCGTCGATCTCCACGTAGCCGGCGATGCCCGGCCGCGTGGCTTCGACGAGCACGTTCGCCTTGCTGCCCTTGGGGAAGGTGAAGCGCAGGTAGCCGCAGTGGTCGGTCGCCGTCATGTCGACATGGATGCGCCGGCCGTTGCCCGCATCCATGCTCACGGCGTAATAGTTCGGCGCGACCACCTCGTCGTGGTGCGAGAACGGCAGCTGGCGGGCGTCAGGCGCGTAGTTGACGTCGTCCAGCTCGGGCATCAGCGTGATGTAGCCGTAGTCGCCCATCCAGATCGCGGGCTGATGCGTCCCGATGAAGCCCTGGATGCGGCTGTCGGCATAGTTGTACGCGTTCACGCTGACGCGGTTCTGACGCGTCTGCGCCGTCCAGTTGGTCATGCCGAACGGCGTGGTCACCAGCGGCATGGTCCCGCCGTACTGCGAGCCGCTTCCGTTCGAGCCGATGTAGGGATCGACCCAGTCGATCGGCGAACCCGGCACAGTGGCCGCGGCGAACACCGGCGTGGTCGCCGCCATCAGGAGTGCGAAGAAATACCCGGTTGAACGGCGCTTGCTGACGGTCATGTCGTTGGCTTCTGGATGATGGCGCCTGGGTCGGCATGGATCGAGGGGAACGGCGCGCGCCCGCGGCCCGACGCAGCGTCCGCCATGGAAACAGCGTGTCATGGCCCACGCATGACGCGGCGAGACGGCATCGTCGTCAGGGCGTGTTGACATAGATCGGATTGCCCACCAGCAGCAGTTCGCCGCTGGCGCCGCGGACGTTCGCCCGCACCCAGTGCCGATGGCCGTCGCTGCGCCAGTCGAACGCGTGCGACTGCAGGCTGTCCGCCTTGATCGACGCCGCGCCTTCGCTCATGGGTTTGCCATCCAGCAGGACTTCGATGCGTGAACCCGCGGGCGCACGCGACGCCACGGCAAGGTGGATGACATGGCCGTCGGGCGCCGACACCTGGTCGCCCATCTGCGCCTGCCGGCCATCGACCTGCGCGTTGAGCTCGAGCAGGCGATCCCGGCTGCCCTGCACGTCGATGAAGACGTGCCCGGCGCGTATCGCCGCCACGATCGCCTGCATGGACAACGCATCGGCATGCACGACCGTGGTCGGCACGCCGATCAGGTCGTGCCCCAGGCGACGCAGCGCATCGTGGTTGTCGCTGCCGCCGATGCCGGTGAGGCGATAGCCCTGGTCGAGCAGGTTCTGCCAGAACGGGATACCCGAGTTGGGCAGCATCGCGTCCATGCCATTGACGGCCTCCACCGCCTGCACCCGATGCCAGTCGACCGGCCCCGCCGGTTTCCAGCCGCATCCCATGCAGGTTTCGTCGTTGGGGGCCAGCGGATGATTGACCGAGAACACCGCCTGCAGGCCTTCCGCCTGACGCAGCACCGCATTCCAGTCCGGCACCGCCTTGCTGGTGATGCGGAAGTCGAGCGGCTCGGCGGTCCCGATCAGATTGGCGTGCCCCTGGAAGGTGGTGACCTCGCGCGCGGGAATCAGCAGCAGGCGATCGAAGTAGGGTTGCAGCTCGCGGATGTCGTTGAATTGCGACACCGTGTTGTGGTCGCTGAGCGCGATGAAGTCCAGGCCGCGCCGGGCGGCCTCCTGCACCGTGAAGATCGGAGGACACGGCGCACGTCCGTTGCCGCTCTGGGTAACGCAGCTGCCGTCGCTGTGCGCGCCGTGCATGTGCAGGTCGCCGCGGTACCAGCCCGCTTCGCTGCGCAGCGGCGGATTGAGCACGGCCGGCATCCAGGCCGGATCGCCCGGACGGCCAAACCAGATCCTGGCGGTGTACTCGGCGCGGGTGGTCGAGCGCACGTTCGGGAAGCCCAGCAGCAGCTTCCATCGACCCGGGCGAATGTCTCCCGGCGAGAACGACGGCGTGGCATCCGTGGCGCTCACCGTGAAGAGCGACTTGCTGCCGCCGGTCCAGCCGCGGAAACCGTCCGGCGCCTTGAAATCGCCCGGACCGATCAGCCCCAGGTCCACCGTGGTGCGCTCGGCGCGCCCGCCGTACTCGAACTGGATGGTGATGCGGTTAGCCCCTTTCGGCACGTCAAAGGGCACTTCGCGATAGCTGTGGTTGTCGCTGCCCTGCAGCGGGCCGTGCAGCACCAGGTCCGGCGCGGGATCGGTCGCGTCGGCGGGCGCCGCGACCAGCAAGGCGGCGCACGCCAGCCAGCGGAAACATCGAAGCAGGTGTCCATGCATTGGACGTCACTCTCCTCTTGTCGCTCATGACCCCCGCTCCCATGAGCGCGGGGTCGCCAACCATCAGAACCGGTACATGATCGCGAAGCGATACGCGCGGCCGAGGATCGGACGGGCGATGAAGGTGTTCGCGCCGGCATCGGCGCTCTGCAGTTCACCCGCGCGCGGATTGCCTTCGGTGAGGCCCAGCGAGTTGGTGAGATTGTCGCCGTACAGGTACAGCGAGCAGTGCTGCGACACGTCGTAGCGCGCGCTGGCGCTCCACACGTCGTACGAGGGCAGGCGCACGGAGTTGGCGGTATCGACGTAGCGCTCGCCTTCGTATTCGTACGCCACCTGCAGGCGCAGCTTGCCGTTCAGCAGGTTGACGCCCGGCACCACGCGGTAGCTCACCTTCGGCACGCGGATCAGCTGGTTGCCTTCGTAATCGCGCAGCACCGGCGCGCCGGCCACGATCTCGGTGTAGCGCAGGCCCTGGTACTTCGGGTCCTGGTAGGTCGCGGTCACCTGCACGTCGAAGAACTGGCTCGGGAACCACGAGCCTTCCAGCTCCAGGCCCTTGGTCTTGGTATCCGCGTAGCCCTGCTGCACCGTGGAGGTGTTGGAGGTGGCGTTGAACACGTAGTTGCTGAAGCCGACGTTGTTGTACTTGGTGTAGAACGCCGTGGCGTACACATCGAACTGACGGTCGGTGTACTTGTAGCCCACTTCGCCAAGGTCCATCGTCTGGACGATCGGCTTGGCGGTCGGGCTGGTGATGTACGAGCTGAGGTTCGGCAGGCGGAACGTCGGCGTCCAGCGCGCGAACACGCCGGAGTTCGGCGAGAACTGCCAGTTCGCACCCAGCGTCCAGCCCAGCTTGCTGAAGGTGTGGTCGTAAGGTACGAACACGCCGGTGCCGTTGAGAATGTTCGACGTGGGGAAGGTGCCCTGGTTCACCGTCTGCTTGGTCTCGGTCTGGCCGCGCGTGTTCACCTGCTCCCAGCGCGCGCCGCCGTCGATGCGCAGGTTGTCCGTCACCTGCCACTCGTCGGAGAGATAGAACGCGTTGGTGGTGGACTTGCCGCCCGCGTGCTCCCACTCGTAGCCGTAGCGGTAGATGCCGTTGTCGGTGAGCTTGGCGATCGGCTGGCCCGCGGCATTCACCGCCACCACGTCGAGCAGGCGTGCATTGTCCTGCGCATCGGTCAGCGCCACCGAGGAATAGCGGCTGAAGTCCTGGTTGAAGTGCGCGTAGTAGTAGCCGAACGTCACGTCGTGCGTCTGGCCGCCGAGTTCGAACTTGCGCAGGATGCGCGTGTCGTTGTCGAACTCGTTGACCGGCATGGTCACGCCGCGCAGGCCCGCCTGCACCACCAGCGCGTTGCCGTTCTGGTTGGCGAGGTCGAACGTCTGGTTCGGGTTGTCGACGTAGCGCAACTGCAGGCCCGCGGTGCCGGCGGGGAGATAGTTCTTCACCGCGCCCTGCGCCGTCTTCAGGAACGCCGTGCCACTCGACAGCGCATTCGGGAAGACACCATTACGCTGCGTCTGCGTATTGGAATAGCGGAACGACTCGGCCAGCTTCCAGTCGTCGATCAGGTCGTGATCGAACTTGATCGTGACCTGGTCACGCTTGACGTGCGTGCCTTCCGTATTGTCGAAGCTGTACAGGCTGCCATCGCCCATCTTCATCTGGACGTGCTCGGTTTCCGGGCCGGCCAGCGTGCCGTAGTTGCCATCCACGCCGGGCACGGCGCGGATGTCGCCGTTGGGCAGCGTGCGCATCGGAATGCCCAGGTAAAGGGCGACCTTGTCGTCCATGTGCTTGTAGTCGACGCTGAAGCTGCCGTTCTCGAACTGCTTGGCAAGGTTGATGCGGATCTGGCCGCCGTCGTTGGCCGGGAACTTCGGATCGCGGATGCCGTTGTCCTTGCGGTAGAAGCCGCCCATGCCGAGCTTCCAGCCATCGCCCACCGGCGTGCCGACCCAGAAGTCGCCGCGCTCCATGCCGTAATCGCCCACGGTGAACTTGAACAAGCCTTCGGCGGTGTCGCCCACCTGGCGCGGAATGAAGTTGATCGCGCCTGCCGGCGCGTTGGAATAGAACACCGACGACGGACCGCCACGTACCACTTCGATGCGCTCGATGGTTTCATCGAGACGGAACGCCTGGTCGGCATTGAGGTAGCCCAGCGCCGGATCGTGCTGCACCGGCACGCCGTCTTCCAGCAGGTTCACCGAACCATAGCCGTCGACCGGAATGCCGCGTGCGCGGATGTTGCCGCTGGCCTCGCCACCGGAGGCTTCCACCCAGAAACCGGGCACCGACTTCATCGCTTCGGTGACCGAAGTGGGCGCCTGCATGCGCAGGCGATCTTCATCGATGGTGGTGATGGAGTAGCTGGTCTCGGCCTTGGTGCGTACGTCGACGCCGGAGCGCGCCGTCACCACGATGCTGTCGAGGTTCTTGACGTTCTTGGCGGCGTCCGTCTTCTTCGCGGGCGCGGAAGCGTCGGACTGCGCTTGAGGGCTGGCGGCCGCCGTGTCGGCGTTTTCAGCGGCCAGCAGCGGCGCGCAGAACATGCCGAGCGATGCGCTGCACAGGGCTAGGCGTATGGCATAACCGATTGAGTTGGTACGCATAGTGGTATCCGTAGCGTTTACGTTGATGATCGGGACAGACAGCGCGACGTAGCGAATTCGGAATGAGGGGAGATCGTCATTCGGGCCGCGGAGGACCAGCTCGCGCAGGACTCAAGCGATGGCGTCAGGTGCGGGGTCGACTGACGGGCTTGGGTCAGGCGCGTGTCAGCAAATGCATGTGCTCATGGGGCGACTCCTTGGTATCCGGCATGGGAAATGGATGCGCGGCCCCGGCAGGGGCGTGCATGGCCTAGGCATGGCGAACATCGGCAGGGCCGCCGAACGATGGCGGACGATCAGCGGGCACCTTGCCGAACCGTTCATTCGGCGACGGACCCATCTCGAACTCGAGATGGCCGCCCTTGGCGAGCTCCGCATGGCTGATCCAGCTCCGGCTCCACGCCTGGCCGTTCCAGCGAACGGACTGGATGTAGGGATGACGGGGGGCATTGTTCCGCGCGGTGATGGTCAGTACGCGACCGTTGCCGACGCGAACCTGTGCACTGTCGACCAGCGGGCTGCCGAACACATAGCAGGCGCTGACCGGATCGACGGGATACAGGCCCAGCGCGCCCATCACGTACCAGGCGCTCATCTGGCCGCAATCCTCGTTGCCGGCGAGGCCGTCGGGCGCCGCCTGATACAGGTTCTCCAGCAACATGCGCACGCGCGCCTGCGTCTTGTGGTGCGAGCCCACGTAGGCATACAGGTAGGCCATGTGATGGCTGGGCTCGTTGCCATGCGCGTACTGGCCCACCATGCCCGCCATGTCCGCCGGCGCATCGGACGGCAGGGTCGGGTCGGCATCGAACAGCGCGTCGAGCTTGCGTTCGAAGGCCGCCTCGCCGCCGAACATCCTTATGTATTCGTAGAGGTCATGCTGGTTGAGGAAGGTCGCCTGCCACGCATTGGATTCGGTGAAATCGCGCCACTGCGGCGAATGCCCCATGCCGCGCGGGTCGAACGGCTCCAGCCAGGAGCCATCGGCGCCGCGCGCGCGCATGAAGGCGCTTTTCGCGTCGAACAGGTTCTTGTAGTTCCTCGAGCGCTCGCGCAGGCGCCGCGCGTCGTCATGCGCGCCGGCGGCCTCGGCGAGATGCGCCATGGCCCAGTCGTCGTACGCGTACTCCAGCGTCTTGCTGACGGCCTCGCTTTCCTCGTCGCTGGGGATGTAGCCCAGCTTCCGGTAGTAGGTGAGGCCGCGGTAATCGTCCTCCATCGCGCGCTTGCGGAAGACCGGCCACGCGCGCTGGTAGTCGACGCCCTTGTATCCCTTGACGTAGGCCTCGGCGAGTACGACGGCCGAGTGGATGCCGATCATGCAGCCGGTCTCGCGGCCCTGCAGCGGCCATACGGGCGGACCGTCCGGGCTCTCGACCGTCATGCGCACCAGGCCGTTGAGCAGGTCCGTGACGCGGTCGGACTGGTAGAGTGTGAGTAGCGGATGCTGGGTGCGATAGGTATCCCACAGCGAGTAGGTGCTGTAGTTGTGCTGTTCCTGCGGAAGCTGGTGGACGGCCTCGTCCATGCCGCGATAGCGCCCGTCCGTATCGCTGAACAGCGTGGGCGCGAGCATCGTGTGGTAGAGCGCGCTGTAGAACGTCTTCAGCGTCTGCGCAGACGCCGATTCGATCTGGATGCGGCCAAGCTCTTCTTCCCAGGCGTGCAGCGCCGCCGTGCGGGTCTTCTCAAACTCCCAGGCCGGCATCTCTGCATCGAGGTTGCGCAGTGCGCCGTCGACGTCGACAGCGGAGATGCCCACCTTGACCAGCAGGGGCTCTCGGCCAACCTCCCGAAAGTGGAGCGTTGCCTTCAGATGGCGACCTTTGGCGGCCCGCGAACCGGACGGCAGCGCCGCGTCCTCGTCGTAAAGCAGCGACTGGTCGAACGGTCGCGAGAACTTCATCGCAAAGTAGATCTGGCGTCCGTCCGCCCACTGGTGCACGCGACGCCCACCGACCACCGTGTCGTTGCCGACGACCTGCAGTTCGGCCAGGGACACGACCGCGGGAACCATCGGATCCGGGCGCTGGAATCCATGTGCCAGGTCGAGCAGCACGTGCCCCTCGCCGGCGTGGCGGAAGGTGTAGCGATGCAGGCCCGTGCGCAGCGTCGCGGTGAGCTCGACGAGGATGTCGTGATCGGTGAGCTTGACCCGGTAGTACCCGGGCTGCGCAAATTCCGAAGCGCGATCGTAACCGGAGCGATAGCCCGGACCATGGCGCCCCGGATGCTCGGGCGTCAGCGGCGAGCTGGCGTGGACGCCGTCGTAGCGGGAGTAGTAATCGCGTTCCGGCAGGCCGCGATCGCCGGCCTTCAACTGGACCGGCCCCTGCGCCGGCATGAGCAGCACGTCCAGCATGTCGCCGATGCCGGTGCCGCTGAGGTGCGTGTGCGAAAAGCCCATGATCGAGCCATCGCCCTGGTGATAGCCCGAGCTCGCGTCCCAGCTGGCGTTGTGGGTATCAGGACTGAGCTGGACCATCCCGAAGGGTAGGGACGGACCGGGGAAGGTGTGGCCATGTCCGCCGGTGCCGGTAAAGACATCGACGTGGCGGCTCAACGCACGCGCGGCGTACGAACCCTCCTGGCGACCGCCGGACAGCGCCTCGGCCAGCGCGGCCTGCATGGTCCATGGACCGGTGCCAGCCAACGCCAGCGAGCCGGCTCCTTTCAGAAACTGCCTGCGCGTGACCATCTCCCCTCCCGGTTTGACCTTGTCGCCTTCCCCAAGGCAACCCCGTCGTGCCCATCGGGCCCGGCGAGGTTGCGGGACGGTATAAGGCGAAACATCCATGCTTGCAATTTGCATTGCACAATATCTTTTAATGGAAATTAATTTCCATGCCATGACAGGCGAACGCCGTCGCGGCGGAGGCCTATCCGAACCACGCATGCAATCCAAGGACCGCGTCCCGAGCGACCAGGACCCCGGCCCGCCCGGAGCGGATACGACAGGACAACCGGCGCGCCTTGTTCATGGCCTTGCTGGCGCGTGCATGCCGGCGCCGGGCGCCAGCCATTGCGTCAAAAGCGTTCCGGAAGAGCTGGAGCCGTTTCGCCCCGGTCGCGCACCCGACCGAAATGAGTTTGCAGGTGAGGCGCCCCTCGTCCGGCGAGATGAGGGCGAGCGCTTAAGGATTGAATGCGAACCGGGCTATCAATGTGCCTAATTCGCCTCTTTCTGGAATCTCATCGAAAGTGACTTTCTGGCCTTCGGCAATACCTGACGCCAAAAAGTTGTCACCCGATTTCGTGACACCGCGGACAAGCACTAATAGGGCGCAGTAGACGCGCACACGAAATTCGACGTCCGAAAAGCGCCGAATGAATTCACCTAAGAAATCAGGCCATGCAATGCCGAACAATCAGGAAGTTATGCGTTCGGAGGAGGCTCTATTTCATGGTGGCTATGGGTGGACTCGAACCACCGACCCCAGCATTATGAGTGCTGTGCTCTAACCGGCTGAGCTACATAGCCTTGGGTGCGTCCCAGCCTAGGGTCGTTGACGTGGCGTCAATCAGGCGGGGCGCGGCAGTTTAGTCGGAGAGGCCCTCCGGTTCAAGTGTTCGGCTTGCCGCGTCTTCCTACGCTGTGATTGAATCGACTCCGGGCGGCCTTATCTGGAAATACACGTTTCCTTCGTGCGGCCAGCCCAGGAGGCAACATGATCGACGTCGATGGCTATCGTCCGAATGTGGGCATCGTTCTGCTGAATGCAGACGGCCGACTGTTCTGGGCGCGCCGCGTCAATCGTGACGGCTGGCAGTTTCCCCAGGGCGGCATGCGCAGCGACGAAACACCGCTGGAAGCCATGTACCGCGAGCTGGAAGAGGAAACCGGCCTGGCCCCGCATCATGTCGAGGTCATCGGCGCCACCCGTGGCTGGCTGCGCTACCGCCTGCCCAGCCGTTACGTCCGCCATCACCAGCGCCCGACCTGCATCGGGCAGAAGCAGGTGTGGTTCCTGCTGCGCCTGGTGGGCAACGAGCAGGATCTGCGCCTGGACGCCTGCGAGAAGCCCGAGTTCGACCACTGGCGCTGGGTGGATTTCTGGTATCCGGCCGCCCACGTGGTCAACTTCAAGCGCCAGGTCTACGAGCGCGCGCTGCGCCACTTCGCGCCGCTGGTGGAAGCCCTGCTGAGCCTGGAGCTGGGCGATCTGCCCCACCGCGATGGCCAGCATCCGGACCAGTCGCCCCGCAAAGGCCGTGCTGCTGCCTGAACGGTGGAGCCGGGCCTGATGCCAGGCAGCAATATTAGTTGACAATCATTCGCATTTGCGTTCCCATATGCAGCCATGTATATCTGCATGTGCAACGCCGTCACCGACGGCGACATCCGACGGGCCGCCGCTGACGGCGTTCATCACTTCGCCGAGCTGCAGGCGCGCACCGGTTGTTCCGACTGCTGCGGCTGCTGCGAGCAGGAAGCGCGCGCCACGCTGGACAAGGCCGTGCAGCAGGTAATGTTGACGATGCCGGTCGCCGTCGTTGCCTGACGTCAACACCGACATCCGAACACGCGAACGCGCAGCCTGGCTGCGCGTTTTTGTTTGGGCGTCTCGAACTCATTCTCGTTCCGTCATCCCGGTCAAGGGCGACGTATAGTCGCGTGCTGTAGACGCAAGGAGACTTCTCATGAAGGGCGACGCCAAGGTCATCGAGTACCTCAACAAGGTGCTCTACAACGAGCTGACCGCGATCAACCAGTACTGGCTGCATTACCGCATGTACAAGGACTGGGGCTATGGCGAACTGGCGGAGCACGAACATAAGGAGTCCATCGAGGAGATGAAGCACGCCGATCACCTGATCGAGCGCATCCTGTTCCTCGATGGCCTGCCGAACCTGCAGCACCTGGGCAAGCTGCGCATCGGCGAAAACCCCGTCGAATGCCTGCAGGGCGACCTGGATCTGGAAATGGCCGCGGTGCGCGACCTGCGCGA
>Ga0310811_10001770_pt1 | contig 26864 bp, 18 predicted proteins | sample YCmetagenome_FD_207642 | JGI IMG/M metagenome (GOLD analysis project Ga0310811, IMG submission 207642) | Soil microbial communities from experimental microcosm in Duke University, North Carolina, United States - YC | ecosystem: Engineered > Artificial ecosystem > Soil microcosm > Unclassified ... | reverse complement strand
ATCATGACCGGCAAGGATGGCTCGTTCAAGATCGGGTATGACAGTTTCTTCGTAACCCCATATTCCTGCAAAGACACTTTCTTTATTCTTTAACTTCTGAATAAGGTTTGCCCGTAACTCGTCTTTAATTGTTTTTGATTTATATCCTGCTGCTTTAAGCTGTCCAAGTGTCTTGATAAGGGTGTGATCCATCCTTTAATTTTTTAGTATTTGTGAATTAAATGATTATAGATTTTTTCTGCGATTTTTTTTGAAGTCTTCGAATACAAGATTGCCCAATCCTTCTAAGGTACTGTAATACGCATTTCCATTATTCGCTTTTGTAAAATCACGAACAAATGCTTTTAAGTAGGGATCTGTAGCAATCATAAATGTTGTTACAGGAATTTTAAGTTTTCGAAGTTGACCCGCGAGGTTTAATGTTTTAGACAGAATTTTAGTATCGAGGCCAAAGGCATTCTTGTAGTACTTAATACCTTCTTTAATACATGTTGGCTTGCCATCTGTGATCATGAAGATTTGCTTGTTGCTGTTCTTCCTTCTTCTTAAAATATCCATCGCAAGCTCAAGGCCGGCAACAGTGTTAGTGTGATAAGGGCCAACCTGAAGATATGGAAGATCTTTTATTTCAATCTGCCATGCATCATTGCCAAAAACTAAAATATCTAGTGTGTCTTTAGGATATTTCTTGGTGATGAGTTCGGCCAACGCCATGGCAACTTTCTTAGCCGGCGTAATGCGATCTTCTCCATACAAAATCATGGAGTGCGAAATATCAATCATTAAAACAGTTGATGTCTGCGTCTTGTACTCGCTCTCCACCACTTCAAGATCATTTTCAGTCATGAAGAAATTATCAAGACCGTGATTAATCTGTGCATTGCGCAGTGAATCTGTAACCGCTATTTGTTCAAGTGTATCACCAAACTGGTAATCTCTTTTTTCCGTTGTTTGTTCATCGCCCAGCCCGCTGTGATGTGTATTATGTTCTCCCGATTTTGATTTTTTCAGTTTGCCAAAGATTTCCTCAAGAGCAGATTGCCGTAAGTTCTGTTCGCTTTTAGCTTTGAGTTTAAACTCACCTTTTGGGCCTTCATCTGTTATGTAGCCATTACGTTTCAGGTCTTCAATAAAATCACCAATACCATATTGATCATTGGTAAGACCATATTGCCGATCAACCTCTGTTAACCATTGCAGTGCCTCTGCAACATTGCCTGATGTAATCAGAATGAGTTGCATGAAGATCTTCAAAAGCTTTTCAAAATCGCTTTTAGCTTGATCTGGGGAAGGATTGTATTTACTGAATCGATGGCCTAGCACGGTATTTCGTTATATAGTAAAGACATTATCAATTAACCATTTATTTGTCAATTCTGTTTCGACTTTCTAATGTTAATTTTTAAGGTGATGTAATAAATATTCAAAAATTGAAAAATCAGTTTCGGTAAGCTGTATTATTTTGCATCCGAATCAAAGTTTAAAGCTGTTAACTCAATGAAAAGATCAGTGCTGTTGTTTATCGGAGTTAGTCTATTATTAACTTCTTGCATGTCGTACACTACTTGTCCGACGTATTCAAAGGCTCCTCAAAAGAAAACTCTTAAGGAGACACAATTCTAACAATTTAATTTAACCTAAGTTGATATGGAGCCGTACCTGACTTACGTCGGGGACGGCTTTTGTTTATCTATGAGATCAATGATCTGGCAGCCGACTTTTCAAGGATGCGATTGTAGTAATCTTCATATAGTGGCAGAATCCTTGAAATATCAAATTGCTGTGCACGTTTCAATGCATTGGCCTTAAAACGAGGTAAGTTATCCTTATCTAATATAAAGAGTGCATTGCGCGTCATTTCCTCAACATCACCAATGTCACTTAAGAAACCTGTTTCACCCTGAATGTTCAATTCGGGTATACCGCCTGAATTACTTGATATCACGGGCACTTCACATGCCATCGCTTCCAACGCCGCTAAACCAAAACTTTCTTTTTCAGAAGGCATCAGAAATAAATCGGCTACGGAAAGCACTTCTTCTACAGCCTCGAGCTTGCCAAGAAAACGTGTATCGTGAACGATGTTTAAATCTCGGCACAACGTTTCGGCTTTATTTCGCTCAGGACCATCTCCAATCAGTAACAGTTTGGAAGGAATTACCTGGTGAATGTTGGCAAAGATCTGGATGACATCATCAATACGTTTTACTTTTCTAAAGTTTGATGTATGCACCACCAGCATTTCTCCGTTAGGACAAATGGCTTTCTTAAAGTGATCTTTCTTTTGCTTTTTGAATTTCTCAAGATCAATGAAGTTAGGAATCACTTCAATATCATTTGTGATCTTAAAATATTCATACGTTTCTCTTCTGAGATCTTCTGATACTGCAGTAACACCATCCGATTGATTGATACTGAATGTCACCACTGGCTCATACGAAGCATCTTTACCAACCAGCGTAATATCAGTACCATGAAGGGTTGTTACTACTGGAATGGTGATGCCATGTGTCTTCAATATTTGTTTCGCCATGTAAGCTGCTGAAGCATGCGGGATAGCGTAATGTACGTGAAGCAAATCAAGCCCCTCATTCTTCACTACACTTACCATTTTACTGGCAAGAGCAAGCTCGTATGGTGGATATTCAAATAAAGGATAAGAATGAAAGTCTACTTCGTGGTAGAAAAGATTCTCATTCAGGAAATCTAGTCTGCTGGGTTGAGAGTAAGTAATAAAATGAACTTTGTGCCCTTCTTTAGCTAATGCCTTTCCCAGTTCGGTGGCTACTACACCACTTCCCCCAAAGGTTGGGTAACATACAATGCCTATTTTCATTTTATAATATGGTGGTGTATTATTATGCGTTTTAAAAGACGTATTGGCCCATACTTTTATTGCCTGTGCCAATACATCTTCTCTTAACCCATTTACATAGTCAGAAGTTTCAGCTACAACTACAAAAGTTTTGGGTTTGAAGGCAAAATTAGGCTAATACTGGCAATAGTTGAAGATAGATTCATAGATAACATCCTGAATGCGAGGACGTATATTGGCATTGATGAGCTTATTATTGGTCATGCTGGGATGCACCCTGTTAGACAAAAACACATAAACCAGATTAAACTCAGGATCAACCCAGATGCAGGTACCCGTAAACCCTGTATGACCAAACGTTTTGGGTGATGCAAACGCTGAAGTTGGACTGTTGGGATCACCCGGTGCAGGTCTGTCCCAGCCAAGGCCACGACGACTGGTTTCAAATTGTTTCTGCGTAAAGAAGTGAACCGTTTCAGGTTTATAGAAGCGATTGCCTCCATATATGCCTCCTTGCAAAAGCATCTGACCAAGCTTGGCTAAATCACTGGCGTCACTAAATAAACCAGCATGACCTGCAGCACCACCATACATGGCTGCACCCTGATCATGCACGGTGCCAACGAGTAATGATTTCCGGAAGAGCTTATCATCTTCAGTAGGTGCTATTTGCTGTGGTGGGAATCTAAGCAGCGGCAAGTAGCCTGTCGTTGAAGAGCCTAAAGGATCATATAAATTCTGATGAATGAAATCTTCAAGAGGTTGATTAAGAAGTTTCTCTGCCAGATGCTGCATGATATAAAAACCCATGTCGCTATACTTGTAATCAAACGGTGTACGCGATGGCTTCTCTCTGATCTTTGCTTTTACAATCCAACTCCATAAACTGTCTTTCATTGCAGCTGAAGCAAAAAGTTTATCAGCAACCTGGAGAGGATATTGATCGCTTTTTGTACTGCTATAAAACTGGGGCAGATATGTAGAGTCTTTCATAGTCTGTGCCCAGAATGGTAAGAATGGCCACAGACCAGCCTGATGCGTTAGAATGTCTTTGATGGTGAAATCTTTCTTATTTGAATTTTTAAGTTCAGGCAGGTAGTAAGAAATCTTTCGATAGATATCAATCATACCTTTCTCTTGCAGAAACATCACAGCTTGCAACGTTGCTGAAACTTTTGTTACCGAAGCCAGGTCATAAATAGTCTGTTCCGTTACAGGTGTTTTATTTTCGTATGTTAAAAAGCCGTATGATTTTTCATAGACAATTTTGCCATTACGTGCTACAAATACCTGGCAACCAGGCGTTGCTTTCATAGCAATAGCCTCGTTGGCAATGGCATCAATTTTCTTGAGCGTTTCTGCATCCATTCCAGCCTCTTCAGGCAATGCATAGCTGAATCTGTTTAGTGATGTAGTTTGTACGCCAGTGCCAACCGTTGCTGATAGTGTTGCTGTGTATGGCAATATTCCCTGGGCACCAAAACCTCCAAAAATTATCTGTGGTACGATCTCAAGCATTTCAGGCGTATTAACATAACCTGTTATGACTGTCGGAAAATCGTCAACTTGTTTTAAGATTGATGCGTTTCCAAAATCACAGATAATAACTTCGTTTGATGCGCTTAATGTTTTTAAAACTGGCAACAAGATTTTCACCACTGCTTCTGAGGTCTGCGGAAAGAAGCCTGCAACAATAACCTGCTTATCAGCCAGTGATGTTTGCAGTTCTTCTACCGTACTTTTCTCATTGATGTGTATTGTTGAAAACGCAACGTACCTCGAAAGAAAACGTGCCAGTGTTTCATCGTTAGCTGCATCATCAGTTGAGAGGTACACAAACTTTCGATTGTCTAATGCCTTTACAGGAATGCTACCTGTTGAATTACGAACAACTGTAGCAGCGTTCTGATACAATTTATGTTTCAGCAACAAGGCATCCTTACTGTTTAACCGGCTTACAAGGTTATCTGTATTAACAGGTTGAAGCTTTGATAGCCCGGCAATGTATTTGGTTTCGAGAATCTTTTTTACGCTGGTGTTAAGAACTGCCTCATATGAAATATCTTTTTTTATCAGCTTCTTGATTTTACGAACTGCCTGCGCAATATTGGATGGAGACAACAACACATCATTACCAGCCTGAAAAGCAAACATCTCGGCTTCGCCACTTCTGTATTTTTTTGTAGCGCTTTGCATGCCTGGAATATCAACAAATACAAGTCCTTTAAAATGCATTTGTGATTTTACCCATTCGCCTGTGAAGATCGATGTTAAAGCATTCGAGCTAAACTTGTTCTTTTTAATCTGAACTTTCTTTTCATAGAATAAAGGAAAATCCGCCGAAGCAGGTACGATACCCGTGAGACCATTTTCAAAAAGTTTCTTGAAAGGATATGCATTAACAGAATCAACAAACGGTGTGATTACTGGCAGCCCTTTTTGTACACCAACAACGGTTAAGCCATTAACAGGAAAATTTTTCGCGCAAGACATAATACCATAATCTTGCATGCCGCGCATAAACGAAACGGTTTTATTGGCTACGTTAAATTTATCAGCACCAAAAGATCGATAGCTGATCTCGTTCTCCGGATTATTATTCATATCGGCAACGGGTGCAAAGTTAATGTGAACACCAAGCGCCTTCATTTCGCGTGCAATCTCTTTGCCGGTGCTGTAAATCAGGCTGTCATCTTTTATGGCACCGAGCACAAGCGCACGAGGAAAACTTATGGTGCTGTCCAGCATCATGCCAAGTCCCCACTCCGCTTCCTGACCTACCAACAACGGAATGGTTGTAGTTTTCTGAAAATGATTTGTAAGCCTGGCTTGTCGCACAGGGCCACCATGGAGAAAGACGATTCCACCAATATGAAACTCTTTGATTAACTCATCAATCTCTGTTTGCGAAGTCTGTTCGGAGACAGGCACCATCATCAACTGCCCGATTTTTTCTTCGATACTTAATCTGGACAGAATACTATCAGCCCAAACACTTTTGGTAGTTTGGCCACAGACTGTTGATGAGAGCAATACCAGAGAAAAAAAGCATCTAAAAAAAACTTTAAACATCAGATCGTTTGGGTTTTGTAATTCAAGCTATATAAAGGCATTTTTGTAGACCTTTATATGGATTATCTTTTGGGCTCTCCAAACTATTGTACTGACTCATCCCCTTCTCTGTAGAAGGAGTATCGGAAGTTTTTGGAGAAACCCTTTATAATTCAAATTTACGACGAGATCAATCAACCGTTGTATCTTAAAAGAATAAATGATTCTATTATTTTATGAAAGGTTAAGTAAATTATTATAACGCACTGCATGCCAGATATCATACAACTTCTTCCAGATTCTATTGCCAACCAGATTGCTGCTGGTGAAGTGGTGCAGCGTCCGGCATCGGCGGTGAAGGAGCTGATGGAGAATGCCATCGATGCTGGTGCTCAGCATATTAAACTTATTATCAAAGAGGCAGGCAAAACACTCATCCAGGTAATTGACGATGGTATGGGCATGTCTGAGACTGATGCGCGCATGAGTTTAGAGCGTCATGCTACTTCCAAGATTCGTACGGCCGACGACCTTTTCAAGATCAGAACGATGGGTTTTCGTGGAGAAGCACTCGCATCTATAGCGGCTGTTGCCCAGGTGGAGATCAAAACCAGGCAAGCTCACCAGGAATTAGGAACGCTTCTGGTTGTCGAAGGATCGGATGTGAAGAAGCAGGAACCTGTAGCGTGTGAAAAGGGTACAAGCATCAGTGTTAAAAATCTTTTCTTCAATATACCGGCACGAAGAAATTTCCTGAAATCAAATCCGGTGGAGTTACGTCACATCATTGACGATTTTCAGCGATTGAGTTTAGCCAATCCTGAACTCTCTTTTACATTCATTCAGGGAGATGAGGTTGTGTACGACCTGCCTGCAACAAAGTTAAGTCAGCGGATTGTAGCTCTGTTTGGAAAAAATTACCAGGAGCAACTCGCATCATGTCATGAAGAAACTGAGTTAGTACAGATAAAAGGTTATGTCGGCAAGCCTGATTTCATTCGCAAGACTCGTGGTGAACAGTTTCTGTTTGTAAACAAGCGTTTCATCCGCAGCAATTATCTTCATCACGCCATTATGGGTGGCTTCGAGGGATTAATGCCTGAGAGCAGTTATCCATTTTATGTTTTGTTTATTGACATCGATCCGCGACATATCGATGTAAACGTTCATCCTACCAAAACGGAAATCAAGTTTGATGATGAGCGCGCTGTGTATGCTGTAGTTCGTTCCGCCGTACGGCAGGCTATAGGTTCACACAACCTGGCGCCGGCATTAAACTTCGATGCAGATATAAATATTATTTCTAAATTAAGTCAGGCATCAACAGCTTCGCATGATGCTTATCTCGATGAACGATTCAGCACAGCGTTGCATCGTTCTAATCAACAGAACTGGGAGAAACTTTTTGAAGGCGATAGCGGAAGCCGGTTGCTGCAGAAAACAGATAACACTCCATCTGTTCAAACATTGCGATTTGAAAGTGCCATTAATCAACCCGACATACCGTCAGAACCTTCTGTTGACGAAAAAATAATCTTTCAATTACATACGCGTTACATTGTAAAACAGGTGAAGTCGGGTATGATGATTGTTGACCAGCAGGCGGCGCATGAGCGGATCCTGTTTGAAAAATTTATAGCACAACTAAAAAATAAAACAGCCGAAAGCCAACAGGTTCTGTTTCCTCAAACAGTAATCTTTAACCCTGCAGATTTTGCACTGGTTTTGGAAATGGAAGCTGAAATAACGGCATTGGGTTTCAGGTTTGAGATTTTCGGTAAGAACACTTTACTGATTAACGGCATGCCTGCTCACATGCCTGCGGGACGAGAAAAAGAGCTGTTTGAGGGCCTGATCGAACAATTTAAGATCAACCAATCTACATTGGCGCTTCCTTTAGCCGAGAATCTGGCGCAGGCACTTGCACGAAGAGCATCTATTAAAACAGGTCAAAAACTGATGCGGGAAGAAATGCTTTCTTTACTTGACAGTTTATTTGTCTGCAATACCCCCAACTTTTCTATCGATGGCAAGCCTACTTTTTTTATTTTTGAGATCGGTAAAATTGAAAGTTACTTTAACCGTCTCTAGTTAATAATCGTAAAAGAGAAAATGAACCCATTGAAAGCATGTTTAGAGTCACACCTGTAGTTCGAAATCTAATAATAATTAATGTTGTAGTATTTATTGGACAGATGCTCCCAATGATAGCAATTAATGCTGGTTGCCTTGGCAAAGTTGGCTTAAGTGATTTGTTTTCTATCTGGCCTGTCAATACCTGTGCATTTAAGCCATACCAGTTTTTTACATACATGTTTGCACATGGAGGAGTAATGCACATCGCTTTTAATATGCTGGCATTAGCATCGTACGGACCAATACTTGAGAGCTATTGGGGTGAAAAGAAATTTCTCCTATTTTATATCATCACGGGTTTAGGGGCAAGTATCTTTTATGCATTGGTAAATTATTATTTATATAGAGCAGGCGCACCAATGCTGGGAGCATCAGGTGCCATCTACGGACTTCTGGTAGCATTTGGTTTGATTTTTCCTAATATGGAGGTGATGTTGATGTTTGTTCCAATTCCGATTAAGGCTAAATACATGGTTTTTATTATTGGAATACTTACATATATGACAGACAATGGACATGCAGTGGCCCACACAGCTCATTTAGGTGGTGCCTTGATGGGATTCATTATGGTGCGCCTGATTTGGAATGACCGGAGCGGAAGTTATTAGGAAAAGAATTAAATTAAGGGAGCCTTCTGATTATAGATAAGCGTTAACGCATTATGCTGGACGAATTTAAAAACGCATTTCAACGACATAACAATGCCCATGTGCAACTGATCATCATTAACGTGGTGGCATTTGTAATCATGGGCGTACTAAAGGTATTCTCAACCATACTTGGCTTTGAAAGTTTTTTTGTTTTGTTCCATAACCAGTTCGCTATCCCTGCCGACTGGAGTGAATTTATTCTCCGTCCTTGGACAATCATTACATACGCTTTTGCTCATGACCTAACGGGAATATTTCACATTCTCTTTAACATGATAGCACTCTATTGGTTTGGACGACTATTCACTGAATACCTGGGGAGCGACAAACTCATAGCTGTTTATGTCTTAGGTGCACTTGCTGGCGCTGTACTTTATCTGGTAGCATACAACACTATTCCTTATTTTGAAACACAGAAACAGCTAGTCATTATGGTTGGTGCGTCTGCGGCTATCAATGCTATTGTTGTTGCCGTTGCCGTACTCCTTCCTGATTATACTTTCTTTCTGATGTTCTTTGGTCCGGTAAAAATAAAGTACCTGGCCATGATTACTGTATTCCTGTCCTTCCTTGGAACGGTTGGTGGTAATGCCGGTGGAAACCTTGCGCATTTAGGAGGCGCATTGATTGGATTCATCTACATCAAACAATTACAAGCCGGTGTGAATTGGGGAACATGGATTACTGTTACACTTGAATGGATTAAGGGCTTGTTTAAGCCGCGCCAACGGGTAAAGGTTTCATACAGGAGCGATAAGAGTTCATCACGATCTTCATCATCAAAAACAGTAAAGGCTTCACAGGAAGAAATTGATTCCATCCTTGATAAAATCAACGACCGTGGCTATGAAAGCCTCACCAAAGAAGAAAAGGAAAAGCTTTTCAACGTCGGCAAAAAATAATCAGTCTTTCTTTTTATTGAATCAGAATATCACTTCGAATGAATGCAAATCATCTTTCTTTCTATAGGTGATTGTCCATTGATTAATGGTGCAGATATTTTTTACAATGGCGAGGCCAAGTCCCCAACTATCCTTATTGGTGGATTGTTTATAAAACCGATTAAATATTTTATCGCCGTCAACAACATCAGCCGATGATGTGTTAAGAATTGTGAATGATGAAGCATTTGCTTCAATCAATATCCGACCATTGGGTTGATTATGAAAAAATGCATTTTTAATCAGATTCGTAAGAAGTAAATCCACCAGCATTCTGTTGGCCGTTACAGCAGCATTCGGCTCGATACTTAATTTTACTTCAATGCGCAAGTTCTCCTGCTGTTCTTCAAAGTAGGTAAGCGTCTGTTCAATTAATGGTTTTAAAAGCAATCGCTCTTGTTCTATAAATTGCTGGTTCTCTATTTTAGAAAGTAGTTGCAGTGTTTTATTCAGACGCGTTAGACGATCTGTTGAATTAATTAAAGTTTGTATGAGTTGAGACTGATGCTCTGTAAGGTTAGGATCTTCTATAAGCAATTCCAGTTTCGATTGGGTGATGGCTAATGGTGTTTGCATTTCGTGCGATGCGTTCTCAATAAACTGCTTCTGACTTTGAAATGCATTTCGTGTTCGTTGTGTTAATGATTCTATGGATTTATTCAACAAGTCAAATTCTTTAACACGACTTGATCCTAATGTTAATTCTTGTGGATGATCTACTTTAAATTGATTCAACTGTTCAAGTGTATCGTAAAATGAATGCCAGAGTTTGCGGGAGAGATATCGGGTAGCAATATAGAAAACAATAACGATGATGATAAAAATAATAATGAGCGATTGAACAATGCTGTCAATAATCTCATGCGTTTCTAAACGAGGAATTACAATTTCTATTCGATAATACTTACCATTAATCAAGTCGTAGGAGGTAAGCTTTCTGAATTCATCCCACTCACGATCTACAGATTCGTACAACGTTGTATCTGAGTACTTATCACCTATTACATGTTTTGAACTTGGCTTAATAGAGAAATCGGAATACAATACTATCTCGGGAGAAAGTTGTCCCCCGTTTCTTTTAAACAATTCAATACCATGCTGCTTTTTATTGTACAGAATTTCATCTGAGCTGCGCAGTACCTCCTTCCGAATCAGGCTGTAAAAAATGGCAAAGAAAAGAAAGATCAATATGGAAAATATAATCAGGTAATTGCGGGTGGTGAGTGTAAGCAGTTTTATAGGCTTCATAGTTCTACAATCTGATACCCTACTCCATAGATGTTTTTAATTTCTACTGAAGCCTCTGACTGCTTCAATTTCTTCTTCAGGTTTTTAATATGAACAAATAGAAAATCGAACGACTCAACATGATCAACATGGTCGCCCCAGATATATTCTGCCAATGCATTTCTGGAGAGAACTCTGTTTTTGTTGGCTACCAATTGCTGAAGAATATCAAACTCTTTCTTGGTAAGATTAACTGGTGTGTTATTTATTTTAACGCTGTGCTGTTGCAAATCAATTTCCATATTGGCGAACACTTGCTTATGCGGTGTATCAAATTTCTTCCGGCGAATTACGGCTTGAATCCTGGCATTCAATTCTGAGAAGTGAAAGGGCTTGGTCAGGTAATCGTCAGCCCCCAGGTTAAGCCCTTTAATTTTATCATCGATAGAGTTGCGCGCCGAGATAATAATAACACCATCCGTTTTATTTACTTCCTTCAGGTTCTCTAAAAGATTTAAGCCATTGCCATCAGGTAAATTGATATCGAGTAAAATACAATCGTAATCATATAAGGCTACTTTATCAGTAGCTTCTAAATAAGTTTTGGCTACATCGCAGCTATACTTCTCCTTTTCGGCAAAGGCCACCAGGCTGGAAATCAGATCTACTTCATCTTCAACAATCAGAATTTTCACGGGTAGAAAGCTTTTTATAAAGGTAAAGCCAAATACTGAAGGAAAACTAAAATAATAACTATACTTAGCCTACAATTCTTCATTCGCATCAAAGGCATTAACAAAACAGTAATATTCAATTTAGTTTTTCTTTAGTATTAGCCAATAGTTTTATGCTCACAAATTAACGTTTACTAAACGCATCGTTATGAAAAACAACCTCAACAATCTCCTTCTCTTAGTACTGGCAATATCTTTCCTTTTCACATCAAAACTCAATGCACAATCACCGGGATTTCATCTTATTAAAAAAACTGTTATTGGTGGTGAAGGTGGTTGGGACTACCTTACCGTCGATGTTGAAAACAGACGACTCTACATATCGCACAGCACGCAAGTTGAAGTTCTTAATGCTGACACGCACGAAAAGATTGGTGTCATCCCAAATACACAAGGCGTACACGGTATTGTTATTGTACCAAAAGCAGGACGTGGAATAACCACGAATGGTAAAACAAATACAGCAACTATTTTTGATTTAAAGACTTTAAAACCAATTATAGAAGTACCCACCGGCAAAAATCCAGATGCCTTACTGTACGATAACTTTTCTAATCGGGTATTTATTTTTAATCACAGTGGTGGAAGTGTTACAGCTGTCGACATCAAGGAAGGCAAAGTGCTTGGCACATTAGATTTAGGCGGTGAAGGAGTTGAAGCTGGTGCCTCTGATGAAAAAGGAACGATCTTCGTAAATCTTGAAGATGATAGTGAAATAGTTTCGTTCGATGCAAAAACACTTAAACTCAAGAATCGCTGGAAAGTAACTCCAGGTGAAGAACCCACGGGCCTCGCGCTTGATACGAAAACACATCGTCTATTTACAGTTTGTCATAATGAGCTGATGATGGTTCTCGACTCTGATAATGGAAAAGTAATTGCTCAAGTACCCATTGGAAAACGTGTTGATGGTGTTGTGTTTGATCCAACATCCAATCTTATTGTCAGTTCAAATGGAGAAGGTTCTATGACCGTTGTAAAAGAAATTTCGGCAAACGAATTTAAAGTTCTTGAAACTATAAAAACAGAACCAGGTGCAAGAACCATAACGCTGGATTCAAAAACACATCACGTATTTGTCTCTTCGGCACAATATGGTGAGACGCCTGCCGCTACGACGGAAAATCCACATCCAAGACCAAGTGTGGTGCCTGGTACATTTATGGTTTTAGAATATGGAACTCACTAACTAAAAAATCGAGTATTATTGAATAATACAGAAGCATCATTAATTATTTTTATTGCATGAAACTCAAACACACCATTGCTTTTATAACATTGCTTTGCACAATATTGTCATACACATCTTACGCACAAAACACCTTGCGTGTTAGTGTACGCGATGGAGCAACCAACGAAACGCTACCGGGTGCCAACGTGTTAGCTGGTGACAAAGGGAGCTCAGCAGATGGTGATGGAGTTGCCACACTAACAGGCTTACCAAATGGTGTTATTCAACTGAGTATTACTTTCATTGGCTACCGCGATACGCTGGTACAGGTAACACTTCCTTATGAAAAACCAGAGTTTGTTGTTGCCATGACAGCACTGGAAGAACAACTCGATGAAATCATTGTATCATCTACACGCACTAACTCGAGAATTGAAGATCTGCCATTGAAAGTAGAGGTGCTTGGATTAGAAGAGATGAATGAAGAGAGTACGCTGGTACCTGGTAACATTGCCAGTATATTGGGAGATCTTGCTGTAATCACCATTCAGCGAACCAATCCTATCAATGGTAATGATGCCATTCGTATGCAAGGTCTTGATCCGCAATACACGTTGGTTGCACGCGACGGACTTCCGCTCTATGGTGGTTTCTCCGGAAGCCTTGGTGTGCTTTCTATACCTCCGTTAGATCTGAAGCAAATTGAAATTATCAAAGGCTCTGTGTCTACCTTGTATGGTGGCGGTGCTATTGCAGGGATGATCAACGTCATCTCAAAAGAACCAGGCATTAAACCACAAAAGACATTATTGTTTAATTATTCTACATTGAATGAAAAGAATGTTAACACGTTCTTCTCAGGCAAGCTTTCCAAAAAGGTTGGTTATACGTTGGTAGCTGGTGCTAATATAAAATCAGCTGTAGACGTTAACAAAGATGGCTTTAGTGAAATACCAGAGCATAACAATTTCATTGTTCATCCACGCTTCTTCTTTACGCTTAGCGATAAAACAAAACTTAACGTTGGCCTCACTTCAAACCTAGACAACCGCAAGACTGGCGACATGACTGCCATAAGACACGGTAGCAGTGTTGATCATCCCTATCTGAGAAAGGAAAATAGTTTACGTAATGGTATTGATCTGCAATTTACACATGCAGCCTCTGCTGATCATGTTGTTTCATTTAAGACAGCAGTAAGTAGTTTCCAACGTGAACTTCATTTTCCTTATCGCGAATATGCTGACTTTCATTTTAATGGAAAACAACTTTCCTCTTATTCAGAATTAAGCGATCGCAGACAACTCGGCAAGCATAATCTTGTAACAGGTGTTAATCTTATAACCGAGTCATTCAGAAAACTTACCAGTGACGCTATACCGTTATTGAATTATGATTATGTAACAACAGGCGTTTTTGTTCAGGATGATTGGAAGCTCACAAACAAATTTACTGTTGAAGGCGGACTTCGTTATGATCATCATAATGTAAATGGAAGTTTCTTTCTACCACGTATAGCATTGTTTTACAAAGCATCTGATCGTTTGTCGTTACGTTTAGCTTCTGGTGAAGGTTATAAGGCTCCTAACATTCTTGCCTTATCAGATCCAACACCTTATATGTTTAATAATGGTTCAAGTGTTAAGTCTGAATATTCAACAGGTGTTAATGCTGATATAAATTTCAACACGGTATTCTTTGATGAACTTGAAGTATCCCTAAACCAGGCATTTTATTATGCTGATATAAAAAATCCAATGAAGGTAATTACCGATACAATAAATCATCAGGCCACATTGCAAACACAAAACTACACCATAAGCAGTGTTGGTTCAGATACGTATGTGCAGATGACATATAAGGATTTTGAATTGTATCTGGGTTACAATCACACAGAAGCCTTGCAACATTACCCGGGAGAAAATATTTCCATGCCATTCAATCCTAAAGATAAATTCTCTACCACACTTGCGTACTCCGTTGAAGGGAAATGGCGCACGGGTATTGAAGCAAGTTACACCGCCAACCAGTTTGCTTACGGTAGTCAATACTATTATAGCGGACAAGCTGTCTATAACAGCCAACGCGTGGCTAACTTCTGGTTTGTGGCCGCTATGATTGAACGCAAATTTGGTTTTGGTAGTGTAGTGCTAAACGTTGAAAACTTAACCGATGCACGTCAGGCTCATCATCAAAAACTTGTTGAAGGAACTGTTACCAAACCAATTTTTAATCCAGTATGGGGACCTCTCGATGGCAGAGTGTTTAATCTCTCTGTGAAAGTAAATTTATGATGTATTATCTTTTCAGAAAGCCTGAAGTCAATTCAAGTTATTGTTTTTTCTTCAGGCTCAACAGCTCTGCAATTTTATCATGAATAGCTGTGTTAGGAAAAACACCTTTAAATGACTCAGACCCTGGACCGTACGAAAAAACAGGAACCATTACCGATGTATGATCACTGGTACTAAAGTTACCCATTACATTACCTTTTGTTATGTCGCCGCCAATCAGACTGAGTCCACCGGTTTCATGATCAGCAGTGATGATTAAGAGTGTTTCACCATTGGTATCAATGAACTTCATGGCCTCTCCTACTGCTTTATCAAAGTCAAGCATTTCCTGTACTACATAGCTCACATCATTTGCATGACCACCATGATCTATCTGCGCACCTTCCGTCATCATGAAAAAAGGCTTTCCATCTTTTGTTAAGGATGACAAACTTTTTCTGACTGCCTTCGATAAAAAATCACCTCTGCCATTGGCTATAGAAGCACCAGCGATATTATCAATAACTACAAATTTGTTATTGCGTATGGTGTCCATGGTTTTCAAGTCTTCTGTTACGGTATAACCTTTTTGACTGAGAGCCTTAAAAAGATTCTTTCCGTCGCTTCGGTTATTAAAGGCTTTTGTGTTGCTGCCGATAAGTATATCGTTATTGCTGCTTACAAAATCATTGGCAATGGCTTCACTTAAACTACGTTCAGGCTGATGTGCATAAAATGATGCTGGTGTTGCATCTGTTATATCACCATTCGAAATAATAGCTGTTCTAAATCCAGCTTTCTTTACCTGTTCAGCAATGGAAATCAACGGCAGGCCCAGTGAATCAACACCAATAAAACGATTGTTGGTTTTTTTGCCAGTAGCCATTGCCGTAGCACCTGCAGCTGAATCGGTAATGTAACTATCGGAAGAGTTTGTTACTGAAAACCCGATTGTATTAAGTTGAAAAATGTTTAATGCTCCACGATTGGCGGTAAAGCCACTATAGAGTTGTGTCAATCCCATACCATCGCCAATCATGAGAATAACATTTTTAGGTGCACCAGTCTTCTTTGTGTAGCTGTACGTAGGTTTGTAAACTGAATGAAAAGTTGTATTCTGATAAAAATTTTTCTTTTTATTTTTTAGGAATGTCATCAATCCTTGCACGTCGTCAGTGCCAATGATATCAATATTAAATTCCATCAATCTGGTCCACGCATTGGTAAAATCAGGAGCACCCCAGAATCGAATCTTTTTACCCTGATTATGCACAGCATCACGAAGTGCAAATATTTTGTCTCTATCTTCCTGAACGGGAATTCCTTTTCCATTCCAATGTGAAACACTACCAAAATCAGTGCTGATCAATTTGACTCTGGCCAGTTGTTCTTTTGTATAGTTTACATTTGGTCTTCCGTCAAATCCAATGAATGAAGGAAATTCATTCCATCGCTCCGGTGAGGGTACATTACCACTGATAACAATGCTTAGTGTTGGACATGAGAGTAGTTTGGGGTATTTACTTAATTTCTTTACCAGCAACGAGAGTGTTGCAACGCCTTCTGTTTTAAGATCAATCATCAACGTTAGTTGTTGTTGCTTATCCGCATAAGCATAACCATCATTCTTTATAATGTTCTTTTGGATGGGATTCAGATAAAGTGATTCCAGTGTGTTAGCATCATCTATCTCAGCTGTAGTATGAGCTACAAGCAACATATCACCTTTCAAAAAAATATCGGCTTCTATAAACCCTGCCTGAAGATAATAAGACGAATAAAATGGAATAGGATGAACATAATCATTATGGGCAAATACTGAAGCGGCTGTGTATTCCTGTGCATTTGAATAGGAAACAAAAAGAAGGAGAATACAAAGTGTTAATAGACGATTCATGATGATGAATTTATTTTTTGAGTGTTGTTGTATAAAGTATTTTCCCTGTATAGTCAATCACCTGCACTACAACATTTTCAGAAGTAGCAGAGAATAACATAAACCCATACTCTGAAGCTGCAAATTTACTGATATCAAGCATACGTGATGGAGTATGTTCGGAGGCGGCCCCGGAAATAAATTGGTGAAGACCGGGTATCGGTTCGATGTGCTGAAGACTATGTTCATGTCCTGCGAGATAAGCATCTACATTGTATTTTTCAAACAATGGTAACAATACTCTACGAATAGACTTTGTATCATCACTTTGTGTTCTTCCACCTCCTGTATACATGGGATGATGACCTACAACCATTTTCCATTTTATATTAGGCGACGTATTTGAAAGTACTTTTTCCAACCACACTTTTTGCGCCGTGCTATCTTGCGAGTGCACGTTATGTCCATTACCTGCATAATAACTTTTGATCAGCGGTGTGGTGTCAATAAAAGCAATGAGAAGCTGTTGAGTTGTATCACCATTCAAATTAAATCTCTTTGTATAGTATCTACCCGGCATTTGCCAGCGTCGGCTGATTTTAGAATACGCTACTTCAGCATCAGGATTGGCGCCATAGTCATGGTTGCCCAACACCGGATACCAATCCCATTGCAATGAAAATGCTGTGTAAATATCTTCATATGAATACTTCCAATGCGGATCGTACTCACTGATTACTCCTTTCGGATAAAAGTTATCACCGGTAGCAATGATGAAATCAACACTCGCCTCTGCAGCTGTTATTCCCATTTGCTTTGCAACCTGTCTTTGATGATCCTCACCATTTCTTCCCCAATCACCCATCACAATAAAGTTTATGGCTTGTGAGTTTTTCTGAAGTTTCTGAACAGGTTGTTTTACAGACTGCGCCTGGCCTACCAGCAAAAGCATACTGATAATTATACTAAGAAAGATGCTGATGATTAATCTTCTCATAATTTGTTCGGGCTAAATGAAAAAGCTATGGTAGTGAAGTCTCCTTCATTTTACCATAGCTTTTTGAAGATTGGTATTGTTACAAATTAATAGCTTGGGTTTTGAATCAGGTATCCAGGAATTTTTGAAGCACCATCAATAGCAGTTTGAGGAATTGGGAAAATTCTCTTTTGCTTATCAGTACTTGTCTTTTCTGTCCATGTACCTTCATATTTTCCAAAGCGGATCATATCTGTGCGTCTCATCATTTCCCAATAGAATTCAAATCCACGCTCACGGAATAATAAGTCAAGATTCATTTCAGTCAACGCAGGCGCAGGTGTTGTTAATGTTCTGGCAGCGCGTACTGTATTTACATCAGCCAGTGCAGCAGCCGCATCATTACTTTTACGAAGCTTGGCTTCAGCACGCATCAGATAAATATCAGCCAGACGCAAAAGAGAGATATCAGCTTCGCCTTTATTTCTACCAGAGTCTGAGCTCTTGCTGAACTCATATTTCTCTACACGATATCCGTTGCTATAATTACTTCCGGCTTGTGTAAAATCTACATTCTCAGTAAAGTTTACAGGAAGAGTCGGACGGCTACGTGTAGTGTTATAGAGCTTAGCAATTTTATAGTTTGTTGCGTCACACATTACAAAAGCGCCATTAACACGAATGAGGCCATATTGTTGACCACGCAAAATACCACGGTCAATATTGTAATTCGCTGCTGTAATACATGTTACTGTAGTATCAAGATTATGCTTGTAGAATCGCGGGTCGATATCAGCAGGATCAGTTGCTCCATAAGCATTAGTCCATGTTTGATAAAAATCAGAAGTAATCGCAGGTCCATCAGTTCCGTTGGCAGAAGGATAAGCAGCCAGAGGAAACTGATCGCCCGATAGTGAGAAGTATGCCATACGATTATGGCTTCCAGGAACATCAGGACGTTGATCAAGAGCAAAAATCAATTCCTTATTATCATGATTGGCATTACCAAATATCGCGAAGTAATCGGAAGACAATTGGTATTGTCCAGAACTGATAATTTTATCGCAATAAGAAATAACCTGATCCATATCATCTGCATTGAAAGTAAAGCTATCAGCATACCTGTCATGATATACAGCTGCGTTAAGATAAAGTCTGGCAAGAAGTCCCCAAACAGCACCCTTAGTAATACGACCTGGACCTGCATCCGTTGAGAGATCTGGTTCAGCTGTTAAGAATTGCGTTTTGATATATTCTACAGCATCATCACCGCGAAGTATGGTAGATCTGTCATTAACATCTTCTTTCACGAAAACTACGCCAAACAAGTCTAGTGTTAACATAGAGTAGAACCCGTACATGGCGCGTGCTTCGGCAAGATATGTTTTGCTTGTTTCAATATTAATCGCAGGCAACTGGCTTATGGCAGTAGCTGCAATAGATAAACCACGTGTAATGGCGTTCCATGTATTTTTCAAGTTCGGATCTGTGCTGTTATAAACATGCTGGTGCATGGCAATGTAAATACCATTGTCACCCCAGTCAGTACCACCACGATATGGTAATATCGCTTCATCAGTTGATATTTCCTGAATGGCAAAATAATTAGTGTGGGTAAACACGTTAAACATTTGTCCATACGTTGGCGCGATAAGACCATCGGCCGTTTGTTGATCAGTAAGTTTGGCCGTCAGGTTTTCGTCCAGTACTTCTTCATGAAGATTGGTACATCCTTCGGTGATCGCTGCACCAATTAAAAAGATGAACACATATATTATTCTTTTCATAATCGTTCTTAAAAATTAAAATGTAACATTTAGACCGAACATAACTGTTCTCGCTTTCGGGTAACTCAGGTAGTCGATTCCATAAGAGACAGCACTATCAACTGACCGATTAGCATTAACTTCAGGATCATATCCATTATATTTTGTAATCACAAACAGGTTCTGTCCGGTAACCGATAAACGAAGCGCTGTTAACCATCTGTCTAAACCTAGTTTTGCAGGTGAGAAATTATAACCTAACGTTGCATTATTCAGACGAAGAAACGATCCATTTTTCAAATAACGTGTTGAAACCTGGGCTGCGTTACTTGTCGATTCATTTGGATACTTAATAGCTTCTGATGTTGTGTTGACACCCTTTGCAATCTTTGCGCGATAAAAATTTGAGTTAGCGGTATTATCATAGATTTTATTTCCGGAAACGCCATTGAAGTTAATGGAAAGATCAAAGCCCTTGAACGATGCATTAGCATTAAAGTTATACATGATCTTAGGCAATGCACTTCCTGACGAAACGCGGTCAGCATCTGTGGTAGTACCATCGCCATCTTTATCAAAATATTTGCTCATTCCGTTTTCATCAATTCCAAGGAACTTTCTTAAATAAAATGTACCTATTGGCTGACCATTAACATAACCATTGATTGTTGCTGATGTTAAGCCTGAGCCTGTTGCATAGCCCGATGGTATAACAGTATAGGGTGAACCTGTAACTTCATTGTGAATGAAGGTTATGTTACCACCAACGTTGAATGTAAAATCATTTGAATTTCTGTACTGATAGTTCAATGCAGCTTCCACTCCACCATTCGTAACTTTCATACCTTTTACGTTTGTCCAATATGTAGGTGCTGGCTGAATTGGATCAGGTGGTGTCAGCTGCAAAAGAATATCACTCGATACTTTTCTGAAGTAATCAACCGATCCGGATAATGCTCCGTTAAGAAGTTCAAATTCAAGACCAATATCGGTTTGTGTAGAAACTTCCCACTGAATGTTTGGATTTGCCAGACGAGAATAAACTACACCAGCCGGATAAGAACCACTACTCAACGGATAAGTTGTGCCTGATGAGATTGTTGTTGTGTAGCTAGCTTGTGTAATTTTGTTTGGAATTTCCTGATTACCCGTCTGTCCCCAACCAGCATGCAATTTTAGATTACTAATAGGAAGTGATTTCATAAAACCTTCTTCAGAAATTCTCCAGCCTGCAGAGAATGATGGGAACGTTCCATACTTGTTATTGGCACCAAATTTTGAAGATCCGTCTTCGCGAACTGTTGCTGTAAACAGATATTTATCTTTAAAGGCATAGTTCAAGCGACCAAAGAAAGATTGAAGTTCGTTTTTCTGTGCAAAACCACCAGGTTGATTATTCACGAGCGTAAGATCTTGTCCATATCCAGGATTATAGCGTGGATCAACACCTACATCAGGAAATTTGTTGATGCTGAAATTTTTTCCCTGTATGAAGAATCGTTGATAAGAGTGACCTGCCATTACTGTTACATCGTGATTGCTTTTTGTAAAGTTATAGGTGAGGTAGTTTTCAATAAGATTGTTATTGTTAGACTTATAATACGAATCCAATCTTCCGAGCTGCAAAGGTCCGGCAGCACTTGGCAATGCAACAATATCATTATCAGAATTTGAATTATCAATTCCGAAGTTGAGCTTATAAACTAATCCTTTTAAAATTCTTAATGAAGGAGAAATATTTCCAATTACACGATTGATCGTTGTGATGTCTTCATTGAGTGCAAGTATTCGCAGTGGGTTTGTTGCATTGGCATATTGATATGGTTTCCCATTCGAATCATAAGCCTTGTACGTAGGGTTCATAGTAATGGCGGCTCCAATAACACTTTCTGTAGGAGGACGTTTATTTATGGTGCTGGTTGCATTAAGATTTAAATCAACGCTTAACCGATCATCCCAGGCCTTTTGCGTTACATTGATACGACCTGTATAACGCTTCATGTTGCTTGTCTTGATAATACCATCCTGATCTTGCATTCCTAGTGAAGCATAGTATGACAGTTTATCTGCACCACCACTCATTGTAAGATTATGGTTTTGAGTAAGTGCTGTTCTTGATATCTCTTTTTGCCAATTGGTATTGCCTAACGAATCCTCAAGTACGCCACCAGCGGCAACCACTTGCTTTCTATATTCATCGGCACTAAATACTTTGAGTGGTCGTGCCATTTTAGAAAAACCAATATTACCAGAATAAGTAATGCTCGACTTTCCTGATTTGCCTCGCTTGGTAGTAATCATTACAACACCATTGGCACCACGAGATCCATACACTGCTGTCGCGGAAGCATCTTTCAAAACAGTCATTGATTGAATATCCTGAGGGTTGATGAAATTCAAAGGATTGGTTGATCCACCGGTAGTTGAATTATCAAGTGGCATACCATCAACAACAAAAAGTGGTGTACTACCTGTACGAACTCCACCTGGACCACGAATAACAATTGATTGTGTTGCTCCTGGTTCACCACTTGCTGATGTAACATTTACACCTGCTACTTTACCTTGAATAAGTTGTTCAGGTGAATTTAAAATTCCCTTGTTGAAGTCTTCACTCTTTACTGTGGCTACTGCGCCCGTTACATCTTTTCGTTCTTGTGTTCCATAACCAACTACAACAATCTCTGATAGTGTAGAGGCATCTACCATTAACGTAACATCAATTTCAGAGCGGCCGCCTACTGTAACTTCTTGTGTTATTGTTCCTACAAAAGAAAAAACAAGAACAGACTGACCTGATGAAACAGAGAGGGAATATTTTCCATCAGCATCACTCACAGTTCCTTTATTAGTTCCTTTCTCTATTATACTCACACCAGGAAGTGCTATACCTGTATCATCCTTAATAGTACCACTTACTGTTGTAGTCTGAAAGAATCCGGTTGCCGATGCCACAGCCTGTGTAGTGAAAGCTGCTAGCACCAGAATGAGAAAAGCGTGAAAAACATGCGCCTTACATGCATAGCGTAAATTTGACGGATAGATTTTTTGCATAGTTTAATATTAAATTGTGATTTAATAATGCTGACAGACTATGAAGCAATCACAACATGGATTGAACTCACCTGTCAGAATTTGAGCGCAAATAAAGTCTATCTATTCTGCCTGAATTGAATCTTACTGTTACTGTTAGATTAAGTTAATGCACGATCAGTACATAAATTGATCACACTAAAATCTCGCAATCGAATTCAGATCGATGGAGAAAAGTAGATGAAGCCTTTGATCAACAAATAATACCCGCTAGAGAACAAACGAATATCTATGTAACACAAAACTTTACGATAATCTGGAAATAACAATTTGTGGTTTTCTCCTATGAAAGGAAGTCGATGTGGAAATTATTAACTGTGTAATCAAGAACACAGCAATACACAATTCTCAAAATGATAATGAAAATTTAATCATCAGATCAACTGAAAGAAAAGTGTAGTGATAGAAAGGACAGAGACGCTATCAATATTTATGCTAATCTCTGCTTATCAACTTTGTTATCCAGACAAACAGAAAAGAAAAAAGCATGAACACAGCCGTTAACACTATGCAGTTTATAAAAACCTGGTTATATCCCAGGCTTATAACATTCACAAAAGGATAAGGATAGAACCCGGAGAAGCTGCCACGAATTAAAATAAGAATTAAATATACTAACGGATAAATCAACCAATACCATACTTTCTTCCAGGCGAGTCTATGTGTGGAAATTCGTAGAATCCAATATCCAATAAACAAGATGGGTATAACGGTGTGTAACAATTCATCAACAACCAGTTGCAACCCTTCAGGATCCCAGATGGAACGCAGTATTATATTGTAAACTACACTTACCACAGTAATGTAAACAGCAATGGCCGTGCCTGTGGATTGCTTCGAAAAGAAAAGAGCAAGAGCAGACTCAGGAGCAAGCAATCTGACAGAGCAATAAACTGTTATCAGCAAATTTGTGAGGATGGTGAAATAACTGAAATACCGGATTGCTATCTCAGACAGTGGCGCTTCGTTACTCGTAGCATTAATATAGAATTGCGAGATCAACGCAAACCAACCTAAAACAGCAATAATAGCCTGATAACGCTGTGGTGTTCTAGACATTGATTCAAAGATTACTAAAACTCGATATTACAATCTATTACAAAGGAGTTACTTAAAGTTACGTCATTTAAAATTATGGTACTAGTACACCTCAGGTATATTCAATTCATCGTACCATTCAGCCAGCGACATATCATAAAACCCATTAGACTTTTTTGACGAACATTTATTCTCCTGTTTCTCGTTTCAGAAAGAATTGTTATTCATGTTTCACCAAAAGTAAAAACCTTATGAAAATCAAAATTCTTTTCATGATGTCATTCATTGGTTTAATGTTTGGCTGTGATCAAAAGCAGAACGAGGCGACACAACGTACAATTGATTCATTACAAACGGAACTTCAGGTTAATCAAAAAATTACAGGGCAATTGGCTGAAATCGGTGCATTAATAGATTCTATAGACATAAATAGAAATGTACTGCGAACAAATATGACTGAAGGTACCAGTTATGAAAATTACGCTAACCGAATGCGTGATATTAATGAGTATGTAAAAAGAACGAAGCATAAGATTGAAGTTCTTGAAGACGCTTCGCTCAGATCGCATGATGCAGGCTATGCCAATGTTATCAAAAAATTAAAAGCTGATCTTGCAGCGCGTAATCAGGAATTAGTTTCCCTAACAGAACAAGTTAAGCTGTATCGAAATCAAAATGATAATTTAATCAATACAGTAAGTCTTCAAAAAGCTGAGATTCAAGATAAACTTGATCAGATAAAAGTAAACCAGAAAGAAAACGCAGATCTTGAAAATCAAGTCAATGAACTTCTTGTTAAAGCAAAGCTGGATGAAGGAGAAGCATTCTTTGGAAGAGCTATGGCCGTTGAGGAAACAGCAAACCGAACACACTTTGCTCCGCGTAAAAAGAAGAACACGATGAGGGAAGCATTGGAGCTGTATAAACAAGCACAGGTGTTTGGCAAAGATGAAGCACAAGCCAAGATTGACGAGTTAGAAAAACGTCTTGTAGCGTCCAGATAAAAGCGTAATACTGTGTTGCATTATTAAGAAGAGAGGGCATGACCCTTCTCTTTTTATTTTCGTATGATGAATGTAATTCAAATAATAAGTAAACTATTTAAGAATTCGCTCCAATACTTTTTTACCATTTTGATTATCTGGATTCATGTCAATTGATTTTCTGTACATTTTTATAGCCTCTTCTTTCTGTCCGTTTTTTAAAAGGACTTCGCCATAGCTGTCATACGTATTCCAACTTTGCGGATAAAGATTTATGTTAAGTTTAAAAATTTCCTGAGCCTCTTTATCTTGTCCCTTGCTCATCAGCCGATATCCCCAGTCATTTAAATCATTTTCACCTGGCTGAAAATCAGGATTCTTTTTCTTTTCTTCATTCACAATTTTTATTGCATTCTCAAATCCTTGTTTTCGTAATTGAATATGAAGCGCTGTCATGGGATCGTAAGTTGCAATGTCTGGATTGTAACATGCAGCAATCTCTTCTATAAAATCTTCAGGAGTACCACCAATTAAATTAGTTAGCACAACAATGGCCAAGTCATCATCAGGATAAACAAGAAAACCTGAACGCCCACCACCAGTCATACCAACGGCCCTATGTTTTTTTCTGAATTTTGTAAAACCCCATCCTAAGGCCCATTGAGTTGGCGTACCATTATTGTAAGCGCTAGCCTGCCAGAGAGTGCTAAGTGTTTCCAATTTCAAAAGTTTGCCATGCTGCAAAGCAATGATCCAATTTGCAATGTCTTTTGCTGTGCTGTTCAAGCCAGAGCCTCCTCTTAGAAAAGCAGGAAATTCAGCATAATTGTTAATCAACTTCCTCTCATTAAGCGCTTGTCCATCAATGTTGTTTCTGTAAGTATATGTCGGTGCAAAATGTGAAATAACATCACGTGAATCTCCATGAGATGTTCTGGGCATATTAACAACTTGAAATTGTCGTTCCTTAAACATTTGAGCAAAAGGTTTTCCACTTACCTTGTCAATAACTTTGGCAAGCAAAGCATAATTTGTCTGGTTATAGCTAAACTCTTCACCTGTTTTAAACTGCATAGGCATTGCCTTTACTTTCTCCCATGCGGCCGCTTCATTGCCCAGATCTCCAAGCCCATGTGTTGAAGAACTGGTTACGTAAATAATATCCGGCAATCCTGAAATGTGAGTGAGCAATTGTTTTATTGTTACAGGTTGCCAATCGGCAGGAAGTTCATCTAAATAGTTGGAGACTGGTGCGGCGAGATCAATTTTTCCTTCTTCCACTAATTGCATTATTGCTACACCAGTAAAAGCTTTTGTGCAAGAGTTGATGGCGAAAATACTATGATTATTAACAGCAACTGAGTCTTGAAGATTAGCAATGCCATACGATTTCAGGAGAACAATCTTACCATGCTTTACAACGGCTATCTGAAGTCCGGGGATACCCTTTTCTTTCATCTCTCTTTTAAGAATAGTTTCAACATCTGTAGTTTGTGCTCGAGTGGTTGTTATGGCAGTGATAACAAATAAGACTACCAGAGAAATTATCAGTGTTGACTTAACAGGCATTATCTTCATATCCGGTTATTGTTTAAGAGTGTCTTCTTATTTCACAAGAACTCACATATAATGATAAGGTTACATTTTGGGAAAGTTTTCTTTGCGTTCTAAATGCATCTTATTTCAAGAAGGCATCGATCCTTTTCTTTTGTCTTAGATGATGACGAAAGTGCATGTCTGCAAACTGAAGCCATTCTTTAGCACTGAAGTAACCTAGACCTGGATGTTTAGTCTTGCCATTAAACGGACTTTCCGAAATCAAAGCAGCAACAGTATTCATTTCAACTTTTAAACTCAGCAGATCATTCATCAGTTGCTCTTTATTCCCGGGCTGTGGAATGAAAGCATTGTTAGGCGATCCTTCAATTACTTCATTAGGAAAATCATTATTACGAAGCATCATCTTACCATGTACTGTTGCCTCTTCGGTTGCGTGATCATTATTCACGACACACATTTTTATCTGCTCTACATAAAAGTTAGCATCGTCAATGAGGTGTCTGTACATCTGCCCAAGTGACCAATTGGTCGGAGATGGCTTAGTTCATAACTGAATAAAAGTATAATGCTCTAA
>Ga0310811_10001769_pt1 | contig 26873 bp, 25 predicted proteins | sample YCmetagenome_FD_207642 | JGI IMG/M metagenome (GOLD analysis project Ga0310811, IMG submission 207642) | Soil microbial communities from experimental microcosm in Duke University, North Carolina, United States - YC | ecosystem: Engineered > Artificial ecosystem > Soil microcosm > Unclassified ... | reverse complement strand
CGCCCATCTAATCCTCCGCCATCCCGACGCGCGCCCGACCCACCGGAAGCCCAGACCCAGCAGAAGCCCAGACCCACCGGAAGTATTGTCCCGCGGAGGGGTGCGCGCCGAAGCACGCAGGGCGGCGCCTTACTGCAGGACCTTGACGAAGGCTCCGCCCTGGGCGGCTTCCAGCCGCTGCCGCAGGAACGCGACCTCGGCCCGTGCGGTGGGGCTGAGCGGTAGCGCGGGACTGCGCTGGAAGTCGGAGTCGATCAGCCCGCGCTCCTTCATTACATACTTGCGGACCGCAAGCCCGAGCCCCGGCTGCTGCTCGTAACGGAGCAAGGGCAGGTGGGCGTCGAACGCGTCGTGCGCTTCCTCCCGCGCGCCGCGGCCGCTCAGGTTGACCAGCGACACCAGCAGCTCCGGATAGCAGTACCCGGTCATCGCGCCGTCTGCCCCGCGCTCCAGCTCGAAGTCGAGGAAGAGCCCGCCGTTGCCGCAGAGGATCGAGATCGGCCGCATGGTGCCCGCGCGCTCGCTGGCACGCAGCGCGGAGACCTTTTCCAGGCCCGGCCAGTCCTCGTGCTTCAGCGCGACGACGCCGGGGATCTCGTTGACCAAGCGCATGATGACGGCGGGGCTCATGACCACGGAGAAGGTGAGCGGGTAGTCCTGCACGACGACCGGCACCGATTCCCCGATCGCCGCGGCGGCGTTCTTGTAGTAGGAGACGATCTGGTCGTCGGTGCGCAGGGTGCTGGGCGGCGCGATCATGACCCCCGCCGCCCCGGCGTCCATCGATGCCGCCGTGAGCCTGCGCATGGACGCGAAGCCGGGGGCGGAGACACCGACCACGACGGGGAGCCGGGTCCGGCCAAGGACCCTGGCGACGATGGACGCCGATTCCTCGGATTCGAGCTTGGGTGCCTCGCCCATCTGCCCGAGGATCGTCAGGCCGGTAACGCCAGTCTCCTCGTAATAGGCGATGAGCCGGTCCAGGGACCCGGTGTCGACCCGCCCGTCGTCAGTGAACGGGGTCGGGGCGATCGCGTAGACACCACTCAGGCGCACGGGGGGAGCCTACCCGACGGACTTGGCCGAGGGCTGGCCGAGGACCGGCGCGGGCACGTTGATCGCCAGGTGCAGGGTGTCCGCAGCGCCCTCGTCGTTCCAGTTCCTGTGCGGTACTCCCTCGGGAAAGCGGATCAGGCTCCCGGCGGGCGCACGGAAAACCTCGCCGTCGATCTCGACGTTCATCTCGCCGGACAGCACGTAGAAGATCTGCTCGAACTCGTGCGTGTGGAGGCCCTCGGGTGATCCCTTGCCGGCGGGCGTCCGGATCAGCGACACGGCGACGCGCTCGCCGCCTGAGGCACGGTTTAGCAGCTTCTGTGAGTACCGCTGGTCGGCCGCGAGTGCCTCGAAGGCCGCGAAGTCCACGCGGCGGAGGTTGGGGTGAGTCGTCTCTGTCATGTCATGACCTCTTGTTTCGTTGCTGGGTGTCCGCTGGGCCGGCCCTGACCGCAGGTCACTCCACGGTGACCGCGGCCGCCTGCGCCGCCGCGAGCTCTTCAGCGGCCTCAGCCGCCGACGGCATGCGGCCGATCTGGACGCTCTGCCCCCCGTCGACCGGCATCTCGATCCCGGTGATGAAGTTCGCCTCGTCGCTCGCGAGGAAAACCGACGCGTAAGCGACGTCCCAGGCGGTCCCCATCTTGTGCCGCAGCGGGACCTCCTTATCGCGCTGGGCCACTACCTCCTCGTAGCTGAGGCCGAACTTCGCCACGCGGCGCTCGACGGCCGTCGGCGTGTTGACCAGACCGGGGAGGATCACGTTGGCCCGGACGCCGTAGGTGGCGTTGCGGATCGCGACGTGCTTGGTCAGCGCCACGACGGCGGCCTTGGATGTCTTGTAACCGACGTAGGGGTAGTTGCTGAAGGCCGCGGCGGAGGAGATGTTGATGATCGAGCCGCTGCCCTGCTTGCGCATGATCGGCAGGACGTGCTTGATCGCGAGCACCATGCCGCGCAGGTTTACCGAGATGATCTGGTCGAACGACTCGACCGTGATCGCGGTGATCGGGGCGTCGCCGCCGGCGATGCTGATGCCGACATTGTTGTGCAAGATGTCGATGCTGCCCCACAACCGGTAGCAGGCGCGCACCGCCGCGATCACGTCGGTCTCATTGGTGATGTCGGCCTGGCAGGCTTCCGCTGTGCCCCCCTCGGCCCGGATCTCGGCGACGGTCTCGTCGGCCGCCTCCTTGTTGATGTCGGCGACGAATACCTTCGCGCCCTCGCGGGCGTACAGCAGGGCGACGGCCTTGCCGTTCCCCACGGTCCGCCCCTTCAGCTGGCCGCCGCCGAAAATCAGGGCCACCTTGTTCTCTAGCCGCATTAACTCCTCGTTCCTCGCATAGCGCGCTGGTGCCGGTAGCGGGCCTCGCGGTCAGCCCAGCAGGGGCGTGCGCAGGTCCGTGAAGCTCTGCTCGGTCGAGACGTCGACTACCACGAGCGCCGGGCGCCCGGCCTTGACCGCCTCGTCCAGGGCCGGCGTGAGCTCCGCCGGGGCGGTCACGTGGGACGCCGCCAGGCCAATCGCCGCGCCGATCGCGGCGTAGTCGAACCGCTGCAGCTTCGACTTGAACAGTTCCTCGCCCCGGGCCACCTGGCTGTGCCGCACCCAGCCGAGAATGCCGTTGCTGAGCACGACGATCACGACAGCCAGGTTCTCCTCGACCGCGGACAGCAGCGCCTGGAGCGTCATGCTCAGCCCGCCGTCGCCGCACACCGCGACGACCGTCCGGTCCGGTGCCTGGCTCTTCACGCCGAGCGCGGCGGGGATGGCGTAGCCCATGCCGCCCGCGCCCGCGGGCTGGAGGTACTCCCCGCCCTGCCTGGTCTCGAAGTAGCGGCACATCAGCAGCCGGTTCTCCCCCGCGTCGGCGCAGATGACCACGTCGTCGGGGAGCGCGGCGCGCAGCTCGGCGATGACCCGCTGCGGGTGCAGCGGCGCGGTCTCCGCCGTGGCCTTCGACCCGGCCCGGTTGGCCGCCTGGTAGCCGCCGTTGCGTGCCTGCCTGGCCGCGACCGCCGCCTGGCCGACGGGTACGGCCGCAAGCTCCGTGAGCAGGGCGTTCAGCACGTCGCGAGCGTCGGCGACGATGACCTCGCCGGTCGGCATGGTCCAGGCCGCGTTGAGCGGCTCGACGTCGACCTGGATGATGCGCTGCCGCGCCGGGTCGAGCAGCCCGGCGGACTCGTTCGCGGTGTCGCTCGGGCCCAGTTTGCTGCCGAGGACCGCCACGACATCGGCCGCACCAAGCGCCTCGTTGGCACCGGGCGCGCCGAAGTTGCCGAACACGCCCGCCGAGAGCGGGTGATCCTCAGGGAAGACTCCCTTGCCGGCCGAGGTCGTCACGACGATCGCGCCGGCCGCCTCGGCGACCTGCAGCAGTTCCCGCTGCGCGCGCGCCGTGCGGACACCGCCCCCCGCGATCAGGACGGGGGACTCAGCGGCGCGCAGCGCCTCGGCCAGTGCGGTGACGTCCGGAGTGGCCGCGGCCGCTTGGGGCAGGTAGCCGGACGTGGCGTACAGGCGCGGCACCGAGTTAGGGCCGACCGTGCCGGTCAGGGCGGCGGAATGGAACAGGACCGCCACCGGCCCCGGCTGCCCGGAGAGCGCGTGCTTGATGGCGAGTTGCACGCTCTGCACGGCCGAGACGGGGTCGTGCGGCTCGAAGACCCGCTTGGTGATGCCGCTGAACGCAGTGCGAGCGTCCCAGCTGCCGTACTCGCCGGTCGCCGACTGGTACGGCGCGTGCAGTGAGTACGGGGCGCCGTCGCTGAGGTCCCCGAGCAGCAGCATAGGGGTGGCGCCGAACAGCGCCTCCAGCGTGCCGACGACCCCCTGGCCCATCAGCCAGCTCCCCTGACCCATGGCGACCGCGATCTTGCCGGTGGCCCGGGTGTAGGCCTCGGCGGCGGAGGTCGCAAGCGCCTCGTTCCGCACGAGCACCGTCCGGATGGCGTCCGTGTGGAAGGCGAGCTGGCTGAATATCCGGCCGGTGTTGCCGCCGGACATGCCGAAGACGGTGTCGACGCCGGCGTCCTCAAGCGCCCGGATAATCGCCTCGGCGACCGGGACCTCGGAGTCAACAAGCGGTGTTGCGGGCAACGGAATCTTCTCCTCAGATAGTGTGCAGGCCGCTCGGGACGGTCACTGTGACGGAAGGGCAGGTGCTCCCAGGGCTTTCGCGGCCTCGTCCCCGGCCGCCCCGCCGACTCCGGCGATCAGGCGGCGCGCGGCGGTCAGCGCGGTGAGGTTCGTGATGACGTCGCTGTACCCGCCGTTGTGGGGAGAGGCGACGACATTGGGCAGGGTGAGGAGCGGCGAAGCGCCGGGCGGCTCGTTCTCGAAGACGTCGAGGCCGCAGGCGGCCACCTTGCCGCCGACTAGCGCGCGGTACAGCTCCCGCTCGTCAACCACCGCGCCGCGCGCGGTGTTGACCAGGACGACCCCGTCCCGCATGAGCCCGAATTCGCGCCGGCCGATCAGCGAGCGCGTCCGCTCGGTCAGCGGCACGTGCACGCTGATGAAGTCGGACCGCGCGAGCAGCTCGTCCAGGCTGACCTGCGGGACGCCCTCGCCGTTGTCCGCCGCTGACCGGCGGTAGGCGATCACGTCCATGTCGAAGCCGCGCGCTTTGGGCACCATGAGCCGGGCGATCTCCCCGTAGCCGATGAGGCCGAGCGTGCGGCCGCCCAGGTGCCGCCCGGGGAACCTGGACCACTCCCCCGCCCGCAGGGACCGGTCGGCCTCGGGCATGCGCCGCGCCGCCGCGAGCATCAGCCCGAAGGCGTACTCCGCGACCGCGGGCGCGTTCAACCCGGGAAGCGCCTCCACGGTGACGCCGTGCTTCGCGGCGGCAGCGAGGTCGATGTTGTCGGTGCCGGTGCCGATCCGCAGCACGTAGCGCAGCCCGGGGGCCGCCTCGAACGTCTCGGCGGATACCGGCTGCAGGCCCACCACCAGGCCGGTGACGGTGGCCAGGACGCGCCGCCAGGCCGCGTCATCGCCGCCAAGGGCCTCGTAGCCGGCGAGGTCGAGCACGACCTCAAGGCCTGCCTGGTCAAGCTCGGCCATCGCGTCCGCGTTGGACCCTAGGATCCTGGATAGTACGGCAACCCGGTTGGGCCGCATGCCCGCGCCCGCGCTCACATGTACCCTTCGGCGCGGAGCATGGCATATGCCCCTCCGGCCGCGATCGTCTGGCGGAGCATGGCGGGCAGGACAGGGCCCTGCCGCGAGACGCCGGTGGTGACGTTGGTGAACGTGCCGGTCTCAAGATCGAGGGAAACGGTGTCGCCCTCGGTTGTCATCGTCAGGCAGCCAGGGCATTCGAGAACGGGGAGCGCGTAGCTGACGCAGTTGCGCTGGAAGATCTCGGCGACCGACTCGCAGACAAGCCCGGCGATTCCCACCCGGCGCAGCAGCGTCGGCGCCGGCCTGCTCGACCCGGTGCCGAAGTTCCGCCCGGCGACGAGGATGTCGCCCGGTTCGACGAGGTCGGCCCAGCCCGGCCGGATCGAGCTGAGCACCAGCGACTCCTGCTGCTTGGGCGGCAGGTCGTAGCCGGCCCTTGGCATCATCGCGTCCGTGTTGATGTAGTCCTGCGGGAACACCCAGGCCCGGCCGGTCAGCGGGGCGACCTCATTCATCCCAGCCACTCCTGCACCATTAATCCCACTCATGCCTGCGCCCCGATCTGGCGCTGCGCGCCGTCCAGGTAGGGCGCCGGGTCGGCGATGAAGCCCTCGACGGCGGACGCGGCCACTGTGGCCGACGATCCCATGTAAATGCGCGCGTCCGGGCTGCCCATCCGGCCCTTGTAGTTGCGCGTGCTTGAGGTGATGCAGACCTCGCCGGGCCCGAGCACCCCCATATGCCCTCCGCTGCAGGCACCGCAGGTCGAGTTGGTGACGATCGCACCCGCCTCGACGAGGGTCTGCACGTACCCGCGCTTCACCGCTTCCAGGTAAACGGCCTGGGACGCAGGGGTCACCAGGAAGCGCACGTGATCGGCGATCTGACGGCCCTTGACCACGGCAGCCGCGATCTCCAGGTCGGCGAGCTTGCCGTTGGCGCACGACCCGACGAAGGCCTGGTCGATGCGGATCTTCTCGCCCGCGGCGGTCCCGACCGGGACGACGTTCTTGTTCAGCGCGTCGGGCAGCGCGACGGCGGTGCGGACGTCACCCAGGTCGATGTCGTAGACCGCGGCGTACTCCGCGTCCGGGTCGGCTGTCACCGGCTCGAAGGGGCGGTCGGTGACCGTCGACACGTAGTCCATGATGAGCTGGTCCGCCGGGAACATCACAAAGTTGGCGTTCAACTCGGTGCACATCGTCGAGAGCGTCGCCCGCGAGTCGAGCGACAGCGAGGCAAGCCCTGGTCCCTCGAACTCGATGTCGTGCCCCTCTTGGCTGCCGAAGCGCTGGGCGATGTGCAGGAAGATGTCCTTGGCGTAGGTGCCGAACGGCAGCTCGCCGGTCAGCCGGAACTTAACGGCGGGCGACACCTTGTAATAGGTCTTGCCCGTGCAGACCAGCTGCACGATGTCAGCCATGCCGAGGCCGCGGGCCGCGCTGTTCAGCACGCCCGCGGAACTGGTGTGCGAGTCGTTGCAGGCGACCAGCTGGCCGGGCAGCGCGAGCTTGCGCTCGATGATCACCTGGTGCTCGATCCCGCCGCGGCCGACGTCGGCGAGCCAGCGGAACCCGAGCCGGTCCGCGTGCTCGCGGGCCCGCTTGTGAGCCAGCGCGCTCTTCACGCTCGGCGCTGGCACCTGGTGGTCGAGCAGGACGGCCACCCGCTCCGGGTGGGACACCTTCTTCAGGTCCGTCGGCAGCCGGTCGTCGGCCTTGTAGAACACACTGTCGGCCATGACAACGAGGTCAACCTCGGTGATGACCAGCTGGCCAGGAACCACGGCCGCCTCGCCGCTGTGCCTCGCGAGCACCTTCTGAGCCATGGTCATGCCCAATGAAAACTCCATCTGATCTTCTGGCCCACGTCGGCGCGGGCACTTTCGGATGAAACGCGGATGGTGGTAGACCGTGCCTACCTGCGCGAAGAGGGGTTGCCCCGAGAAGGGCAGGCAGTTTTAAGATTCCATATCTGATGTCTGATACCCTAATGACTGTAGTGAATGACAGTCAAGCCGTCGCCGTCCCGCCAGGGACGCGGCCGTCGCCAGGAGCACACCGCATGGATCTCGGTTTGGAAGGGCGTTCCGCGCTTGTCTGCGCGTCAACCGGCGGGCTCGGCCTGGCGTCCGCCCGTGCGCTCGCCGCCGAAGGTGCGAGGGTGGCCGTCACCGGCCGCCGCGAGGAGGTCGCGCGGCAGATCGCGAGCACCCTGCCCGGGGCGATCGCGATTCAGGCCGACTTGCGGGCACCGGGGAGCGGGCAGGCGCTGGCGGAAGCCGCCAGGGACGCGCTCGGCCAGATCGACATTCTCGTGCTCAACGGCCCGGGCCCCGCTCCTGGGCTCGCGTCCGAGCTCGACGGCCCGGCCGTCATCGCCGCCGCCGACCTGCTCGTGCGGCCGCATGTCGAGCTCGTCGGCTGCCTGCTGCCCGGAATGCGCGAGCGGGGCTGGGGCAGGATTATCGCTGTCGGCTCCAGTGGCATCATCACGCCGCTTCCCCGGCTTGCGTCGTCCAACCTCGGGCGCGCGGCGCTGGCCGGCTACCTCAAGACGCTCGCGGCGGAAGTCGCGAGGGACGGCGTGACGGTCAACCTGGTCGTCCCCGGGCGTATCGCGACCGACCGGGTGGCGGAACTCGACCGGGCCGCCGCCGACCGGGAAGGGCTTTCCGTGGACGAGGTGCGGCGCGCCTCGGAAGCGGGCATACCAGCCGGTAGGTACGGGAGCCCAGAAGAATTCGCGGCGGCTGTGGTTTTCCTCGCCGGAATGCCGGCAGGTTATATCACGGGCTCGTCAATCCGCTGCGATGGCGGAATAATTGCTAATATCTAAGCACAGCTATATCTAGTGCACGACATGCCGTACATCATCCAGCATACCCAGCGAAGGGCTCCCACTCTGACCACGCGGAAGGACGTAGACGCGACTATGGCATCTCTAACTATTGAGCCCGTCGCTGCGAGGCCGCAGAGCCTCACCGACATCGCCTTTGATCGAATCCGCACCGCTATCCTCACCCGAAAGCTTGAGCCGGGCACCCGGGTAAGCGAGGCCATGCTGGGCGAAATGCTCCAGGTCAGCAAGACCCCGGTGCGCGAGGCGCTGCTGCGCCTGTGCCATGTTGGCCTGGTGGAGCCGACCACGCGCGGCCTGCGCGTGGTAATGCCGAACAAGACGAGCATCCGCAACGCCTATGAGGTGCGCAGCGGCCTTGAGACCGTGGCCGCCCAACTGGCCGCCGTCCGGGCAACCGAGGACCAGCGGGCCGAGATCCTCACCGCGGCGACCCACTCACTGGAATTCGCCAAGGCGGAGGACGCCGAGGGCTTCGCCCGCTGGGACAGGGCCTTTCACCTAAGCGTCGCCGAGGCGACCGGCAATGAACTGCTCGCGAAAGCCGTCGAGGACTCAGTCGTGCTGGCGTTCACGCTGCGCTCGCGGGACGTGATGACGGTCGACGACTCGGTCCGCTGCGGCCGGCACCATGTCGGCATCTCCAAGACGATCAAGAAGGGCGACAGCGAGCTGGCCGGCCAGCAGATGCGCGAGCACATCGTGGCGGTCACCGAGTTCGTGCTCTCGGCGGTCAGCTGACGTTCGCCAGCAGCCGTCTCACCTGGCGCGGCGGACCGGGTTAGCAACATCGCCGACTCCGGCGATGTTGCACTGCGCCAGGTCGCCGTCCTCGATCGGAACCGCGCCAGGAGTGCCGGTCGACAGCAGGTCGCCCGGGTAAAACGGGAACACCTTGCTGTGAAAGCTGATTAGCAGCTCTGGCGGGAAGATCATGTTCGCCACGCGGTTGGTGCGGTGCGGCGTTCCGTTCTTAGCCGTCGTTACTTCGATGTCGGCCAGGCCGCCAAATCGGGCGATGATCTCGTGCAGTGGCGTGATCGCGCTGAAGGAAAAGAACCCGGGGAAGTTCTTCGCCCTCGTGAGAAACCGCGGGTTGCGCTGAAGGATGTCTTCCGCGGTCTGATCCAGCACGGGACAAACTCCCCAAAGGTAGTCAAGCGCGCGCTCCGGCTCGACGTTGGCGCAGGTCTGCCCGAACACCAGCCCCAGCTCCGCCTCGGCGGTCACCCGGTTGCTCTGCTCGGGGAGGTCAATCGGGTCACCCGGGCCGATGATGGTGTGCGCGCCTTTCATGAAGGAAGCCGGCTCGTCCGGGTAGCCCGCGGCTAGATCATCCGCATGCGCGGTGTAGTTGAGGCCGATCCCCCAGATCTTGCGCGGGCTCGTGTACGGGGCGAGGAACACAGCGTCCCCGAGGGGCCGGAACGACGCGTCCGGCTCCGCCCTGAGGCGGTCGCTGAACTCCTCGGGGGATGTGCCGCCGATCACCTCAAGGACTGAAATCGGGAGCGGCCTGCCGAGCCGTCCCAGCTCCACGAACCCGCGCTCCGGGTCGATACCGACCGCTGTCACGCTTCCGTTGACCAATGCGGATGTCAGCTGCACCGCCGCTCCTCGCAATCCGGGCCGCACCGAGGCGCCGCGCCGTTTCCTTGACCCTGTCTGGCCTTTGGCGTACCTTAACATATCAGATACTAAATGCCAGATACGGAGTCTGGCATATTAATTCGGTATTGCGGGCGATGCCGCACGCCGTGTCCCTGCACGGACGCCAGCCGCGTTCCGCAGAGCGAGCCCCTCGGCCCCGGACCGCGCGCCAGAGTCGGCCGTGACGCGAAAGTGAGTGACATGACGACACAGACGACAAGGCCGGACTCGGGTGCGCCCGCGGCGCTGCGCCACCGGATCGGCCCTGAGCTCGTCGGTCAACCAGTCATCGAGCGAACCAACCCGGCTGACCCGTCGCAGGTCGTGGTCCTCGCACCGGACGGCGACGAGCGGACGGTCGACCAAGCCGTGCAGGCCGCCGCCGTGGCGCAGCCGGCCTGGGCGCGGCTGCAAGCACCCGAGCGTGGCGCTGTCCTCCTGCGCGCCGCGGCCATCTTGTCCTCGCGTGTGCAGGCGGTGGCGACCGACCTGGTGCGAGAAGAGGGCAAGACGCTGCCGGAAGCCCTGGGCGAGGTCGGCCGGGCGGTGGAGATCCTCCAGTACTACGGCGGTGAGGGCCGCCGCGGGCGAGGCGAGGTAGTGCCGTCGGGGACGCCGCACACTCTCGCGTACACCCGCCGCGAGCCGCTCGGCGTGGTCGGCATCATCACGCCCTGGAACTTTCCCATCGCGATTCCGACGTGGAAGACCGCGCCCGCGCTGATCGCCGGCAACGCCGTCGTCTTGAAGCCAGCCTCCATCACCCCCCTGTCCGCGTGGAACCTCGCGCAGGCGCTTGATGAGGCAGGCCTGCCGCCAGGGGTGCTGAACGTCGTTTTCGGCCCGGGCGGCAAGATCGGCCGGGCGATCGCCGCGCACCCCGGCCTGGCGGCCGTGTCGTTCACGGGCTCGAACTCCGTGGGGCGCGAGATCGAAACCGTCGTCACCGCCAGGCACGCCCGGGTGCAGCTTGAGATGGGCGGCAAAAACCCGCTGATCGTGCTGGACGACGCGGATCCCGCCACCGCCGCGAAGATCGCCGCGGTGAGCGGCTTCGGGCTGACCGGGCAGGCCTGCACGGCGACGAGCCGGGTGATCTGCACGCCAGGCATCCACGACGCGCTCGTCGATGCCCTGGTCGCGGAGGCGGCGCGCTACCGGCCTGGCGACGGGCTCGCGTCAGCCACGGTCATGGGCCCGGTCGTCAGCGAGGCGCAGCTCGGCACGGACCTTGACTGGATCGCGCTCGGCGCCGCGGAAGGCGGCACGGCGGTGACGCCCCCGGCCGAGGCGACGGGCCAGTTCCTTTCTCCGACTGTTTTCACGGACGTCAAGACCAGCCACCGCATCGCGCGCGAGGAGGTGTTCGGCCCTGTCGTCGCGGTGATGCACGCTGATGACGTCGACCACGCGATCGACATCGCGAACGACATACCGTTCGGGCTGTCCGCCGGCGTGGTCACGAACGACATGCGCTCGGCGAACCGTTTCATCGACCGTATCCAGGCTGGCATCGTCAAGGTCAACCGGCCGACGAGCGGCGTCGACCCGAACGTTCCGTTCGGCGGCGTGAAGGAGTCGTCCACTAACACCTACCGCGAGCAGGGCAGCGGCGCCAGCGACTTCTACACCTGGACGAAGTCGGTGTACCTCGGGATGGACCATTGACGGACACCGCTGGCCTGGCGCGGGCGCTGCGCCGGGCAGGCGTCGCCGAGGTTGACGAGGCGCCCAGGCGCCGGGCCGAGTTCTCCTCCGACGCGTCCAATTACCGCGTGGTCCCGGCCCTGGTCGCCTTCCCGCGCACCGTCGACGAGGTAGCGGCGGTGATTGCGACCTGCCGGGACGCCGGCGCCGCGCTGACGTGCCGCGGCGCGGGCACGTCGGTCGCGGGCAATGCGATCGGGCCCGGCGTGGTGCTGGACTTCTCCCGGCACCTCAATCGGGTCCGCTCGATCGACCCGGACGCACAAACCGCTGTTGTTGAGCCCGGCGTCGTGCTCGACGACCTGTCCGCGACGGCGGCAAAGCACGGCCTGCGTTTCGGCCCCGACCCGTCGACGCACTCCCGTGCGACCATCGGCGGCACGCTCGGCAACAACGCCTGCGGCGCCCGGGCGCTGCGCTACGGCCGCGCGGCCGACAACGTGACAGCGCTCGACGTGCTGACCGCCGATGGCAACCGGGTCGCGGCGGGCTCGCTCAGCGAGGCACCTGGCTTCCTTCGCGATCCGCTTGAGCGCCTGGTCACGGCGAACCTCGCCGCGATCAGGACCGCCTGCGGCCGGTTCTCCCGGCAAGGCTCGGGCTACCTGCTTGACGCGCTGCTCCCGGAAAACGGCAGCGACCTCGCTCGGTTCCTGTGCGGCACCGAGGGCACCCTTGCCGTGACCGTCGGCGCCACGGTCCGCTTGGTGCGTCAGCCGGGGGCGACCGCGCTCGCGGTGCTCGGCTACCCCGACCTGCCCGCCGCCGCCGACGCGGTGCCGTCACTGCCGCGCGCCCACCTGGTCGCGCTTGAAGGAATGGACTCCCACCTCGTCGACGCCCTGCGGGCCAGGGGCGGCTCCGGCCTTCCCGGGCTGCCCGCCGGCGGTGGCTGGCTGTTCGCTGAGGTGGCCGGGGACACTCTCGCGGAGGCGGTCGAGCGCGCGGAGAAGCTGCGCGCCGCCGCCGACTGCGCTGACGCCGCCGTCTTCACCGGGCAGGCGGCGGCGGCGATGTGGCGGGCCCGCGAGGACGGAGCCGGCCTCGGCTCTCGGACGCCCGCGGGCAAGCCTGCCTGGCCGGGCTGGGAGGACGCCGCCGTCCCGCCCGAGCACATGGGCGCGTACCTGCGTGAGTTCCGCGGCCTGCTCGACGAGTTCGGCTTGGACGGGCTGCTGTTCGGGCATCTCGGTGACGGCTGCGTCCACGTGCGCATCGACTTCCCGCTGCGCGAGCGGCCTGCGCGGTTCCGGGACTTCGTCGAGAATGCCGCGGTCCTCGTCGCCAGCTTCGGCGGCTCCATGTCCGGGGAGCACGGTGACGGCCGCGCGCGCAGCGCGCTGCTGCCCGCCATGTACCCGCCCGCGATCCTGGGCCTGTTCCGCGACGTCAAGCGCGTCTTCGACCCGGGAAACCGGCTGAACCCCGGAGTCATCGTCGATCCCGCTCCCCCGGACGCCGACCTGCGGCTGCCGCTGGTGCGGACCGCGCCGGGCAGCGCCGCGCTGGCGCTCAGGCACGACGCGGGGGACCTGGCCGAGGCCGTGCACCGGTGTGTGGGCATCGGCCGCTGCCGGGTCCAGTCGCCGGGGACCGGCGTGATGTGCCCGTCCTACCTCGCGACCCGCGACGAGCGGAACAGCACGCGCGGCCGGGCCCGCGTGCTCCAGGAGGCGGCGAACGGGACCCTGATCGGCGGGTTCGCCGCGCCCGAGGTGGCCGACTCCCTCGACTTGTGCCTGTCGTGCAAGGGCTGCTCACGGGACTGCCCGGCCGGCGTGGACATGGCTGCCTACAAGGCGGAAGTCCTGCACCGCCGGTACCGGCGGCGGCTGCGCCCGGCGGCGCACTATGCGCTCGGCTGGCTGCCGCGCTGGTCGCGGGCCGCGGCGCGCGTCCCGCGCCTGGCCAACTGGCTACTTAACCTGCCCGGGGTCGCCGGCCCCGCCAAGCGGCTGGCTGGAGTCGACCCGCGCCGCCGCCTGCCGGAGTTCGCGCCGCAGACCTTCAGCGCCTGGCTCGGCCGGCGCCCCGCGACGGGCGTGCCCGCGGGAGCGGGCGACGAGGGCGGCGCGGAACGGCGGGTGCTGCTTTGGGTGGACACCTTCACGGACCGGTTCTCCCCTGAAGTGGGCGTGGCCGCTGTGCGCGTTCTTGAGGCGGCCGGGTACGAGGTGGAGACGGCCCGCCAGCACGGTTCCTGCTGTGGGCTCACCTGGCTGTCAACCGGGCAGCTCGACGGCGCCCGCAGGCAACTGCGCCGCTCCCTCGACGCGCTCGCGGACGCGCTGCGCGAGGGGTTGCCGGTCGTCGTTCTCGAGCCCTCGTGCGCCGCGCTGTTCCGCTCGGACGCCCGCGAGCTACTCCCTGACGACCCGCGCGCCGCCGCGGCCGCCGAGTCGGTGCGCACGCTGGCCGAGCTGCTCACCAGCACACAAGGGTGGCGGCCGCCGGATCTTTCTGGTGTCCACGGCGTCGCGCAGCCGCACTGCCATCAGCACGCCGTGCTGGGGTGGGAGGCCGACGAGCGGCTGCTGTCGCAGGCCGGCGCGGACATTGCCCGCGTCGGCGGGTGCTGCGGCCTAGCTGGCAACTGGGGGGTAGAAAAGGGGCACCACGACCTGTCGGCCGCGATCGCGGGCAACTCCCTGCTGCCGGCGCTGCGCCGCTGCGGGCCGGATGACGCCGTGCTCGCCGACGGGTTCTCCTGCCGCACCCAGGTCCGCGAGCTAGCCGGGGTGCGCGCGCGTCACCTCGCCGAGCTCCTCGCCGAGCGGCTCACGTGAGCGTGCCTGTTCGCCGGCCACCTCGTTAAAGACGGCCGGCGAACAGGCAACGTCACCGCTCGTTCCTCTTACTGCTCGTCGTCCGGCCGGCTACCGGCCGGCTCAGGCCGGCCACCGGCGATCTCCGGGAAGTACGCCAGGTAGGGCAGGTAGTCGTCCTCCACGTCCAGGTCGGTCGCGCCGATGATGCGCACCGTCATGTTGTAGAAGGCGACCACGACGGTCAGCTCAAGCCGCCCGGCGTCGGTCAGCCACTGGCCCAGGGCGGCCCACGTGTCATCCGACACCCGCACTCCCGTGGTCAGTTCCCGCGCGGCGCGGAGCACCACGCGCTCCCGCTCGCCGAGGTGGCTGGGCTGGCCGTTGGTCTCGGCCGCGACGGCCTTGATGTCGTCGTCGGACAGCCCGAAGTCATGGCCGATGTGCACGTGATGGCTGGTCTCGTAGGCGCTCCCGGTGACGACGCCTACCTGCAGGATCGCGAGCTCCCGCAGCCGCGGGTCGAGGGCGGCCTCGAACCTTATCCAGCGCCCCATCGACCGGTAGCGGCGCGCGAGCTCGGGCAGGTGGGCCAGCAGGCGGTACAGGTTGATCGGCCGCTCCAGGACGTCCTGATCGGCCTCGGGCAGGTCACCCAGCGACAACAGCGGCAGCCTAGCCACGGGGCTGCGCCTCCTCCTGGCTCCACGGGACGCTCGCCCCGTCCGGCAGCGGGACCCGGAACGCGTTCAACACGACCGAGGAGAAGCAGTAGTAGCCGCTTAGCGCGACCAGCTCCACCAGGCGCCGCTCGCCGAGAAGCTGCAGCGCCGCAGCGTAGCGCGCGTCGCTGACGCTCCCCTCGCGGACGAGCCCCGACACTAGCTCGTAGATCACCCGGTCGCTGTCCGATTCGAAGGCGGGCTCGCGACCGGCTGCGATGTCCGCGATCACGTCCGCCGCGAGCCCGGACTCCCTGGCGTAGACCTCGTGGCGGAGCCACGCGAAGCTCGCCTGCCAGTGCGCGGCGACCGTGATGATCGCGAGTTCCCGTTCCCGCTGGGTCAGTTCCGTTTCGAAGCGGAGCACCTCGCCCAGGCGGCTGGCCGACAGGGCCACATCGGGCGAGCGCACCAGCGCGTCGAACGGCCCCACGAGGAACCCCTCGTCCCGCACTGACTTGCCGCCGCGCTTGCCGAAGACGAGCTCGTCCCAGACCTGGCGCTGGGCAGGCGCTAGGTCCTGGCTCGTGACCGGGGCAAGCCGGTAGTCCTCAAGCCCCATCGTGTTATGCCTGCCCAGCCACGGGGCCCGCCGAGCCGGTCGGGCCGGCGTTCTCCGCGGCCTCGGCGGCCATCGGCGGCCGTCCGATCTGGATGCTGAGCCCGCCGTCGAGCGGCAGCTGGGCACCGGTGATGAAGCTGGACTCGTCGCTGGCGAAGAACAGGGCCGCGTTGGCGAGGTCCCAAGCGGTGCCCATCTTCCCGCGCAGCGGCACGTCCTTGTCCCGCTGCGCGACGACCTCGTCGAACGACAGCCCGTACTTCTTGACCCGGTTCTCGACGGCGGTGGGCGTGTTCAGGCTGCCGGGCACGATCGTGTTGGCGCGGATGCCGTACTTGGCGTTCCAGATCGCCACGTGATTCGTGAGGGCGATGACAGCGGCCTTGGACGTCTTGTACGTCACGTACGGGTACGAGTTGTACGCGGCAGACGAGGAGATGTTGATGATCGACCCGCCCGTTTCCTGCTGGCGCATGACCGGGATGACGTGCTTGCAGGAAAGCACCATGCCGCGCAGGTTGATCGCCGTGATGGTGTCGAACGCCTCGACGGTGATCTCCGTGACCGGGGCGTCGTTGAACGCGATCGCCACGCCGACGTTGTTGTCGAGGACGTCGATGCGGCCCCACAAGCTCACGCACTCGGCCACGACGGCTTTGATCGCGTCCTCGTCGCGGACGTCGGCCACCGCCGCCTCCGCTATTCCCCCTTCCGCCCGGATCGCCGCTACCGTCTCCTCCGCCGCCGCCTTGTCGCGGTCGACGCAAAGCACCTTGGCGCCCTCCCGGGCGAACACCATGGACGTGGCCTTTCCGTTGCCGGTCATCCGGCCGGGAGCCTGCCCAGCTCCCACCACCATGGCAACCTTGCCTTCGAGTCGCACCTGATATCTCCTACTTCCTGTCTGGTTGAAACGTGCTATGGCGGCAGCGCCACGCGCGCCAGGCGCGCGGCACTGCCGCCACTGCGGTTTAGCTCACGGAGAGTTCGCCGGGATGTCTGGTATCGAGACGTCGCCGCTGATCCCCGGGATCTTGAAGTCCTGTGCTTGCTTCGTGATCGCCGCTGTGTCCACCGCCGAATTGGCCGGGCCGATCAGGTCGTTCGTCCAGTACGGGGTCATGTCCAGGTACGGAGCGCTCATGCCGAGCAGGATCGACTGGTCGTTCGTGTACTCGGTCTCGTTCATCGCGCCGAACTGGGCAGTCGCGTCGGTGCTGTGGAACAGCGGGGCGCGCAGGGTGATCCCGAGGTCGAGCTTCGCGATCTGCTTGTCGAGCGGCTGGCCGACGAGGCCGAGCTGCGGGTACTGCTGGAGCAGGATGTACGACGCGGCGGCCGGATTCGCCTTGGAGAAGATGTCGCCCTCGGTGGCGCAGGTCGCGAAGGCCTGGAACATGGCCTTGTCGCTCTTGAACTCCTTCTGGGTCGTGAAGGCCAGGATGCCGCCGGCGTTCACGAACGGCTTCTTGCCGTTGATCGTGACGAAGGACAGCGGGACGTTGTCCCCGAGCACCGCGCCGACGCCCACGTCGTTGAACCACAGCGCGGACACCTTGCCGGAGCTCAGCGCCTGCGCCGACCCCGCGCCGGTGCCCGTGGCGATCGTCTTGATCGAGGTCGGCGACATGCCGTTCTGCTTCAGGACCGCCTGGAGGGTGGCGTTGCTGCTGTCGGACTGCGTGGCGATGCCCACGCTCTTGCCGGCGAGCTGCTGCAGCGACGTGATCCCGCTGCCGGCCTTCACCGCCATGCCGTACCTGAAGGGGTACGCGAGTTCGTAGAACGCCATCAGCGGCAGCGAGTTGCCCGACTTCTTGATCGTGTTGACGAAGCTGACGTACTGGTCAGACCCGGGGACGCCGACGTCAACGGAACCCTGCTGGAATGCCGCGAGCAGGGCCGACGGGCCCGGGTAGCCCTGGACGTGGATCTGGTAACCCAGCTTCTTGTAGCAGCCGAGGTACTGACCGACCGCGTAATTCGCGGAATAGGCGGTAATCGCGGCGTTCGTGAGCCCGATCCTGATCATCTTCTCCGACCCGGAGCCGGCACCGGAGCCGCTTGCCGCTGATGCTCCGGAACCGCCGGACGCGGCCGCGGACACCCCGGGGCCGGTGGACGAGCACGCCGCAACGCCGGCGGCCAGCGCGCAGGCGGCTATGCCGACAATGGCGCGGCGCAGCGGGGTAAGCGGGCGGCCTCTGCCGCTCGGGCCTTGTCTATCTCCTGAATTGCTCATGGTTTCCTCCCAGTTGCGGGCATAGCTCCGCCCACTCGTTGCTGTAGTGCCTAAGTGACCTGCGTAAATGGGGTGGGTTAGCTCAGTTCGTGACCGCCAGGCCCATGCCCGCGGAAGCTTGTTCCCAGAAGACCACCCGCTTGTGCACCATGCGCACGATCGTGTTCAGCAGCAGGCCGACGACCGCGAGCACGATCAGCATGGCGAACGTCGCCTGGGTGTCGGCGTTGGTCTGGAACTGCTCGATCATGACGCCGGTACCGGACTGCGCCCCGGTCATCTCGGCGAGCACGGCGCCGAGGAACGCGTACACGATGCCCAGCTCGAACCCGGTGAACATGTAGGGCATGGCGCTGAAGAAGCGGACGCGCCACAGTTGCTGCCAGCGGTCACCGCGCAGCGACCGCACCAGGTCGATCTTCTCCGGGTCCGCCGTCGCCACACCCTGGAAGGTGTTGACCAGGACGGGGAAGAAGACGAGCAGCACCACGAGCGCGACCTTGGCGTTCAGGCCGAAGCCGAACCATGTCGCGAGCACGGGGACGAGCGCGACCTTGGGCAGGCTCTGGACGGCCACCAGGTAGGGGTAGATGATCTGCCGTACGACCCGGAACTCGCCGGCCAGGATGCCGAGCACTACCCCGGCGGCGCAGCCGACCACGAACCCGAGCAGCGTCCCCTCCAGGGTCGCCCACAGCTGCTGCCAGAAGCCGCCGGACGCGGCCGGGCTGGTCTTGAGGAGGTCGAGGAGCGTCTGCCACACCGACAGTGGCGTCGGCAGGATATAGGGCTGCGCGTTGGTCGCGAGGATGATCACTTCCCAGACGATGACGCCCAGGGCCAGGGCCCCGATGACGTACGCCAGGGACACCAGCAGCTTGCGCGTCCTGCGCAGCAGCACCCGGTTCCGCTGCGTCGGGCGCACCGCCGCCTCCGGCGACGCGGCTTGTTGGACCGGCGTGGCGGTCGAGCTCATTTCCACTCCTCCGATGCGTCGCGCTCAAGCACATTGCGGATGACCGACGCGAGCTCTTCTGATTCCTTGCTCACGTGGTCGATCCCGCGCGGGCGGGCGTCAGGCACCGTGAACTCGGCGATGATCCGCCCCGGGCGCCGCGACATGACGAGAATCCTGTCCGCGAGGAACACCGCCTCGCTGATCGAGTGTGTGACGAAGAAGGCCGTCTTCCCGGTCGAGAGCCACACCGACTGCAGCTCAACGGACAGCCGCTCCCTGGTGAGCGCGTCGAGCGCCGCGAAGGGCTCGTCCATCAGCAGGATCTTCGGGTCATGCAGCAATGCCCGCGCGATCGCCACGCGCTGCTGCATGCCGCCCGAGAGCTCTCTGGGGTACCTCCGCTCAAAGCCCGTCAGGCCCATCATGTCGAGCAGTTCCATCGCCTTGTCCCTGGCGGGCTGGCGCGGCAGCTTGAGGATCTTGGCCGGGAGCAGGACGTTGTCGATGATCCGGAGCCACGGCATCAGCGTGGCGGCCTGCGGGACGAGCCCGACGAGGTCGGAAGCTGGCTTCCCGTCCTCCCCGACGAAGCTGACCGTCCCCTGCGTTGGGGCGATGAGGCCCGCGAGGATTTTGAGCAGGGTGCTCTTCCCGCAGCCCGAGGGCCCGAGCACCGCCACGAACTCGCGATTCTTGATGCGGACGTCAACATTGTCCAGGGCGTGCACCTGGCCGCCGTCCCGGCCACGGTACAGCAGGGAGACACTGTTGATCCGGACGTGATCTCCGGCGTCGTTACCTGCCGGGATGCCCCCGGGGCCGCCGGTGGCGCCCGCCGCCGGGTGAGCGGCTCCGACCTCAGTCGGTGAGCTTTGCGGACTCACTCGGGTTCCTCTCTTTGAATTCACTGACGCCGCCGCTTCCGGGCCAAGAATGATCCACTCCGGCGCATCGGGGGGTCAAGCACTGCGGGCTCCAGCGCATTTGTACGGCAACGTTCCACACTGACGCATATCGAAATATTTATGCTTGGTGGCACAGCTGTGCATTTATATCTGCATATCTGGTATCTCGTACACTACGGCAGCGTTACATGTGCGTCAAGAGTGTTCGTCACGGGCCGTCGACCTGTGCTTTCGCGCCGCTTGGCCGCGTACGGCGGATCGCGCGGCACCACAGAAAGCCCGACAGCGGGCCGGCGGGCACGACGCCGGGCCACCTCTGCCCTTGTACGTACTTCATATACGAGATACTGTACTGACGTTCTGAGCGCGGGTCTATCACGGAACCGCTACGACCGCTAAGGAGTCAGCATGGGGCAGACAATCGCCGAGAAGGTGATGTCGAGGCAGAACCTGGCCGGCGAGGACGTGGCGGCGGGCGATCTCATCGACGCGCGCGTGGATGGTCTGCTCGCCATCACCTATCAGCACATTCGCTCCGCCTACCGGCGTGCGGGGTTCCCCGACGGGCCGCCGACCGTCTTCGACCGCGACCGGGTTTTCCTGATGAACGAGCACAACCAGCCGCCGAAAACCGTGGCCCTGGCCCAGACGAACCTTGAGTCCAGGCAGGACGCCGGGCGGCTCGGGCTGGCGAACTACCTATCGGAGATGGGCGTGTGCCATCAGATGATGGTGGACTACGGATACGTGCGGCCGGGAGAGTTCGTGGTCGGCAACGACTCGCACACCATCTCCTACGGCGGGATCAACGCCGTCGCCACCGGGATCGGCAGCGAGGAGGCCGCCTACGTCTGGGCGTTCGGCGAGCTGTACTTCACCGTCCCTGAGACCATCAAGATCAACCTGATGGGCCAGGCGCGCTCCTATCCCTTCGGCAAGGACATCATCCTGCACCTTGCCGGGCTTTACGGTGACGCTTTCGGCCAGGGGTACTCGCTTGAGTTCGACGGGCAGCTTGCCCGGGACATGGACGTGGCGGCCCGCCTGACCATCGCCGATCACGCCGTGGAGGTCGGCGCCAAGTTCGGCATCTTCGGGGCCGACGACAAGACCGCGGCCTATATCCGGGCCCGGACAGACAAGCCTTTCAACCCAGTGGCCGCCGATCCCGACTCCAGCTATGCGAAGGTCATCGACCTCGACTGCGACTCCTTCGGGTTCCAGGTCGCCAAGCCCTTCCGGTTCGACAACGTCGTGCCGGTCCAAGAGGTCGCGGGCACCAGGATCGATCAGGCGCGGCTCGGCTCCTGCGCCAACGGCCATTACGAGGACATCGAGATCGCCGCGCGCATGCTGCGCGGCCGCAAGGTCGCCCCCGGTGTCCGGTTCTACGTGTCGCCCGCGTCGCTTCCGGTCTACCAGCAGTGCGTGCGCGACGGCCTGGTCGCTGACCTGCTCGAGGCCGGCGTTCAGGTGGAGAACCCGGGCTGCTCGATCTGCCAGACCCCCGGCATCGTCCTCAACGAGGAGGTCTGCATCAGCTCCACCACCCGCAACTACCGAGGCCGCATGGGCGGCGTCGACTGCTCGGAAGCCCAGATCTACCTCGCCAGCCCCGCCACAGTCGCCGCGGCGGCCATCGCCGGAGAGATCACCGACCCCTTGGAGTTCCTCGATGTCTAGCTTGCAGCATGTTTACCGCGGCCGGGTCTGGAAATTCGGCGACTCCGTCGACACCAACCAGATGGCGCCGGGCGGCCTGGCCGGACAGGCCATGCGCCAGGCGATGCGCGAGCACTGCCTCCGCGGCCTGCGCCCCGACTTCAACGCGGATGTCAAGCCCGGCGACATCATCGTGGCCGGGCTGAACTTCGGCTGCGGGTCGAGCAGGCAGACCGCGGTGGAGGCTCTTCAGGAGTGCGGCGTCGCCGTGGTGCTGGCCGAGTCGGTCGCCCGGATCCACCGCCGCAACAGCATCGCTCTTGGCCTGCCCACGTTCGCCGTCCCTGGCATCACCGCGCTGTTCAACGACGGTGACGAGATCGAGGTCGACTACCCGGGCCGCCGGGTCCTCAGCGGGGACGGGCACACCCTCGCCCTGCTGCCGGCCTTTCCGCCCAGCGTGGAGCAGGTCTACGAGGCGGGCGGGCTGTCCAACGTCATCAGGCAGCGGCTGGCCGAGCAGGGCTTCGCCGCCCCTGGCACTACCGGGCAGGCCCGATGAAGGTCGCCGTGCTGGATGACTACCTGCAGGTAGCCAAGGCGATGGCACCGTGGCGGGAGCGACTGCCCGAAGCTGAAATCACCTACTTCCGTGACCATCTCGGCGGTACCGAGCAGGCCGCCGCCGCGCTGCGGGACTTCGAAGTCGTGGTGGCGATGCGAGAGCGCACGGCGTTCCCGCGCGAGTTGCTCAGCCAGCTGCCACAGCTCCGGCTGCTGGTCACGACGGGAATGCGGAACGCCGCCATCGACGTCGCCGCAGCGAAGGAGCTCGGCGTCACCGTGTGCGGCACCGGCGCGGACGGCGCGACCACCTCGGAGCTAACCTGGGCGCTGATCCTCGCCCTGCTGCGGCCGGTGCAGCTCGACGACGCACACGTTCGCGACAGCGGCTGGCAGCGGCAACTCGGCGGCGACCTGGGCGGTCGGACGCTCGGCCTCGTCGGTCTTGGCCGCCAGGGCGCCCGGGTTGCCCGCGTAGCGCACGCCTTCGACATGAACGTGATCGCGTGGAGCCCGCACCTGACCAAAGAGAGAGCGGCTGAGCACGGCGCCGAGTGCGTCACCAAGCACGAAGTCTTCGCGCGCGCCGATGTTGCCAGCGTCCACCTTGTGCTCAGCGACGCGACCCGGGGAATCGTCGGCGCGCCGGAGCTGCGCGCGCTCGGGCCGGACTCCTACCTGGTCAACACCGCACGGGCGGGCCTGGTGCACCAGGCCGCGCTGCGCCAGGCCCTCACCGACGGCTGGATCGCCGGCGCCGGGCTTGACGTCTACGACATCGAGCCCCTGCCCCGCGACCACTGGCTGCGCACCGCGCCGCGGACTGTCCTGTCCCCGCACATGGGCTATGTCAGCGCCCGGGGCTACCGGGTCTTCTACGGTGACGCCGTCGAAGACATCGAGGCGTACCTGCGCGGTGCGCCCATCCGCACGCTGTATTAAAAGATCGTTAGAGCGCTCTTTGTTCTGGAAGATAGTGTTCGTCGCCGCTGCGTCCGCATGCGCTCTTAACGGGGGGCCGAAATGAGCACTCCGGGGTTCACCAGGTTCGGGGATCGCATCGAACAGGGGCCTGCTGCCAGTTTCAGGTGCGCGCGGTGCGGCGAGATCGCCGGCGTCGTCCGGGTCGCCCGCGCTGGAACCGCGGTCAACATGGGACCTCCGCTTGGCATCGAGACCCCCGCCCGCGACGGCCTGGTTCTCGACTACTTTCTCGGGACGGCCTGGCACTCGGTACCGAGCGAGACCTTGGACGCCGTGGCGGAGCTCATCGACCGGGGTAACACCGACCCGCTCGCCATACGGCAGGTCAACCGGATGCTTTGGGAGGTAACGCCTTTCTACTGCCCCGACTGCCAGCTGAATTACTGCAGCAAGGACTGGGACACTTCCGTCGTCTTTGACGAGGGGTTCTATGACTGCACTATGGGCATCTGCCCCAACGGGCACCGGCACGCGCTCGACGACTAGCCGGGCACGCCAGTGGCAGCGGATGGCAACTTTACGTGATTTACTCTTTACTCAGCGTTCTCACCGTGCCGGGTAGATCCGGAGCTCGTCAAGGTGGAGACCGAGTCGGGGGTGGAGTTCCATGGCGGAATCCAGCGTGCCGGAACTGCCTGAGGCGTCCGCCAAGCTGCCGGACCTGCGGGCGACAACTGACGAACGGCGGGCGTCGGGACGGGCCGCCAGGAAAGGGGTGCCGCGCGGGACGCTCGCAGCGTGGGCCGAGAAAGACCGCCGGCACAACGCGCTGGAGACGATCCTGGCCCAGAACAAGATCCGGGTTCCTGAACTCGTCCCCGTCCGGCATTTCCGCATGGCGGCCTCGGCCTGGAACTACTTCCGCGGCGCAGCCGCCGTCATGGCCGCTGACCTGGCCGCAGAGCCCGATACGGGGCTGACGGTGCAACTCTGCGGCGACGCTCATGTGCTGAACTTCGGCCTGTGGGCCACGCCGGAGCGCAACTTGCTGTTCGACCTGCGCGATTTTGACGAGACCCTGCCCGGACCGTTCGAATGGGACGTCAAGCGTTTCGCTGCCAGCCTCGTCGTGGCGGCCCGGGACAGCGGGCTCACGGCGAGCGGGGCGGCCGCCGCGGTGACGGCTGGCGTAGACGCCTACTGCCGTCGCATGCGCAGGTGCGCCACCCTGCCTGAGCTTGACATCTGGTACGACAGTATCCGGGTGGACAGCCTTATCGATTATTTCGAGCCGGCGGACCGCGGCCGGATTTCGGTACATATCGAGAAAAAGCGGGAGCGCCGCACGAGCCAGGGCGCGTTCGCCAAGCTGACGGAGATGGCCAACGGGCGTCCGCGGATAACCGAAGATCCCCCGATCCGGGTCACGATCAGCGACGCGGAGCAAGCCAAGCTCGTCGATCAGCTCTTGGCCGGGTACCGGTTGACCCTCCAGGAAGACAGACGGGTCCTGTTCGACCGCTTTATCGAGACTGACACAGTCCGCCAGGTCGTGGGGGTGGGCAGCGTCGGCATGCAGGTCTACCTGGTGCTCATGGAAGGCCGGTCGGGTGTCGATCCGCTCTTCTTGCAGGTCAAACAGGCCGGCCCGTCGGTGTACGAGCCGTATACCGGGCCAAGTCGCCACGACAGTCACGGTGCCCGCGTGATCAGCGGCAAACGGCTGCTGCAGAGCGCCACCGACATCTTCGTCGGCTGGGGCTCAATGGACGGGAAGGACTACTACGTGCGGCAGTTCCGGGACATGAAGATCATCCCCACGACCGCACTCATCGCCCCGCGTCTCGCCGAGTTCGCTACCGCTTGCGGCGAGACGCTCGCCCGGGCGCACGCCCGCACCGGCGACCCGGTTGCCATCGCCGGCTACCTGGGGAAGGGGACCAAGTTCACCGCCGCGATCAGCCAGTTCGCCGACAAGTACGCCGACCAGAACGAACGCGACCACGCCCAGCTTGTCCGCGCGGTCGACTCCGGTGACATCGAGAGCCAGCCGGCCTGAAACGCACGTGCCAGGTGCGGCCGCAGTGGCTCCCGGGTGGAACCGGGGTGTCAGCGGCGCGTCGCTTCCCGATCTGTACGCCTACCAGGACGATCTACGAGTGCGACTGCCCGGCACCGCCGGGCGGTGCCGGGCAGGTCGCGGGCGTGTCTAGGCTGTTCCGCCGTTAGACTGCGCGATGCCCTTGGCCAGGGCCTGGAATGTGTAGATGTAGCCGCCGTTCCCGCCGCCGACCGTCACGTAGGCCGTCGTGGTACCGGGCTTAATGGCGAGGTTTGTGGACAGGAGCTCCGACTGCGGCAGGTTCTGCGGAATGCGGACCGTTGCCAGCAGGTCGCCGACCGAGTTCCAGACGAGGATCTTCCCGTCGCCGGCGAGGCACTGGTAGACATTGCCGCCCGCGTCGATGGTGTTGGAGTCGAAGCCGCCAGCGCCGATGTTGGCCTGCATCCCGACGGCGGCCGCGGTCACGCTGGTACGGTCGGCCGACAGCGACAGGTGAAGTTCGTTGCCCGCGTTGAACTCGCCGATCCACAGGGATGAGAAGTCCGGTGAGAACGCGATGCCATTCGCTCCCGCGAGGCCGTCCGCTAGCACGGTCGGGTTCTGCAGGTTCTTATCGAAGCGGATGACCCGACCGACCTTGTTGAACAGACTGCCGGCCGTATCGGAGACGTAGAAGTTGCCCTGCGGATCGAAGGAGATGTCGTCGATCTCCCCGGTCCGACCGAGGATCGGTCCGGCGACAGCGGTCTTGAAATCGCTGCCGTCCGGATTCATCGAGTAGATGTCTCCGTTGAACAGGTCAGTCATGTAGGCCTTGCCGTCGGCCGGGCTGAAGGTCAGCGACGCCAGCGAACTGGTCGAGTCGGTGTGCACCGGGGTGACCTTCTTGGTCTGAACATTCAGCTCGAGCACCTTGGGTTCGCCGGCCGCTGCAGACAGGTCCACGAAGTACAGCTGGCCGTTCGGCCCAAACGACGGGCCTTCCAGCAGCGTCGACCCACCTGCGGGAGTGATCGTGCTCGGCCCGTCGACTCCGACCACCTTGGCGAACGGCTGCGCCAAGATGACGCGGCCGTCCGCTGTGCCCTGCGAGTCTGAGCCCTGGGTATTCCCGTCGGCGCTCGCTGCCGTGGCCGACACGGTGCCGACGAGCCCGAGGGCCGCCACTGCGGCGATGCCCAGGGCGAGGAATTTCTTTCTGTTTCGGATTCTGGCCATGTGTGTTACCTCCGGTGGTGCTGACTTCTGGGGGGACAGGGTCATTCGTCCAGGCACGCGAAGGTCTGGACGACCAGGAAGGAATTCAGGGTCAGGATCACCCCGGTGGCGAGCGCCAGCAGGGAGTCGTTCATCGCCGCTGGCTAGGTGCCCACTCAGCGTGGAGCCGCGCCGTCTGGGGGGACAGTGGTCAAGGTCTGCCCCGCCCAGGGCTGCGGTGGAGTTATCGACGGATGGCGGTAATCGCGTCGACGGCCTCCTGGAAGGGCATGCGCGCGGCGAGCGCCTGCCGGCCGAGAACGATCGCGCGCGGCCAGTTGACGGTGACGGCGCCGCACAGGCCCAGGCTGCTGTCGCCGTAGAGGACCGCGCCGCGGGGGCGCGGGCCGGTGAAGTCGCCGACGACCGCTTCCGTGGCCACCGCGTCGTGCGTCGGCCGGCCGGCGATCTGGATCTTCCAGTCGTAGTGATCGGTCCAGACGTACTCGATGGCCTCGTAGGGGATCAGCTGGTCGGGGAAGGTGATGTTGCGGGCGACGCAGCGGGCCTGCTCGACCGCGTTGGTCCAGTGCTCGACCCGGACGTGCCCGCTGTAGCGCGGGTTGTACCAGCGGGCGACGTCGCCGACTGCGAAGATGTCGTCCCTCCCCTGCACGCGGCAGAACTCGTCGCATAGCAGGCCGTTGCTGACCGGCAGGCCGGAGCCGGCCAGCCAGCCATCGTTCGGTATCGCCCCGATGCCCAGCACGACAGCGTCCGAGGTCACCGTCGTTCCGGTGCTCAGCCGCAGGTTCAGCTGCGTGCCGCTGTTGTCGATGGAGTCCACGCCCGCCCCGAACAGCGTGGTCACGCCGTTGCGGTGGTGCAGCTCGGTGACCA
>Ga0310811_10001768_pt1 | contig 26877 bp, 17 predicted proteins | sample YCmetagenome_FD_207642 | JGI IMG/M metagenome (GOLD analysis project Ga0310811, IMG submission 207642) | Soil microbial communities from experimental microcosm in Duke University, North Carolina, United States - YC | ecosystem: Engineered > Artificial ecosystem > Soil microcosm > Unclassified ... | reverse complement strand
GCCACATATTTCTATACAAAGAGATGCAAAAATGTGAATTTAAGCTAATCTCAAAAGTAGAATATAATAAGAATTGTAGTCTGAAATTCGACTACATGAATAAGGAATTACTAGTAATCGTGAATCATCACATCACGGTGGATTTAATCTCAGATAGGTACTAACTACTCGTCAGGCGCTGAAAGAAGTATGTGCAATAAGTTTGGTTTTTCATTATAAATGTATTCTATATAAAAAGATTTAGATATTTTAATGAAAGGCTTTCGTATGCGTGACTTTGATTGGTGTTAAGTCGAAATATGGTTCGTGTAGTGGAAATTGCACGGGATTAATTAATATTAACAATATATATGTATATATGTGTAAACATATATATAAAGGAAACTTCCATTATTGGTAAGATGGGTTGAGCTGTAAACTCAATAGTATTATACTTTTAGGAGTTCGAATCTCTTGTTTCCTATTTAATAAACATATATATATATATATATAAAGCTTTTATATTTTTAATAAATTTTACTAAAATTTTTAGTAATTAAGCCTTTGTAGCTCAATGGTAGAGCGGAATACTGTTAATATTTTGATAGATGTTCGATTCATCTTAAGGGCTAGATATATGAAGTATTTAGGCGTGTTAGCTTAATTGGTAAAGCAAGGTGCTACGGACACAAAGAGTACAGGTTCAAATCTTGTACACGTCTAATAAACTTTTATTAAAAACTATATAAACCTCTTTAAAGTTTTTAATATTTATTCTAAAAAAGGATATTTAGAGGTAAAAATTTTTTTTATAATATATATATGAACAGTATATTTCTTATTAATGAAACATTCACAAATGGTTACAGAACAGAATTTTTAGATATTATATCTATAGTATCTATATTATGTGGAATACTTGTTATTATTAGTAAAAATCCTATAGTCTCTGTGCTATTCTTAATAGGATTATTTTTAAGTATTTCTAGTTATCTTATGATAATTGGTTTAAATTTTATAGGTTTATCTTATTTATTAGTATACGTAGGAGCTGTTTCTATTTTATTTTTATTTATTTTAATGTTAATAAATGTTAGAGTAAGTGAGCTATTAAGTGAGACTAGTAATAGTATACCTTTAGCTATATTTATTACTATAGCTTTTAATTATCCAGTTTATCAAATATTACCTTATAGTATGACAGCTTTTAATAGCTATACATTTGATTTAAACAATGTTTTAAATGATTTATGATATAATAACTATACTGATTATATTAATAAAATATTAAAAAAAACAGATAATACATCAGAAGATGTTTATTTTGTAACAAGTAAAATATGAGATGGTAATTTAGCAGAAAGTACTCATATAGCAAGTATAGGTAACATAATGTATACTAATTATAGTATGTGATTAATAATAACATCTATCATATTATTATTAGCTATGGTAGGAGCTATTGTTATAACAATAAAACAAAAAAATTAAAATTTGTTTTAGGGAGATTAGCTCAATTGGTAGAGCGACCGTTTTACACACGGTAGGTTAGGTGTTCGAGTCACCTATTTCCTATATATATAAATTATTTTTCCCATTAGAGATATATTATGGGATAAGCTATTTTCTTATAGTATATAGATATATGCATAAGAGAACTTGGCTTAATCGGTAAAGCATCCGACTTTTAATCGGTATCATATGGGTTCGAGTCCCATAGTTCTTAATATTAAATACGGCCATAGTTTAATGGTAAAACCCCCGTCTTCCAAACGGATTTTGTCGATTCGAATTCGGCTGGCCGTATATGTATATATATAAATATATAAGAGTTAGTACATTAATTGGTAAAGAACTTTCCTGTCAAGAAAGTGTATGCCGGATCGAAGCCGGTCTAACTCGATTTAAATAATTTAATTTAAATTAAAAAGGAAAAGTTGCTATTGGTAGGGCGAGATATTTGCTAAATATTGTACGTATGTACTTGGATGTTCGATTCATCTCTTTTCCGATAGTACCTTGTACAAAAATATACAAGTACAAGTACAAGTACTTATAATATCATTATTATGCATATATAAGAGCATAATTTAACGGTAAAATATGAAGCTTCAAACTTTACTTTCTCAGTTCAAATCTGAGTGCTCTTGTTTAAATAAGAGAATATAGATGATTAAATTAATGTATTGATATTAATAGTTTAAAGTATATTATTATGTTAAGGTTCCTTAACTTAATCGGTAAAGTGTGTTTTTGATAAGAACATTTTCAGCGTTCAAGTCGCTGAGGAATCACTTATGTATGTATATAATTATATACCATTGGTATGCAAAAATAAAGAATATTATAAACATTCTTTATCTTAAATTAAAATTTTGTATTTACATTAAATATGACAAATTTAGTTAGAAGTAAATTTCAAGCTCATCCATTCCATTTAGTGTCACCTTCACCATGACCTCTATATACATCATTTGCTCTATTAACATTAACAACTAGTGCTGCATCTACATTTCATTTATTTCCTTACGCTGGTTATGTATTAACAGTAGCATTACTTGTTGTTATTTTATCAATGGGATTATGATGACGTGATGTTATATCAGAAGGTACATACTTAGGAAATCATACATTAGCTGTACAAAAAGGATTAAACATGGGTGTTGCTTTATTTATCGCTTCAGAAGCATTATTCTTTTTAGGTATATTCTGAGCTTTTTTCCACAGTGCTTTATCACCTACTGTAGAATTAGGTGCTCAATGACCACCTATGGGAATAGAAGCAATAAATCCTTTTGAATTACCTTTACTTAACACAGTAATTTTATTATCATCAGGTGTTACAGTTACATACGCTCATCATTCTTTAATACAAGGAAATAGAAGTGGAACTTTATACGGATTAGTGGCTACAGTTTTATTAGCTGTAGTCTTTACATTCTTCCAAGGTGTAGAGTATTCAGTATCTTCTTTCACAATAAGTGATGGGGCATTTGGTACATGTTTCTACTTTGGAACAGGTTTCCACGGACTTCATGTTATGATAGGAACAGCTTTTATAGCTGTAGGATTATGACGTGTACTTGCTTACCATTCAACAGATAACCACCATTTAGGTTTAGAATCAAGTATTTTATACTGACATTTTGTTGATGTTGTATGATTATTCTTATTTATAGCTATATACTATTGAGGATCTTAATGTTATATTGTAAATATTGAATTTATACTTTATTAGTATAAAGAGAATTGGCTGAGTGGTTTAAAGCGATAAGCTTGAAACTTATTTGATTTAATAGATCACATCCGTTCGAATCGGATATTCTCTGTAATAAATTCATATTAAACGGGTTAGAGCCAGGTTGGTTAGGCGTCTCATTTGGGTTGAGGAGTTGTTATGTTCGAATCATAATAACCCGATAGCAATGTATATTAATATACATTAGTAATGTGAATGATATAGAATTAATATTTCTATACTAAATTAATAGTATAGGTAAGTATATAAAGAGACTATTAGGGATACCTAGCTACATATTAAAGAGATTAATTTGTGTATTAAGAGATTTTACACATGAACTCTTAGAGAAATTCAGTAATAAACGAAGTGAATTGAAATATCTTAGTAACTTCAGGAAAAGAAATCAAACGAGATTCTACGATTAGTGTGAATGAAAGTAGAGAAGCCTATTAATATATCATAATTAAGTAATAATTAATAATAATAATATAATTACTAGAGTAAAAATTTTTTTTTTATTCGCTGATATAATGAATAAGTAAAACGGATATAAATCTGTTTGAAAAAAGGGGAACCTTCCTCTAAGGCTAAATATAATATGTAAGCGACAGCGTATAGTACTGTGAAGGAAAGGTTTGAAATAGTAGTTTTATAAGCAGCTCGAGTATATAGAAATACAAGAGCGTACCTTTTGCATAATGGGTCAGCAAGTTAATGTTAGATGCGAGCATAAATTTATGCCTAGATAAACCAATTATGAAATAATGAATTAGTATCTAAAATTAGACCCGAAGCCTAGTGATCTTACCATAGTCAGGGTTATAAAAGCCCGAACGGGTTATCGTTGTAAAGATATCCGATGAACCGTGGTAAGTTAGTGAAAGACAATACTGACTAGGATAGCTGGTTTTCTGCGAAACCTATATAAGTAGGTAATTCAAAGTACATCATAGCAGGTACAGAACTGTGATCTCAGGCAACTCTTTTATTATTAAAAGTTTTGCATATATCGGGGAATCGTGAAGATTTTATCGGTGAGTATTTGCACTCGGAAGGGCAATGATGAATATTGAATAATCGGACATAGTACGATAAGGTTGTATGTCTAAAGGGAAACAGCCCAGAACAAGAGTTAAGGTTCCAAAATTATTATTAAGTGAAAATAAGGAAGTTTCTATCAAATACAACTAGGAAATAGGCTTAGAAGCTGCCATTTTTTGAAGATCTCGTAACAGAGCACTGGTTCAGTAAAATATTTTTACACGCGAAAGCGTATGATAGATGCACCGAAAATTTAACTGATCTAAATAATATACCGACACCTTGTCCATATATAAATAATAATATATTATTTATTATGGGGTAGCAGAACGTTGGGTAAATCTTCGATATGTTCTTTTTAAGGATAAGTATTAGATAACCCAAGTGAGAATGCTGACATGAGTAACGAAAAAGGGAAAATACCCTCGCCTAAAGCTTATGGATTTTTATTAAGTAACGGCCTCTAAGTTTACCAACCTAAAGGATTAAACGATGAGTAAATCTTGTTTACAAAGTGACAACCTTTTTTTGTATAAATACAATTATAAAAAAGTGAAAAAGGTTCTGGAAAAACAGTAGACAAAAAACCGTACCTAGAAACTACCACAAGTAAGCAAGTAGAGAATACGAAGGCGTTTGAGCGAACAATCATTAAGGAACTCGGCAAACTAACTACCGTAACTTCGGGATAAGGAGAGCCATTCCTCCTGATTAATATCAGGTAAAGAATAGGAAGCATAGAATAGTGTTGTACGACTGTTTAATTAAAACAAAGCACTCTGCATTAAGATAATAAATCAAAGTATTGAGTGTGATTTCTGCCCGATGTCGGCTGGTTAACGGATTTGCTAAGTTGACTAATATAAGCTTGGCTTTGAAGGAAACCCCGATCAATGGCGGCCTTACCTATGAGGGTCCTAAGGTAGCGGAATACCCTGGCCGTTAAATGCGGTCTTGCATGAATGATTTAACGATACAACAGCTGTCTCAATGATTGGCTCAGTGAAATTGGAATAACTGTGCAGATACAGTTTACCTCTAGTTAGACGAGAAGACCCTATGCAGCTTTACTGTTACTAGTTATTGAATATGATTTAACAAATTTTAGTGTATAAGGTAATCGATAGATAAAATTGAAACACCTTTATTTAGTTTGTCATATTGGTAAATAATTAATTTACCTCAATACTACTTTATATGAAGTTATATTGAGTTACCCTAATATAGGGAACAATTGCTAGGAGGCAGTTTATGCGGGGCACAGATCCCATAAAAAGTACCTGGGTGTATCCAAAGTTATTTTTGTAAAATATTCATGATTTATTCATGAAATTGATAATATTTTTATTTTATCAATATATTTAGTGTGTTATTTGGTATAGCTTAGCTAGAACTAATTCAGTTATATATCTATTAAGTTAGAATTATATTTTTTTATTTAAGTAAGATTTTAACTATATGGAAAATAGATGTAATTAAAACATTATAAAGATAATTTTAATGTTTTTAGCTATATTTTTAGTATTTATAAGAACTAATAGTATAGTTATGTATATTACTTATCAAGTTTAATGGCTTAATCTTGCTTTACTGTTTGACTTACACGTCTATCAGTCGCGTAAGCGGGGCATATGATCACAAGACGCAGAAAGGAAAGGTCTTGGATTTTTGAAAAAGCTACGCTAGGGATGTTAGTCCTCCAATGTTTATTAATATAATATATTAATAATCTATTGGTTATTAATTGGGTTAATTTCAAGGATAACTTATTTACATAAGTGTATTTGAAGCGAAGTTTACTTAAGCATTTTAATTAAAAGTAAAATCGTTCAACGACTAGAAAGTGAGCAATGCTAGCAATAATCTTTCTAATAATGCCCAACATTTTTTATTTATTTTATTTTTTTTATATGTATATATAAGTATATTATATATGTAATAATCAATTTTATATATTGGTGAAATAGACTTAGATATTAATTTATTTGAGCTTAATAATTTAAAGTAATACAAGTTTATATTATGTAAAAAAAAACATGCAAAACAATAATTTATTAGAGGTTAATAAACCTTTTATTTTTGATAAAAAGACTAATAAATCATTAGTTATACCTTTAAAAAACATGAAAACAAATGTAGGTATAATAAGACATTTTCCACCTGCAAGTCAGGAATGAGATAATAATATTTATGCTTATAATAGTGATTATATGAAATCATTACCTATTGCAGATAAAACTTTAATGAAAATAGTGAAAAGTTACTTTAATATGTACTTTTCTAATAAAATATTAGATGTCAAACAATTAAATACTAGATTTAAAAGATTATCTGTAAAAAAAATATTTGTTGCTAAAGGAGAATTAAAACATACAAGTACAAAAGTGATAATTACATTATATGTTTTTAATAAAGAAAGAAATATTCTTAAATTAGAAACAAATAAATTAATCAAGAGCTTAGTATATCCTAACAAACAATTAAGTATTGATAATTCTTTTAAATTTAATAGACCATTAACATTAAGTGAATATATTCATTATAATAAAGATCAAATTTATTCTAATTATATAGATAGTTTAATTGGTAAAGATTCTATCGATAATACTACTAAATCTATAGAATCCATAAATGATAACCTTAAGAATATGTTAAATACTATTGAAAATAAAAAAACAAATAATTTAAATCTAGATATTAATAGTATTGAGTTCTCAAAAGGATATAAAGATTTTTTTAATAATACATTAAGTGTATTTTTAAAAAATTATTATGTTTCAAAGATGAATTTAAGACTTAATAGTATTAAATTTGAAGAATCTTTTTTAGTACATTTAAAAGATATGATAAATAATGTTTATAATAAAGAAGTAGAATTTAACATTGTTCAATTAAAAAAATTACATTTAAATAGTGATATATTTACAGAAGCTATTGCATTAAAATTAAAAAATAGAGAAAACAAATTGTATAGAGTGTTAAAATCTGTTTTAACAAGAGTTAAAGTTAAGAAAATAAATAAAAATAAAGAAAAAAATCATAAAATGAATAGAAACAATATGTTTATTAATAGCATAATAAACACTAGAGTTAACTCTTTAATTTATTATAAAAAAGGAGATACTTTAAATAATTTCTTATTTAAAGTATTCCCTACTTTATACCCAACTAAATATAGAAATGTATCTATTTTTAAAGATCAAGTTTTAAGTAACGAATATATAAACAAATATATTAAACATATTAACATATTTGGTATTAGAATCGAAGCTAAAGGAAGATTAACAAGACGTTTTACTGCATCTAGATCTGTATTTAAAGTTAAATGAAAAGGTGGTTTAAAAAATGTAGATTCTTCATTTAGAAAATTAAGTAGTGTTATGTTAAGAGGACATGCTAAATCTAATGTACAATATTCAGTTCTAAATTCTAAAAACCGTAACGGAGCTTTTGGAGTTAAAGGATGAGTAAGTAACTTATAATGTAGTAAAATATAAAAACTTTTACAATTTCGCGTTGCATATACTATATGCATATACATTTAATATAAATAAATAAAAAATGAAGAAATAGTCTGAACCATTTTGTGAAAAATGGAAATAAAGGATAATAAACCTTTATGTTAACAATTATTGAACAGGCTAATTGCGCCAGGAAGTACAAATTGAGTGCGCAGTTTGGCACCTCGATGTCGGCTTAACTTATCCACATGAATGCAGGAATCATGAAGGGTTCGACTGTTCGTCGATTAAAAAGTTACACGAGCTGGGTTAAATACGTCGTGAGACAGTATGGTTTCTATCTTCTAGAGGAAATTAGAATAAAATAAAGATAGCCCCCTCGTACGAAAGGAGCTGGGTATATTAACCTCTGGTTTACCTGTTGTTTATGTGCCCAATATTAATATAAGTGTAATTTTTAATTACACAGGGATGTTACTTTCACTTAAGTAAATTATAGCATAGGCACGGCAGGAAAGCTATGTTAGTTAAAGATAAGTGCTGAATGCATTTAGGCGCGAAACTTACTTTAAGATATTCTTAAATATACGTAGTAGAATACTACGATTTTGTAGTTAATAGCTTATTAACACAATCAATAGGCTTTGGCTGAAAGAATTTAAATGTTCTTAGGTACAAAGTACTAATTTTATATATAACTAAATATTACTATATCTCACATACTTATAAAAAAAATTTTTTTAGCCTAGTTAGCATAAAAGTAATGTAGCTGTTTTGTAACCAGCTGAAGCAAGTGCAATACTTGCACTGGGCTTTTATAAGGCCTTATAGTCAAGTGGTTAAGACATAATGTTTTCATCATTACACACGAGGGTTCGAACCCCTCTGAGGCTAAAAAACTGCGGATTGATGTAATAGTAACATAATTGACTCATGATCAATGTATAGAGGTGCAATTCCTTTGTCCGCACTTTTGTGTATATATATTAAATATACTACATAAAGATTATTGAAAGGCTATAGCTTAATTGGTAAAGCAAGCTGCTCATGACAGCTGAGATGAGTGTTCGAATCACTCTGGCCTTAGATAGATTAGTCCGAGTGCTGGAATTGGTAGACAGGGTAAACTTAAGATTTACTGATATAACATCGTGAACGTTCAAGTCGTTCTTCGGATATTTAACTAATAAAACAGTTAAGGGGATATAGTTTAACTGGTAAAACTGCGATTTTGCATATCGTTATTTCAGGATCGAGTCCTGATGTCTCCATAATTTTTTATTTAAGCTCGAGAAGCTCAACCCGGTAGAGCGGAACTCTGAAGATGTTTAGGTTGTAAGTTCAAATCTTACTTCGAGCAATATAAAGGTAGTGATGGAATTGGTAGACATGAATAACTTAGGATTATTTGATTTAGTAGATCTTATCCGTTCAAGTCGGATTTACCTTAATATATGTTGTAGACTAATCGGCAAGTCATAAATTTTTGGTATTTACTATTGAGTGTTCGAATCACTCCAACATAATACATCGACTTAGTATTCGATATTTTTAATTTGGAATTTAAGGTGGATATAGTTCAATCGGTAGAGCAACTGTATGTGGCACAGTCCGTTCCCTGTTCAAGTCAGGGTGTCCTCCCTTGTTAATTATTATATGCCAGGATAGTTTAATTGGTTAGAACATTAATTTCATGCATTAAGAATGAGAATTCAAATTTCTCTCCCGGCTGTTTTACAAAAACATTGTATATTTTATATACATATTACTATATACATTAGTAGAGTAAGAGTAATTCTTACACACTAAAGGTTTAGTTATACCTTTTTATAGCAAAAAAACTATATATGTTAATATATTCTATGTTATTCCTTTTATTATCTAATGCCGTCACACTAAGACGAGACAAATCAATTTTATATAGTAGAATAAGTATTATTATTTTATTATATTCTTCTTTTATAGCTTTTATAACTTTATCCCTTTCACATATAGATAGTGGTATAGGTTTATATGGTGGTTTATTCCATGCCACAAATATAACACAAATATTCCATATATTTATATTTGTAGTTAGTGCAATTATATTACAACTAACAGGATTTTACCCTAGAAAAGTTTGGGTGCCAGAATTTTCTTCAATAAATAAATTATTTTTAAATAAATTTATTTACTATAGTACAAAAATACTTAATAAAATGGGAGAACAATTTAAAATAATAGAATACCCATTAATTTTATTATTTATTGTAATAGGAGCTACTTTTTTAGTTTCAACTAGTGATTTAGTATCTATATTCCTGTCTATAGAGTTACAAAGTTATGGATTATATTTATTAAGTACTTTATATAGAAATTCTGAATTAGCAACAAGTGGTGGACTTACATATTTTTTATTAGGAGGTTTAAGTTCTTGTTTTATACTATTAGGTACAAGTTTATTATATGCTAATTCAGGTACAACTAACTTAGATGGAACATACATAGTAACAACTATAAGTGATGCATTTAATACTGTAGAAGCAAGTTCATGATATACATCATATTATGTTAATATGTCTTTATTAATATTAAGTGTAGGTTTCTTATTTAAAATAAGTGCTGCACCATTCCATTTCTGATCTCCTGATGTATATGATGCTATTCCTACAATAGTTACTACTTTTGTAGCTGTTATAGCTAAAATATCTATATTAATATTCCTATTAGAATTAGTGCATTATACAAGTAGTACTTTATTAAGTTTTCAATACAATTGAACATATAGTTTATTAGTTAGTTCTCTACTTTCATTAATTGTAGGTTCAGTTGTGGGTTTAACTCAATTTAGAATTAAAAGAATGTTAGCTTTTAGTACTATTAGCCACATAGGATTCATATTACTAGCTTTAAGCGTTAATAGTATTGAATCTATACAAGCATTTATATTCTATTTAATGCAATATTCTATAAGTAATGTTAATGTTTTTGTTATAATAATAGCTATAGGATTTTCTTTATATTATTATGTAAACGACAACAAAGAATATAAAGAATTAAATGATAAAAATAATTCACCTATACAATTAATTAGTCAATTGAAAGGATATTATTTTATTAATCCTGCATTGGCTTTAAGTTTAGCTATAACACTTTTCTCTTTTGCAGGTATTCCTCCTCTATTAGGTTTCTTTGCTAAACAGATGGTATTAAGTGCTGCTTTAGATAGCGGTTATTTCTTTTTAGCTTTAATAGGTATATTAACAAGTGTAATTAGTGCAGTTTACTATTTAAATGTAGTAAAACAAATGTTCTTTGATAAACCAGAGTATGAAATTAATCCTGTTTTAAATAATGTGGATTTATATGGTACTATTGTAAAAAATAATATTTCAAATGCTCCGGTTGAAAAAGTTACATTTAAATTAAACAATATAGTATTATCTGGTTCATTAACTATTACTATTTCAGTATTAACATTAATAATATTATTATTTATGTTAGCTCCTCAAGAATGATTAAGTATGGCTAATATATTAGCATTAAGTATATTTAATCCTTAATGACAAGTACTACTTTCTTCTTTATTTTTGTTCCAATATTAGCTATTATTTTATTAGCTGTTAATTTAATACTTGCTCCTCATAATCCATATCAAGAAAAAGATAGTGCTTTTGAATGTGGTTTCCATTCTTTCTTAGGTCAAAATAGAACACAATTCAGTATTTCTTTCTTTATATTTGCATTACTTTTCTTATTATTTGATTTAGAAATTCTTTTAGTTTATCCTTATGTAGTTAGTGCTTATGTAAATGGTATATATGGTCTTGTTGTAATGATTATCTTTTTCTTAGCATTAACATTAGGATTTGCTTTTGAATTAGGTAAAAATGCTTTAAAAATAGATAGTAAGCAAACTATTAATTATGTAGATAGTAAAAATGATAATGTAATAACATACATCTCATAAATTTCCTAATAAAAATATATTTCTGTTAATTAGTTTCTAATTTATTTATATATTAAGGTTTAATACCTTATCTATATATATTTATATATAAATTAGAATATGTATATATGTATTTATTATATGTTAAATATTGTTTATAATTATTTATTAAATAACCTTGATGCTCCTGTAGCTTGAGGTTTATATTTCCAAGATAGTGCTTCACCACAGATGGAAGGTTTAGTAGAATTACATGATAACATCATGTTTTATTTAGTTGTTATTTTATTTAGTGTATCATGAGTTTTATTTAGTATTATATTAAATTATAATAGTAAAAAATCTCCTATATCACATAAATATTTAAATCATGGAACATTAATAGAATTAATATGAACTATTACTCCAGCTTTAATATTAATACTTATAGCATTCCCTTCTTTTAAATTATTATACTTAATGGATGAAGTTAGTGATCCTGCTATGTCAGTATTAGCTGAAGGTCATCAATGATACTGAAGTTACCAATACCCTGATTTCTTAAATTCAGAAGATGGATTTGTAGAATTTGATTCATACATAGTACCTGATTCTGATATAGAAGATGGTGGTTTAAGAATGTTAGAAGTTGACAATAGAGTTGTTCTTCCAGAATTAACTCATGTTAGATTTATAATAACAGCAGCAGATGTTATACATTCTTTTGCTTGTCCAGCTTTAGGTATAAAATGTGATGCCTACCCTGGTAGATTAAACCAAGTATCTGTTCTTATAAATAGAGAAGGAACTTTCTATGGACAATGTTCAGAAATTTGTGGTATTTTACATAGTTCTATGCCTATAGTTATAGAATCTGTATCTATAGAGAAATTCTTAACATGATTAGAAGAACAATAATTATGTTCATATTATTATATATAATAATTTAGGCATATATACCTAAAAAGATATAATAGGCTATTTAGTTTAATGTTAATAGCATTAAACATAGAGGGTTCGAATCCTTCATATCTTTCTATATTTATAGTATTATTTATTATAAATAAAAAAAAAATAATTTGAATTAAATTAAAATACAATGAACTTACCTTTAATACTTTTTGTGATCGGAATCCTAGGTTTCGTTCTAAATAGAAAAAATATAATATTAATGCTTATTTCAATTGAAATAATGTTATTAGCTATTACATTCTTAATATTGGTTAGTTCAGTAAGCTTTGATGATATATTAGGACAAACATATGCTATATATATAATAGCGATAGCAGGTGCAGAATCTGCTATAGGTTTGGGTATTCTAGTTGCTTTTTATAGATTAAGAGGAAATATTACAATAGAATATAAATAATGTATTTAGCTATAATTACTTTACCATTATTAGGGTCAATAGTTTCCGGGTTTTTTGGTAGAAGAGTCGGAGTTACAGGAGCACAAATAATTACATGTTTAAGTGTTGTTACAACAACATTATTAGCTATAGTAGCTTTTTTTGAAGTGGGTTTAAATAACATTACTGTATCTATAAACCTTTTTAGATGAATAGATAGTGAGTCACTTAATGTTTTATGAGGATTTAATTTTGATAGTTTAACTGTATCTATGTTAATACCTGTTTTGATAGTTAGTTCTTTAGTTCATATATACTCAATAGGTTATATGAGTCATGATCCTCACAATCAAAGATTCTTCAGTTATCTAAGCTTATTCACATTTATGATGATAATATTAGTTACAGCTAATAATTTTTTATTAATGTTTGTTGGATGAGAAGGTGTAGGAGTTTGTTCTTATTTACTAGTAAGTTTCTGATTTACTAGAATAGCAGCAAACCAAAGCTCTATGTCTGCATTTTTAACAAACAGAGTTGGAGATTGTTTTTTAACAGTAGGTATGTTTGCTATATTATGAACATTTGGTAATATAGATTATAGTACAGTATTTGCATTAGCTCCATTTATTAATGAAAATATTGTAACAATTATAGGTATATGTCTATTAATAGGAGCTATGGCTAAAAGTTCTCAAGTAGGATTACATGTTTGATTACCTATGGCTATGGAAGGTCCTACACCTGTTAGTGCCTTAATCCATGCAGCTACTATGGTTACTGCAGGTGTATATTTATTAATGCGTGCGAGTCCATTAATTGAATATAGTTCAACAGTACTTATATTAAGTTTATGATTAGGTGCAATAACTACAGTGTTTAGTTCTTTAATTGGTTTATTCCAACAAGATATTAAAAAAGTTATTGCTTATTCTACTATGAGTCAATTAGGTATGATGGTTATAGCTGTAGGTTTATCATCATATAATATTGCTTTATTCCATTTAGTTAACCATGCTTTTTATAAAGCATTGTTATTCTTAGGTGCAGGTGCAGTTATACATGCAGTAGCAGATAATCAAGATTTTAGAAAATATGGTGGATTAAAACCATTTTTACCTTTATCATACTCTGTTATGTTAATAGCAAGTCTTAGTTTAGTTGCTTTCCCATATATGACAGGATTCTATAGTAAAGATCTTATATTAGAATCTGCCTACGGACAATTCTATTTTAGTGGAACAGTAGTTTATTTCATAGCTACAATCGGTGCTATGTTTACTACATTATATTCAGTTAAAGTTTTATATTTAACTTTCTTAACTAATCCTAATGGACCTATGATTAATTATAAACATGCTCATGAAGGTGATATTTTCATGAGTTTACCTTTAATTATATTAGCTGTATTTTCAATCTTTTTTGGATATATAACTAAAGATATATTTATTGGATTAGGTACAGGATTCTTTTCTGATAATAGTTTATTTATTCACCCAATGCATGAAATAATGTTGGATACTGAATTTGCTGTACCAACATTATTTAAATTATTACCTTTAATCTTTACTATATCTTTAAGTATTATTGCCATAGTATTATCTGAATTTTTACCTTTAAATGTTATTAAATTTAAAATGACAAGATTAGGATATAATATATTTGGGTTCTTTAACCAACGTTTCTTAATTGAAATGTTTTATAATAAATATATTACAGGATTAATCTTAAAATTAGGAGGTCAAAGTACTAAAGTTTTAGATAAAGGTAGTGTAGAGTTATTAGGACCTTTTGGTTTAGAAAAAGGTTTAATTACATTAAGTAATAATATTGTTAGTTTAAGTACAGGTGTTGTAACAAGTTATGCTTTATATATATTAATAGGTTTAATTTTCTATTTATTATTACCTTATTTAACAATAGCGGATAATACTTTACTTATTTTAATTTTAGTATCATTCTTAACTGTTGTTAGAAAATTTTAAATTATAGATATATATATTATGCCAAATATTAATTGGCATATTAGGAATTAGTTCAAAGAAAGAATGAACCTATAAAGGGTTAGATAAATGTTTGAATCATTTATTCCTATGTTTTTAAGGTTAAGTTTAATAGTAATAATAAATATTATTTACTAACTATGGTAAATAGTAGGGAGTAATATTTAATATAATATAATTATTTTATGTTTAAAATAGTTTTTATATTAAAAATGTTTAATAAATTATTATTTTATTAGCAATTACCTTATGTTTAATGTAGCCAAATCTAATTCATTTGGTTTATAAGAGTATTTATATTAAACTAATTACTTACAAAAGTAATTATGTATACTAATATATAGTTACTAAGATTTTCTCTTAGTAGTATAATTTCTTGCCTAAACCTCTTAATATTAAAAAAAAAAATAATAATATATATATATGAGAATTTTTAAAAGTCATCCTTTATTAAAATTGGTGAATGGATATGTAATAGATTCACCTCAACCAGCTAATATTAGCTACTTATGAAATTTCGGTTCTTTACTAGCTTTTTGTTTAGTTATACAAATAGTTACAGGTGTAACATTAGCTATGCATTATAACCCTAGTGTGGCAGAAGCATTTAATTCTGTAGAGCACATAATGCGTGATGTAAATAATGGATGATTAATACGTTATTTACACAGTAATACTGCATCAGCTTTTTTCTTTTTAGTTTATTTACATATAGGTAGAGGTATATACTACGGATCATACAAATCACCTAGAACTTTAGTATGAGCTTTAGGTACTATTATATTAATAGTAATGATGGGTACAGCTTTCCTTGGTTATGTTTTACCCTATGGACAAATGTCACTATGAGGTGCTACAGTTATAACTAATATGATGAGTGCTATACCTTGAGTGGGACAAGATATAGTTGAATTTGTTTGAGGAGGATTTAGCGTTAATAATGCTACATTAAATAGATTCTTTGCATTACATTTTGTATTACCATTTGTATTAGCTGCTTTAGCTTTAATGCATTTAATAGCATTACATGATACAGTTGGATCAGGAAATCCTTTAGGTGTTTCAGGTAACTATGATAGAATACCTTTTGCTCCTTATTACTTATTTAAAGATTTAATTACTATTTTCTTATTTATTTTAATATTAAGTATTTTTGTTTTCTTTATGCCTAATGTATTAGGTGATAGTGAAAATTATGTTATGGCTAACCCTATGCAAACACCACCAGCTATAGTTCCTGAATGATATTTACTACCTTTCTATGCTATATTAAGATCTATACCTAACAAATTATTAGGTGTTATAGCTATGTTTGCTGCAATTTTAATGCTATTAGCTATGCCTTTCACAGATTTAAGTAGATTTAGGGGAATACAATTTAGACCTTTAAGTAAAATAGCTTTCTATGTATTTGTGGGTAACTTCTTAATATTAATGCAATTAGGTGCAAAACATGTTGAATATCCATTCATAGAATTTGGACAAATAAGTACAGTATTATATTTCTCACATTATTTAATAATAGTTCCTTTATTAAGTTTATTTGAAAATACTTTAATGGAATTAAACTATTGAAATAAAAATAAATAGTATATTTAATACTAAAAATACTTATACTTATTAAAAAAGGGAGGTTTATTATTTTTACCTTTTTTTATAAAATAAATTAAAATAAAATAAGACAACACAACACAATACTTTTTAAATAATATGCTATCCAAGTACTAGTAATGAAATATATTACGCTATAGTCTTGAGTAAAGGATACTCTTCCTTTTGTCCGCTAGCTCCTTTGTTTTATACAATAAAAATATAGCAGGTAATGCACCTGTCTTAGAAAACAAATCTATTTCTGTATTAAAATCTAATATATCATTATGAACAGAAAGATGATTTTTATCTTCAAATGCTAAAGATATCGGTGTTCTTTATTTAATATTTGCTTTATTTTCTGGATTACTTGGAACTGCTTTTTCAGTTCTAATAAGAATAGAATTAAGTGGACCAGGTGTTCAATATATAGCTGACAATCAACTATATAACAGTATAATAACAGCTCACGCTATTATTATGATATTCTTTATGGTTATGCCCGCTCTTATTGGTGGTTTTGGTAACTTCTTATTACCTTTATTAGTAGGAGGTCCTGATATGGCCTTCCCTAGATTAAACAATATAAGTTTTTGATTATTACCACCTAGTTTATTATTATTCTTATTTGCTGCTACAATAGAAAATGGAGCAGGAACAGGTTGAACTTTATACCCTCCTTTATCAGGTATACAAAGTCATAGTGGACCTAGTGTAGATTTAGGTATATTTGCTTTACATTTATCTGGTATAAGTAGTATGTTAGGTGCAATGAACTTTATAACTACTATATTAAATATGAGAAGTCCTGGAATAAGTTTACATAAATTAGCTTTATTTGGATGAGCTGTATTGGTTACAGCTGTATTATTATTATTATCATTACCTGTTTTAGCAGCTGCTATTACTATGGTATTAACTGATAGAAATTTTAATACATCTTTCTTTGAAGCAGCTGGTGGTGGTGATCCTATACTTTACCAACACTTATTCTGATTCTTCGGACATCCAGAGGTTTATATTTTAATTATACCTGGTTTTGGTATTATAAGTACTACAATATCAGCTAGTTCTAATAAAAGTGTTTTCGGATACTTAGGTATGGTTTATGCTATGATGTCTATTGGTGTTTTAGGTTTTGTAGTATGAAGTCATCATATGTACACTGTAGGATTAGATGTTGATACTAGAGCTTATTTCACAGCAGCTACTTTAATTATAGCTGTACCAACTGGTATTAAAATTTTTAGTTGATTAGCTACATGTTACGGAGGATCTATACATTTTACACCGGCAATGTTATTTGCTTTAGGTTTTGTATTCTTATTTACAATAGGGGGATTAAGTGGAGTTGTTTTAGCTAACGCTTCACTTGACACAGCTTTCCATGATAAACATATTATTATATTTTCTTTGGCTTTAATGGATTTAAGTAAGAAAAAATCTGATAAAAAGTATTATAGTGATGAATATGTTAAAAATTTTTGAGTTGGTTTAATGGATAATAAAGGAAATATACAAATAAGTAATAAAAAAAAATCATCTCTTAATTATAGAGTTATTATAGAATTAGATAATACTATACTTAATTTACATTTGTTAATTAGGATAAAAAAAGTAATAGGTGGTTATGTTAAACCTATTAAGGATAAAATTATTTGAGTTATATCTGAAGAAAAAGATATTCATAATGTAATATCTATTTTTAATAGATATCCTCCTTTAACTTCAAGATTGATATGTCAATTAAATTTTCTTAAATCTACTTTAGAATCTTATCCTATGGACAAATCGATGAATAGAGTTAAAGTAGCTGAATTCTTAATAAAAAGGAATTTAAAATATTCTTCACAATTAAACATTATAAAAAAATTTAATAATAGTTTTATTGTACCTAATTATTTTTCTGGTTGATTAAGTGGATTAATAGAGGTAGAAGGATTATTTGTTATTAGAGATAATAATGTAAACTCGTTTTCTATAGGTAAATTAGATGATTATTATTTATTGATTGCTATCAGAAATTATTTAAATTTTACTGTTAAAATAAAAAAGAAAGATAGCCGTGTTAGATCCTATTATTATTTAGAAACTTACAAATTAGAAACTATTCATAATATAATAGATCATTGTAAATCTTATCCTTTATTAGGTGAGAAATCAGAATCATTTAACAATTTCCTTAAAGTCATTAAATAGTAAGTGTCATGTTGTAATGCCACCAAGGACAAAATTTAGTTCATTATATGTCCGGTAATAATTATATTATTGCTAACGGTAAAACTTATATTCTATAGGATAATGTAATACCGTGGAAACCAAAACAAAAAAATTTTTTTTTGTGAGTAGGCTCTGTAGAGGCCAAACGTGGCGGTCGAAAGTTTATTAAGTTAAATAATTAGATAAGTTATGGTCCGATCCATCAATTGTATTGGTGTATAATGTTTTATAATATTTTTATTATACTGTAGTGCACAGTACTATGTAGAAGTAGTCATTATGTATGTAAAAGTTTAAAATTTTTTACCCTTTTTATTTTTAGCATTAAGGATTAAATACCTTATCTGTAATAAAAAAAATTTTTTTTATTATATACTTTTGGACATTGATAATAAAATATTATTTATTAATTTTTTTTTCTTTATAACAATGATAATCAAATCGAATTGACTTACTACGATTTGTGGTTTATCGGTTATATATTTTTTTTCTTAGCTATGTCAAACAGAGAATATGGAGTTATACCTAAACCGTATAAATTTGTAAATACTACATTAAAAAATGGTATTGATATAAATAGTATTGTTAATGATATAAATGGTTTATTACCTCAGTTTACTGATTTCATTCATCAATTTAATAATTTAGTTACTCAATATGAAATTAATGTAATAACAGATTCAGCCGGTAATATGTCAATAGATGTGCCTGGAAGTATGTCAGATGCTGAAGCTAATAAACTTAGTACTAGAGTTGGAATAATAGATCGTTTAATAACTCATCATGGTGCTACATTAAGCGATCTTTTCCAAAAAGGATCAAGTTTAGAAAATAAGTTGAAGGCAGAAAACGCTAATTATGTTTCACAATTATCCGACCAATTAACTGAATTTAAAAAATTGAATTCTTCTTATAAACATAAAGTAACTTGGTAATTATTTTTAATTCTACGTAGCCATTATGTGTGAAAATTCTTTTTAATTAAAGTTCACATTGGTAATAAAATATTATTTTTAATTATATTTTAGAGAGACTAGACTTACTATGTTGTAGCTCATTTCCACTATGTATTAAGTATGGGAGCTGTTTTCGCTTTATTTAGTGCATGATATTTCTGAATACCTAAAATATTAGGTTTAGATTATAACTTAATGTTATCTAAAGTACATTTCTGAATATTGTTTGCAGGTGTTAATTTAACATTCTTCCCACAACATTTCTTAGGATTACAAGGTATGCCTAGAAGAATAAGCGATTATCCTGATGCTTTTGCTGGTTGAAATTTAATTAGTAGTTACGGAAGTATAGTTAGTGTGATAGCTACATGATTATTCTTATATATAGTTTACGTTCAATTAGTTGAAGGTAAAGCTGCATCAAGATATCCATGATTAGTGCCACAATTCTATAGTGATAGTTTACAAACTTTATTAAACAGAAGTTACAATTCTTTAGAGTGAGCTTTAAGTAGTCCACCTAAACCTCATGCTTTTGTAAGTTTACCTTTACAAAGTACTTTTATGAAATAATTTTGTAGTATAACTTAAGTTTTGTTAGTATTTTTTAGAATATATTATGCCTTTTTAAGATACATAAATTTAAATAAAAATACTAAGATCATACGTTTAATTTGATATAAATTATCTTATTAAACGTATGGTTACAAGGAATATGTTGTAGATTGGTTCTACATTTTGATTGCAGATCTTAAATAAGGGGTTCGAATCCTCCATATTCTTTAGTATACATAAATTTACTATATGTTATAGTGAGGATATAAGTTTATCTATCATTTACTACAAAGTAGTTTACATAAAACAATAAATACAAAAAGGTTATTTAAATTAATGAGGGCATCCTTCATAATATTATATAAATATTCAAATAAAAAAATGATACAAGCAGCAAAAATTATAGGTACAGGTTTAGCAACTACAGGTTTAATAGGTGCTGGAGTAGGAATTGGTGTAGTTTTCGGTGCATTAATATTAGGTGTAGCTAGAAACCCTTCATTAAGAGGACAATTATTCTCATACGCTATTTTAGGATTCGCTTTTGCTGAAGCTACAGGTTTATTCGCTCTTATGATGGCATTCTTATTATTATACGTTGCTTAATTGTTAATGTATAACATACATATATACATATATTATGGTTTAATTAACCATGTATTATATGGTATAAATCTTATTAGCTTAATGGTAAAGCAGGATACTTCTAATATCTAGTTCCAAGTTCAAGTCTTGGATAAGACTATACTAAACATATATATATAAATATATACGTATAAAATATATTTATATATCAAATAATAATAAATGATATATAATAATGTCATTTTTCACCTAATTTTTTTAGTTAAAAGTTTAATTAATATTAGTTTTTATTAAATATTTAACTAAATATTAGATATAAATATTTTTTCTTTATAAATGTTATATATGCCTACTTTGATATCTATAATAGAAGTAGTATTAGTTACTGTTCCTGTTTTATTAACAGTAGCTTATGTTACTGTAGCTGAAAGGAAAACTATGGCTAGTATGCAAAGAAGATTAGGTCCTAATATAGTTGGATATTATGGATTATTACAAGCATTTGCAGATGCTTTAAAACTTCTTTTAAAAGAATATGTTTCACCTACACAAGCTAACTTAGTTTTATTCTTTCTTGGTCCTATCATAACTTTAATTTTTTCTTTATTAGGTTATTTAGTTATACCATACGCACCTGGTTTAGCTTTAAATGATTTTAATTTAGGTATATTATATATGTTAGCTGTTTCTTCTTTATCTACATATGGTATTTTATTAGCAGGTTGAAGTGCTAATAGTAAATATGCTTTTTTAGGTTCACTTAGAAGTACAGCTCAATTAATAAGTTACGAGTTAATTTTAAGTTCTGCTATTTTACTTGTAATTATGTTAACAGGTAGTTTAAATCTTGCTGTAATAGTTGAATCTCAAAGAGCAGTTTGATTTATAATACCTTTATTACCTGTATTTATAATATTCTTTATAGGAGCTATAGCGGAAACAAATAGAGCTCCATTTGATTTAGCTGAAGCTGAATCAGAGCTTGTTAGTGGATTTATGACAGAACATGCCGCTGTTATATTCGTTTTCTTCTTCTTAGCTGAGTATGCTAGTATTGTCTTAATATGTATATTAACTAGTATATTATTCTTAGGGGGTTATTTATATAATTATATACCTTTATTTAGCTTAATTCAATACTTAGACTTTGATTACTATATAAATAATTTAAATAACGATAATTTATTTTCTAATCCTATAATAGAAGGATTATTATATAGTTTATCTTTAGGTGTTAAATCATGTGCTATGATTTTTGTATTTATTTGAGCTAGAGCTTCTTTCCCTAGAATACGTTATGATCAATTAATGTCTTTCTGTTGAACAGTATTGCTTCCTGTTGTTGTAGCATTTATTGTTTTAGTTCCTTGTGTATTATATAGTTTTGAAATAATACCTAGCAATATTACTTTATTATAATTATAATATTATTATAATAATTAATATAATTACTGGCATTACCATATCTTATTAATATGGTTGTAATAGATAAAATTAAATATCTTAAGGTAAATTAGTATTTTTCTATATTTTATTTTGCTTACTTCATTATTATTAACACCTATAATAGGTATATTTACAATATGTGCAAATATATCCTATGGAAGTTTAAAATTTGATACTAATCGTATAAAAATTATAGGATTAGTAACATCAATAGTAAATTTAATTATATCTTTAGTAATATTTATACTATTCGATTTTAGTACAAATCAGTTTCAATTTGTTCAAGAGTACCACGAAATAAGTTCTTTTGATATGTATTTAGGAATAGATGGTTTATCTATATACTTTGTATTATTAACTACTATTATTACACCTATAGCATTATTAAGTAATTGAACTTCAATTACTGAAAATATAAGATCATATGTTATAATAATATTATTTTTAGAAACATTATTATTAGGTGTTTTTTTAGTACTAGATATATTATTATTCTATATTTTCTTTGAAAGTATATTACCTCCTTTATTTTTATTAATAGGTTTATTTGGATCAAGTAATAAAGTTAGAGCTAGCTTTTATTTATTTTTATATACTTTATTTGGGTCATTATTCTTATTATTATCAATATTAACAATGTCTTCAGTTATGGGTACTACTGATTTTGATGCTTTATATAAAACAAATTTCAATTACTCTACACAATTATTTTTATTTTATGGTATATTCTTAGCTTTTGCTGTAAAAACACCTACAATATTCTTAAACACTTGATTACTAAAAGCTCATGTTGAATCACCTTTAAGTGGTAGTATTATATTAGCTGCAATAGTGTTAAAATTAAGTTTATATGGTATATTTAGATTAATGTTACCTTTATTACCTAAAGCAACTTTAGATTATACATATATTGTATATCTTATAGGTGTGATAACTATAATATACGCAAGTTTAAGTACCTTAAGAACAATTGATATTAAAGAGCTTATTGCTTATAGTTCTGTATCTCATGCTGCAGTATATTTAATAGGTGTATTTAGTAATACAATACAAGGAATAGAAGGTGGAATTGCTTTAGGTTTAGCTCATGGGTTTGTATCTAGTGGTTTATTTATATGTGTAGGAGGTATATTATATGACAGATCTGGGACTAGATTAATAACATTCTACAGAGGTATGGCTCAAATTATGCCATTATTTAGTGTATTATTCTTCATATTATCATTAGGTAATTGTGGAGTTCCTTTAACATTAAATTTTGTAGGAGAGTTTATGTCATTATACGGTGTATTTGAAAGATTACCTTTATTAGGTCTTTTAGCTAGTTCATCTATAGTATTTTCAGCAGCATATACTATATATACATTTAACAGAATAGCTTTTGGAGGATCATATACTAAATATTTACAAGAGAATGTTAATGATATTAATAAACGTGAATTCTTTATGTTATTAATCTTAGTGTTATTTACTGTAGTTTTAGGTGTATACCCTTCACCAGTGCTAGATGGTTTACATTACTCTGTGTCATCTTTAATATATTCACCAGTTGTGTAAATATTATAATTTAACTAAAATTATATATCCTATGAAACTTTTTATATAAGTATTAATAATAATGTATATGTAGTTATATATTAATATAATTAAACATTGAAATCTATTTAATAAATAAAAATATGCCACAATTAGTACCATTTTATTTTATAAATCAAGTAACATTTGCTTTTGTTATACTTGTTATAATGATATACTTATTCTCAAAATACATATTACCAAGATTTGTTCGTTTATTTATAAGTCGTATGTTCATAAGTAAATTATAATAAAAATAATTATAAAACAATTACTTAATGTTTATTAATAATATTTCAATAAATACAGAAAATACTATGACATCATATACAATGTCTAATTATACAATTATAACAAGTCCTTTAGACCAATTTGAAGTTAGAGATCTATTAAGTTTAGATGCTCCATTATTAGGTAATTTACATTTATCTTTAACAAATATAGGTTTATATTTAACAATCGGTTTATTTTTAATAATAAGTCTTAATGTTTTAGCTACTAACTATAACAAAGTTGTAAGTAATAACTGATCTATAGGTCAAGAAACTTTATATGCTACTATACATAGTATAGTAACAAACCAAATAAATCCTACAAAAGGTCAAATATATTTCCCATTTATATATACTTTATTCGTATTTATATTAATGAATAATTTAATAGGAATGGTTCCATACAGTTTTGCATCTACAAGTCATTTTATATTAGCTTTCGCACTTAGCTTTACTGTAGTTTTAGGATCAACTATATTAGGATTCCAAAAACATGGATTAGAATTCTTTTCTTTATTAGTACCAGCTGGTTGTCCTTTAGGTTTATTACCTTTATTAGTTTTAATAGAATTAATATCTTATTTATCAAGAAATGTTTCTTTAGGGCTTAGATTAGCTGCTAATATTTTAAGTGGTCATATGTTATTAAATATCTTAGCAGGATTTACTTATAATATTATGACATCAGGTTTCATATTCTTTTTCTTAGGATTAGTACCTTTAACATTTATATTAGCATTCTCAGGTTTAGAATTAGGAATTGCATTTATCCAAGCTCAAGTTTTTGTAGTTTTAACAAGTAGTTATATAAAAGATGGTTTAGATTTACATTAATTTGTAGATAAAAAAATTTTTTATTAAATATAGATGGCTCGAGTATTTAACTTATCGTGTGTAAAAGGTTAATTATTAGCTAATTTCCCCATAAAAAAAAATAAAATTTTAAACAAATTTTTATGTGTTGTAAAAAAAATTGAGAATTATAATTATATAATTTAGGAAAGTCCGGTGCTTATTCATAATACATACTTAAGTATTAATAATAAATTATTGGTATTTAGCAGAAAATAACTATTTCTTATTGTTATTACTTTTTTTTAGTAAGACAAAGACAAAAAATATATATGTAGAAATTTTCAATAAATTAACTATAGTTTAGAAATAGCGAAAGCTCAAGCCTACTATTAAGCCTTTGTTTAGTTTAATTATTTTCACAGGAATCGGCTTATCTACAACCATAAAAATATAAAAGGTATAATAATTTAGATATATAACATTAATAATTCTAAATAATTACTAAATATAATAGTAATGGTATAAAATAGAATATCATTAAAAAAAAAATTGAGTTTGATGATGGCTCTGAATGAACGCTGTCCAAATGCTTGACACATGCTAATCGTACGTCTAATTTATAAATAGTTATATTGTTTATTCATTAGAAGTGGTGTACAGGTGAGTATATGATATTTTGGCTACCTTAAAGTAAGGGAAAAAATACCTTATACAGAAAGGAGTAATTGCTCCGCTTTAAGATGACAATAAATATCACGGATAGGTAGTAATTAAGGTAATGGCTTAATTAGCCTTAGATTCCGTAGTCGAGGCTGAGAGGTCGATCGATCACATTGGGTCTGGAAAAACCCCAATACGTATAGTACAGCAGTGAGGAATATTGGTCAATAGCCTAACGGCTGAACCAGCAACTTGGAAGAATGTATAGCTTCGGTTAGCTTTATTAGGTATAAATAAGGAATTTCTTTATTTATATTGCTATTTTATAGACGGTAATAAAGTATCGACTTTGTCGAATAAAGTTCTAGATAAAATAATGATTATGACAAGTTTTATCTATGTGTCTTGACCAAATTACGTGCCAGCAGTCGCGGTAATACGTAGAAGACTAGTGTTATTCATCTTTAATAGGTTTAAAGGGTACCTAGACGGTATAATTAGTCCAAAATAGGATACAATTTTACTAGAGTTATATAGGAGGAGGTGAGTATTTATACAGTAGAGATGAAATTCGTTGATAGTATGAAGACTGATAATGGCGAAGGCGACCTTTTATCTAATAACTGACGTTGAGGGACGAAGGCTCGGGGAACAAACAGGATTAGATACCCTAGTAGTCCAAGCAGATAATTATGAATGTCATAAACTAGATGTAATTTAGTTTATAAATGAAAGTGTAAGCATTCCACCTCAAGAGTAATGCGGCAACGCAGGAACTGAAATCATTAGACCGTTTCTGAAACCAGTAGTGAAGTATGTTATTTAATTCGTTAATCCTCGAAAAACCTTACCACAATTTGAATATTATACTTTAGGTATATTACAAGCGTTGCACGGCTGTCTTCAGTTAATGTCGTGAGATTTTGGTTAACTCCATAAAATTAACGGAAACCCTTGCTTTATTTACAAACTTTATAATAAGGCAGTCCACTAGAATAACGGATAAGATAACAGGGACCAAGACAAGTCATCATGGCCTTAATATTGTGGGCTATAGACGTGCCACATATTTCTATACAAAGAGATGCAAAAATGTGAATTTAAGCTAATCTCAAAAGTAGAATATAATAAGAATTGTAGTCTGAAATTCGACTACATGAATAAGGAATTACTAGTAATCGTGAATCACCACGTCACGGTGGATTTAATCTCAGATAGGTACTAACTACTCGTCAGGCGCTGA
>Ga0310811_10001767_pt1 | contig 26879 bp, 24 predicted proteins | sample YCmetagenome_FD_207642 | JGI IMG/M metagenome (GOLD analysis project Ga0310811, IMG submission 207642) | Soil microbial communities from experimental microcosm in Duke University, North Carolina, United States - YC | ecosystem: Engineered > Artificial ecosystem > Soil microcosm > Unclassified ... | reverse complement strand
AGTTGGGGTTCTTAAGCCAGAAAAAAACATGATGAATAAGTGGGGAAGTAACAGGAGGGTTTGCTATCGCGTCAGTACTTGCAAGTGTCAGAAGTGAGGCGCTGGCGATAAAGGTGCGTCTGTTTTGTTTTGTCATAATTCAAGGTTGGAGCACCAATTTAATGAAATATCATTCAAACCACTTCTTGAATTCTGCGGCCTTTTCCTTGCTCACTACAATCCCCTCCGATTTCATGTTTCGCAGTTTCAGGGCGAGTTTCCCGGTATCGTCGCCACGATAACTTTCAATGAATGGCAACTGAACCAGAAATTGCCTGTTGGCGCGGAAAAATAATCTCGGGTCGGTCAGTTCCTCTACCTCATCGAGCGAACGGAAATCCGTAACACCTCTTGATCCATCATTCCTAATCAGAAATATCAAATCTTCTTTCGTAAAAAAAGCAATTTCATCAACGGGGATTAAGCTCACTGACTTGCCTACGTGCACCGCAAAGCGTTCCTTGAATTTTTTAGGTTGACCAAAATTGGCGAACAATTCTTTCAATTGAGTCAAATACACTTCGTTGGCAAACTTCGATTGCAGCAGGTGAAATTTTTGAAAAGCTCCTTTCAATTCATTCCTGTCAACGGGTTTTAATAGATAGTCAATGCTGTTGAGTTTAAATGCCTTGATCGCATATTCATTGTAGGCCGTAGTGAAAATGATGGGGCAGAGAATTTTGCCACCTGAAAAAATATCGAGGCTGATTCCATCGGCCAATTGGATATCGGACAATATCAAATCGGGGATTGGATTTTTGACAAGCCATTCTTTCGTATCCGTCACACTTCCAAGGGGCCCGACCAACTCCGCAGCAGGCTCAAGTTCTTGAACGATCTTCGCCAGGCTTACGGCCACAAACGGCTCATCTTCGATGATCAAAATTCTCATTCTGTTTTTAAGTTATAGCAACGGAATTTGTACGGCAAACAATTTCTCTTCATCTGCAACCACCACTTTGGCGTCTGTCAGATACGAATAAAGTTGGGTCAACTGTTTTAACCCATGCTTGGTGGAATGATCGATTTGTTTTCGCAGCTGTTTATTGTTTTGTACGAACAAACTGCCATTCTCATCCCACACTCGAATAGTCAAAGGGGTTTTCAAATGCACGCTATTGTGTTTGATGGCATTATCAATCAGCATTTGCAGGGTGACCATGACAATTCCTTTTTCTTTCGCTTGAGATGAAACGCGCATCTCCACGTGGATGGCTTCGGCAAAGCGGATATTCAACAAAGAAATATAGTGCTGAATAAATGCTATCTCCGTAGCCACACTCACTACTTCATTTTCTTTGTGTTCCAACACGTATCGATATACTTTTGACAAGTGCCTTACGTACTCAGAGGCGAGTGTTTGGTTGGTTTGAATCAGCCCGTCAAGAGAGGTAAATGCATTGAACAAAAAATGCGGGTTGACTTGATTTTTCAAATGATGGTACTGCATCAGTGATTTCTCTTTTTGAAGCTCTGCAGCCTCCACCTGCAACTTCGCTTTATCTTCCACTGATTGTTTCCATTGCTCGCTGACGTATTCATTATAGAGAACGAAGTTCATCAAAAAAATCACGATGAATGCCAGCACCGAGCCAATCGCAATAAACTGCGGTGTAATAAATGAAGGTCGCAACGTGACCGTCACGACTTGATAGAACAAAACGAATATTGGAAATGCCAGGACCACACTGCACACCTGTTGGATTATCAACCGCCTTCTACTGCCCTCAGAGAAAGGTATTCTTTTGTCAAAAAAATGATTCAGTGCTTTGATGACCTCCCAAATCAAAACAAAGCCTACGATTTGAATGAATAAGAAAAGTATGTGCCACCAAAGGGACCAGCCCTCAATGACGAAAAACCGAATGAAGGCCGTGACCAACGACCCCACAAAAATGATAACATAGGGAATGCTTCTGTTTTTCATCTAGGTAGTCTTTCGGTAATTAATAATTGCCCAACTCATCAACAAAGTCGCGAAACCGATGATAATCGCAAAATGAATCTTAATATCATTGAAGCCGCTACCTTTCAGTACAATCATGCGCATCACTTCGATAAAATAGCTTACGGGGCTCAGCTGAGAAATTACCCGGGCCCACGTTGGCATGCTGTCAACGGGCGTAAACAATCCGCTCATCAATAAAAAAATCATTACAAAAAAGAAAGAAACAGACATTGCTTGCTGCTGTGTGTCGCAATACGTGGAGACGAGCAATCCGAATCCTAGAACGGCGACAAGGTAAATGGACAGAAAGGCGTAAAGGACAAAAAGATTTCCTTGTGGCACGATGCCATATACAAAGAAGGAGATACCAAAAAGTCCTACCGAAAAAATGAACATGGCTAGTACCCAAAATGGAATCAGCTTGCCCAAGATGAAATGATGTTTGCGGATGGGGGTCACGTTGATCTGCTCGATCGTACCAATTTCTTTTTCCTTTACAATGTTGAGCGCTGTCATATAACTGCCGATCATGGTCACCAGAATCACCAAAATGCCGGGCACCATAAACCATCTGAAATTCATATGGGGGTTGAACCAATTTGCCGAAGTGATTTCAATCTGAGGTTGGTGGTTGAACCGAGCGCCTTGGTTCCAGTCCAAACGGATTTGCGAATTAAAGTCGGCGAGCACTTGGGCTAGATACGATCCGCCGAGTCCGGCCTTTGTTCCGTTGATTGCATTTACGGCAATGAACAACTGTTCTTGATTTTCGCGAACCAGTCTCCTTTCAAAATTGGCAGGAAGTTCCAAGATCAAATCCGCTTTGTCTTTTTCTATTTGATGAAAGGCCTCGTCATACGAATCAAAATATCCTGACAGTCTGAAATACCCAGATGAGGTGAGTTTTGAAATCAGTTTTTGGGTGTAGGTGGATCTGTCATGATCTACGATGGCCAAGTTGATATTCTTGACTTCATAGTCTGCTGCCAGAGGAAGGATAATCAACTGAATGATGGGCACCACAAAAATCAGAGGAAGCAATGCTCTATTGCGAAAGATCTGCTTGAACTCTTTGCGAAGGATAAAGAAGATCGTTCTCATGCCAGCCTTACGTTAAATTTTTTGAAACTGAGTGCAAGCAAAAACAAAGTCATGCCCAGGAGAATTGTCGTCTCCTTCCAAATCGATGCAAATCCAAGTCCTTTGATCATGATCGACTTCACAATGATATAAAACCATTTCGCTGGCACGGCATTCGAAATGATCTGCAATGGCAACGGCATATTCTCTATCGGGAACATAAAACCTGCAAACAACATGGTGGGCAGCATCATCCCCATGAGCGAGAGAAGCATTGCCGTTTGTTGTGAGGCAGTAGATGTTGAAATCAGCAAGCCCAGTGAGAGTGCAGTGATGATATAGAGTGTGCTTACAGAAAATAACAAGGCCACACTTCCGTTGATAGGCAACCCTAGGGCGAAAACACTCAATATCAGAATCACCGTCAGGTTGATCAAAGAGAGCATAAGGTAAGGCACTGCTTTCGAAAGAATTACCAGGAGTGGCTTGAATGGCGACACAAGTAAAACTTCCATCGTACCCAATTCTTTTTCTCGAACGATCGAAATGGACGTCATCATTACGCACACCAGCATCAGCACTAACGCCATTACACCGGGCACAAAGTTGTGGGCTCCCTTCAGTTCGGGGTTGTAAAGCATTCGCGTCTCGGGATTAATTTGAAGAGGCAATGGGCCCTGCACCAAATGCTGCTGCTGATAACTTTGAATGATCGCAGACAAATAATTAGTAAGCGTCGTCGCCGTATTTGGATCGGAGCCATCGGCAATGATTTGAATCTGCGCTTTGTTGGAGTGCAATAAGTCGCTGCTGAAATTAGAAGGGAAAACAATGGCCGATTTTATTTTGCCGCTTTTGAATGCTGCCTCTACTTCCTCTCTACTTTTTACGTCCGATTCGATTTCAAAATATTGGCTCGCTTCAATTTCGTTCACGATGGCGCGTGTGATATTGTCTTTCGATAGATCTAGCACTACGATTTTTGAATTCTTGATTTCGTTCGTGAGGGCAAAGCCAAAGAGCACAATTTGTACGATGGGCAAACCGAACAGCATGAGCAGCGTCTTGCGGTCGCGGAACACGTGTTTGAATTCTTTTTTGACGAACGTGATGAATTGTTTCATTTGTTAAGGTTGAAGCATAGCTTTTTTAAAGAGTCGTGCAATTGCGCAGTCCTATTTGGCACTACCGTTGACAACGTCGGCTCACGCATATTAAGGTGGGTCTCATTATTCTATTGATGTTCATTTGCCATTTGCGCTTGACTAATTTCACTTTGGCTGTCCGTTCAGTTGATAAGGTGTAAATCGTGGGAGCCAGCGACTCACATTCTCTTTATATTCTCGATAATCGTCTCCAAACCTGTCCTCCAACAGCGGTTCTTCTAAAATCAAAAAGTAAACAGTATTAATGATGAAGAAGGTGCCAGCCCATTGCAAAATGTAGATCGAACTAAATGTGAGGGACTCGCCAATCAACACACTCAGCGCACCTAAGATCATCGGATTTCTCACATATCTGTAAAGACCAGTCACTACAAAATTCTTCGGCGGCGACCAGGGAGCGAGTGTGCCTTTGCCAATTCTGATGAAGGCCGAAATACAAACGAACATGATTGACAGACCGAGCAGCATGATTACTGTTCCTGTCAGCGTTTGAAAATTATTTCTGATTGTCCAATTATTTTCGATCCATCGCGGGACAAGTATCAGGACCGTTACCGGCAGAACAAATGATATAATATTTTTCATAGCAGTGATCATTAATTATCGCTTCGTTTTGCTTTCCTTGCTAATTGATAAAAAACCTCATCCATGGAATTCGCATTGAACTGCTTTTTCAATCCCGCGGGAGAGTCCAATGCTTCGATTTTCCCATCTACCATTATCGAAATACGATTGCAATACTCGGCTTCATCCATATAATGTGTCGTCACAAAAACCGTAATGCCACTTTCGGCGGCCCGGTAAATCAAATCCCAAAACTGCCGACGCGTGACGGGGTCAACGCCTCCCGTTGGTTCATCCAGAAAAACAACTTTGGGCTGATGGAGAATGGCGATGGAAAATGAAAGTTTTTGCTTCCACCCGAGCGGAAGGGAACCGACCAATTGTTTTTTTGCATCGCTCAATCCAAGGCGTGCTATCAGTTCTGCGCTTTTCTCTTTGAGCTGTTTGTTGCTCAACCCATAGATGCCGCCAAAAAATTGAATATTCTCTGCCACTGTCAAGTCTTCGTACAGCGAAAATTTTTGACTCATATAACCGATGTTCCTCTTGATCTTCTCGGGTTGTGTTCTTACATCAAAGCCCGCCACCATTGCCTGGCCTGAAGAGGGCGACGATAAGCCGCAGAGCATGCGCATGGCAGTGGTTTTGCCCGCACCATTTGCCCCGAGGAAACCGAAGATCTCGCCTTTGTAAACTTCAAACGTGATGTTGTTGGTTGCGATGAAGTCGCCAAATTGTTTAGTGAGGTGGTCCGCTTGTATGACAATTTCCTTGGCCATGTTATTTCAGTAGTCCTATGAAACAGTCTTCAATGGTGGCATTGATCGTCTTTATTTCAATGTCTTGATGATTTCTGGTTTTGAGGTATCTCAAAAGATCTGCTTCGCGATCTTGTCTTTCGTCTTTGAACACCAAATGCAAATACTCTCCAAAAGCATAGCAGCTGCCGGAGTTCTCATATGCATTCACGTCTTTCAACAACTGATAGATCTCGTTTGACTTGATTGCATACAACTGATGTGGAAATGACCTGGTGATCTTTTCTGGCGTATCGATCGATAAAATATTTCCGTGTTGAATAAGGGCGATGCGATCGCACAAGGTTGCCTCATCCATATAGGGCGTTGACACCACAATCGTGATCCCTTGATGCTTCAGTCGCTTGAGCATCTCCCAAAACTCTTTGCGCGACACGGGATCAACTCCGGTGGTTGGCTCATCCAAAAACAAAACCGCTGGTTTATGAATGAGTGCGCAGCTCAATGCCAACTTCTGCTTCATCCCTCCTGAAAGTTTCCCCGCTCTACGAGTCTTGAATGGCTCGATCTGCACATAGATATCCTTAATCAGTTCGTAATTTTCTTCAATGGTAGTATTGAAGAGCGTCGCAAAGAAGTTGAGGTTCTCTTCCACTGTAAGATCTTGATAAAGCGAGAATTTACCCGGCATGTAGCCCACGCAATTGCGAATTTTCTTGTAGTCCCTGACCACATCAAATCCATTCACTGTCGCTGATCCTCCGTCGGGCAGTAGCACGGTAGTTAAAATCCGGAACAAGCTTGTTTTCCCGGCACCATCCGGACCGATCAGCCCAAACAACTCTCCTCCTTTCACATCAAAAGACACTCCGTGCAGGGCAGTGATGGTTTGCTTGCCTGAGGGATAGGTCTTCTTGATATCCATTACTTCAACTGAGTTCATGCTGGTCGTTGTTGGCTCTTGGTTATTCGTTCCTGGTTGTTTCGATGCATTGTTATTGACGGTCAACGACCACCATCAACGAATAACGATTTCCGCGTACATGCCGATTTTCAAAAGGCCATCGTTCTTGACATTGATCTTTACGGCGTACACTAAATTGGCGCGTTCATTTTTCGTCTGAATCGTTTTTGGAGTGAACTCCGCTTTGCTGCTGATCCAAGTCATACTTCCTTCGTACGGTTTTGCTCCACCCTTACCGTCATCCGTGAGCACTTGTACTTTTTGATTCAGTTTGACTTGCGCTAGTTGGTCATTGGTCAAATAGGCGCGCAAAATTATTTCTGATAAATCAGCTATTTTATATAAAGGCTTGCCCATGGCCACGAGTTCATTTACTTCTGCGTATTTTGACAGCACTGTTCCGTTCATCGGATTTACAATCCTGCATTTCGCCAATTGGTCGTTGAGCTGATCGATTTGGGCTTGCAGGGGCCTGATCTGTGCGTCGAGGCTGCCCGTTGTGATCGATAAATTCTTTTGTGCCGATTCGATCTGCCTTTGAATCAAATCAACTTGTGCGTTGATGTCGTCCAACTGTTTTTGATTGGCGGCACTGGCAGCAACCAGGTTTGACAAACGCTTTTGTTCTTTCTTCGCTGTCTCCAATTGCGTGTACAATGGAGCGACTTGAGAGGCTACATCGGGTTTCTGTGCCAGCGTCGCCTTGATTTGGCTTTGCAACTGCACTTTCCTTAGATAGAGTTGCACACTGTCGATATATCCAATCGTTTTTCCTTTTTCAACTGATTGTCCTTCTTCGATATCGAATTGCAGAAGCTTTCCATTGGCATCGGCCGAGATGATTGTCTCCACCGCTTCGAACGAACCAGACGCATCGTATGATTTCTGGTTGGTGCAAGAAGTCAGCAGTGAAACCACACTGATGAAAGAAGAGATGATAGTTCCTTTGTTCATGACCTTTGATTATTAGTTTCCCGAGGTTGTTTTCAAATTGTATTGAGCCATAGCAAGTTGTACTTTATGAAGCGCCGCATTTTGTTTCGCCAAATCTTCCGCATTTACCTCACGCACGTAGTCGTGGCTGGTGATTACCCCATTCTGCAATTGATCGGCCGACGTTTTCTTCACTGACGAAAGAAGCTCAACGATCTCGGCATCCTTTTGAAGGAGTTGTTTCAGCTTGCCGATCTCGGAATTTTGTTTGGTTATGGTTTGCTGCGTGTTCAGCAAAAATGTTTCGCGCTGGGTGGTGATGATCTCTTTGTTCAGTTCCATCACTTTCTTTTCGTTCTTGATCGTATAGAAATTATTGATCATCCAGTTGAGGCGTACCCCTCCGATGTAGTAGCCCGTCAAGGTGGCGTTCACCAAGTTCAGTGGTGAGGGTTGGCCCCAACCGCCTTGAAGGAATAATGAGAACTTGGGCAACGTCTTGGTGTTGATCAACTTCATTTGCTGGTCAAGAATTTGCGATTGAAAATCAAACAGCTTCAACTCAGGTCTGTTGATTTGAGAAGCTGCTTCTACTTCAACGGGCCACTGCAACGTTGTTTGCTCATTTAACTGTTGGTGGATCAACAGTCCGAGCATATCGAGAAATGATTTCTTGGAGAATGCCAAATCGATATCCCGTTGTTCTGCTTTTAATAATTCTGCTTTTAGCCGGTTTGCACTTGTTTGGTTATCAATACCGTTGGCAATGGCTGCATTCACTCGTTCGAGGCCATTTCGAATATCCTTTTTCAAAAATTCATTTTGAATAGCTTGTTCATTGAGAAGAAGAATTCCAAAATAAAGTTGGTCGATCCGTTCCTTCAATTTGAACAGCTCAACTTCAAGGTTTTGCACTTGCGACAAAGTATTTGCTTGCTGCACTTCCTTCTGCCGATGGGTGGTGATCAAATCTGTCAGCGGCTGGCTTACTTCTCCATAAATACGGTACTGGTTTTTAGGGATTTGCGGACTCTCAGGAAAAGGAAGTTTCACCACTTCCGACTGATAGCTTTCCTGACCACTCACAAGTAATTGAGGCCAGTTGCCTTTCGCGATGTTGTTTATTGAATATTCATTGCTTCGCACAAGCAGGTCGCGTTGGCGTGTAAGGGGATAATTTTGTTTCGCCAATTCATAGCACTGCTCGATAGTGAGCACCTGCGCGTTGCAGGTAATGCCGATGAGGAGCAGGAGAAGTATTCTTACCATATCTTTTTGCGTGATTACACGACAAAGAGAATGGCCAGGGCAGTTTTTTCAAAAAGGCAGGCAACGAGGCGGAAGGATTGAGCAGCGAGGCGGAGAATACCTGTTGGCATTGATTGTAAGTTATTGGCAAAAACCAATCCGTCAACAAAAAAGCCAACAGCTGGTGTTGCGTGACGGTCAGTTCTTCTCACCTGACTTCGAGCGCATCCTCCCTGGCGTAAAACCTGCTATTCAATGAAGTAAAAAAGCCAAAGGCCAACAGCCAAAGGCTAATAGCTCTCGTTGTGATTACTACTGAATGAATCACGGAACATCTTCCAGCCCTTATCGGTCTTTTTCCAGAGCACTAGGAATTTTCCGTCGTCAAACATTTTGCCTTCTTTATTGAAGGATTGCCACAAGCCTACTTCGGCTACGTATCCATTGCCAGCCCCAAAAACGTCTTGCGTGATAAATTTGCCTCCGCGCAACTGGACCTTACTATATGCTTCCTTGAAAAATTGCAATGGCGCATCGGCACCGCACTTGGCAGGGGAATTGGGCGCCATGATACAGCAATCATCGGCGTAGCAATTGATAAAAATAGAGGAGTCATTTTTCGCAAAGGCATCGAAATAGATGGCGTTGCTTTCGGCAATGGCTTTTTTGGCTTCTTCCAGCTCGACGTCAGGGTTTGATTTCACCGTGCCACAAGCCCATGCGCAGGCCAAAATGAACAGAGAGATAAGTACTTGGTTAGTCTTCATAATAATTGAGTTGAATTTCGTTGCAAAGGAATGGCGTCAGTGACAAGCAAAATTGTACGAAACGGAACTCCTACCCCCATACCGCCGACGACTTACCCCAGGGCTGTAACCACCACCTATTTCAAGGATATCTCTACTTTCTGGTATTACCTCCACCCACGCGACTCTGGCAATCAGCTAACCGCCAAAAGCTAATCGCCAACAGCCGGAAAAAAACGTTTCGATGTCGCCTCCTTCCGCCTCGCTGTCTGGCGTTCGAAAAAAGCAATCACTGCCCTGCACCTTTGCGTACATAATCACCAGAACAAATGGTTTGTCGTATGGGATATATGTTTATGATGTTGTTGACAGGGCTTTCTATTAAGGCAATAGTCATTATTATTAGGTGGCTGACGGTCGACGTTGAGCCACATCCGTCGCCAGAGGCCGTCGATAGCTATCGGCTAAGAGCTAATAGCTAAAGGCCAATTATCAATTTTATTTTTTATTCCGTCAAAACTGGCGTCAAAACTCACATGACAAATGGGTGGGAGTTAATCCTAATGGCATCTCTTTTTGAAAACAAACATCCCATTCTAAATTTTGGTCGGCGACATTTTCTCCAAAGAATCTTTTGCTCAAACAAGTCGACCAAAGAAATCATGGTACTGCAACCGTTGGCACCACGCGGAAACGATGAACGCGTTTTATTGGCTCACACCCGTTAGTTATAAAAATAAAATTCGGTAAAACTTACCCTCGAAAGTAACGACTCAAGGAAAACAATTCCAGTCTTCGCAGCGCATCTACTTTTGTATTGTCAATCACACGAAAAAACAAAAGAAATGAAAGCAATAAAGACCGTAATCGCAGCAGCCGTAATATTGGCTAGCACTCTTGTGAACGCACAGGAACGCCCCATGCACGAGGTTTACTCCATGATGGTATTCAACTTCGTAAAATATGTACAATGGCCTACCAACGAAGGCAACAAAGAGTTTGTCATTGGGGTTATCGGCAACGACAATATGTATAACACGCTTAGCTCATGGTACTCTGGCAAGCCCAAAGGCAACATGACCTACGTGATCAAGAAATTCAAAAGTGCCGGTGAAATGACCGACTGCCAAGTAGTGTTCATCGACCGTACGAAAAGCAATGAGTTTGATGCTGTAAATGAAAGAGTAAAAGGCAAGGGCACGCTGGTAGTAACCGACCGCAACGGGTTAGGTGCAAAAGGCAGCTGCATCAACTTTAAAACCGTTGACGAAAAATTGAAATTCGAGTTGAACCAGAGCGCGATCGCCGCATCAAACTTGAAAGTGTCAAGTGTATTGTCGAGCATGGCAATCGTAATATAGATTTTGGTTTGGGTTTGTTTAGGCTTTAAACCTCGGACGAAAGCCCGGGGTTTTCTGTTTATGGTCAGGTCCGTCTAGGCCGACTGGTTTTCGAATGGAATTCTGCAAAAATTCGTTACTTGTGCTATGCATGAAAAGCTGGTAGAGACTATTCAAAGCAAGGTTCGCTTCACGCCGGAAGAACTGGAAAGCGTCAAGCATTTTTTCATACCTAAGAAAATCAGAAAGCGTCAATATTTGCTGAACGCCGGCGACGTTGCGCAATACACCTATTTTGTCGAAAAAGGGTTGCTCCGCTCATACAGTGTCGACGACAATGGGCACGAGCATGTGGTACAGTTTGCACCCGAAGGTTGGTGGACATCCGACATGTGCAGTTTCCTTACGGGCGACAAAGCCGTCTACAACATTGAGGCGATTGAAGACACTGAACTGCTCCTGCTCACCAAGCAAGCACAAGACGAAATGTTGGAGAAGCTGCCCAAAATGGAAAAATACTTTCGCCTACTCATGCAAAATGCCATTATCTCCCTGCAGCGCCGAATTGTGGGCACACTAAGCCTATCCGCCGAAGAAAAATACAAGCGCATGATGGCCTTGTACCCCGACATTTTACAACGTGCGCCTCAGCAGCACATTGCTTCGTTCTTAGGGATCACCCCGGAAACTCTTAGTCGGGTGAGGAAGCAAGTTTCTATTGGGAAATAGCTCGATAGCGGTCAGCTTTTAGCCATTAGCTATTATCTAAAGGCCAAAAAATTAAGTTTCCAAAAGGTCGGAGCATTTTGACATCTCATTCCAAAATGCGCGGCAAGAAGCAAACACATTTTACAAAGGCACAGGCCGGGCAAGAAAAAGTTCTGCCGCCTCTGGCTGCAAAACATCGACTCTGCTGCTGCCGCTTGGGCGGCAGCAGCTCTAAAATGCGCGCGCACACGATATCCATGAAATGCTGTTGTTCAGTCGCGCATCGCCCGCGCAATCACAAAAGAGTAGTGGTTCCTTGATTGATGAGCCACTGCCTAGTGCGAAGTCCTGTGTCCATACCTTTCGCCGAAGCGGCTACTGGCAGGGGTCAGAGGGCAGCGCGGGCACGAAAGCTAACAGCCAAAAAGCTCATCAGCCAACAGCTATTTCTTTTGATCTAAATCAAGTTCTTTCTTATCGCACATCAATGACTCGAGGCATGGGTGCATGGTAAGTTTGTATCAACAAAAACAAACGGTCATGGCACAGAGAAAGACAATTGCAATCGTGGGCGCCACCGAAAAACGGGGCTCGTCCATCGCCAGAAACTTGTCGAAGGGGAATTATCGCCTGCTTTTGATGAGTGATGACGTCGAAAAACTTGATGCATTGAAAAGGGAACTCGTGGATGCTCCCGCCGAGATGGAAGCTATTGCTTGCGCTAAAGAGGCTTGCTGGGAGGCCGACATTATTATAGTGACCACACCATATGAGCAAGAAAAAGAAGTTGCCGAGAGAATCAAGGAAGTAGCCACTGGCAAAATCATCATCAGTGTTTCAAATCCATTGGATCACGCCTATGAAAAACTCTTCCCGTCACCCAACAATAGTGCCGCCGAAGAACTTCAGCGCTTGCTGCCATATTCAAAAGTGGTGAAAACGTTCAGCACAGCGTATGTAGAAAACTTCGCTGCGCCCGTCGTTGAAGGTCAAGCAGCAGACACTTTCGTGGCAGGAAACAATGGCGACGCCATTGAAACAGTTTCTGAGATGATACGGGATGCCGGTTTCAATCCGTTCGTGGTCGGCGATCTTTCGATGAGCCGGGCCTTGGAAAGGATGCAGCTATTGATAACACAAAAGACCTTAACTCATTCTAGAAATTGGGACAACTAAAAAAGAACTAATTCAAAAACAATAATTAATTAAATAAAAAAGCGATTATGGAAACGACAGCTAAAACATCGACAAAAACAAAATGGGCACTTGACCCTACACACAGCGAACTTGTGTTTAAAGTAAAACACCTCATGATCACAAACGTGAAAGGTGAATTCAGAAAATTCAACGCAGAGATCGAGAGTGATGGAAAAGACTTTACCAATGCCTCGATCAACGCAACCATTGATGCCTCGTCCATCTTCACGAACGAAGACAACCGCGACGGTCATTTGAAAAGTCCTGACTTCTTTGATGTAGAAAACCACAAGGAATTGTCATTTGTGGGAACATCTTTCAAGAAAAAGGGTGAAGACGAATATGAATTGACAGGTAAGCTCACCATCAAAGGCGTCACAAAAGATGTCACATTCACTGTTGAACACGGCGGTATTGCCAAAGATCCTTGGGGAAATGAAAAAGCAGGCTTCTCATTGAACGGGAAAATCAACCGCTCTGATTTTGGTTTGAACTGGAACGCCGCGTTGGAAACAGGTGGCGTGATTGTGAGCGAAGAAGTGAGAATCAACGCGGAAGTGCAGTTTATAAAGAAGTAATTCAGCGTTGGCAGTTCGTCAACCGCTTAGGGGTGGCAAGTCTATTGCCGTAGTCGTATAGAAGATCGTAGCGCAACGTGGTCATAGGTTGGATAGAGTGCGCGGCAAGACTCTCGCGCTACCGTAGTCAACGAGTGCTCGCGCAAGCATAAGTGGAGAACGCTTCGCGTTCTCCACGGAATTCGGTTAGTCTCGCCGTAGGCGAGACTAATTCTTGCCGCGCGACTGCAGACTCACCAAAAGCGGAAAGCTTCCGTCGCGCGGATGCTCGAAACCAGGACATAACGGACGCTCCAACCTTGGACGTTGCACAGGCTCATAGAACCAAGTCACGTCTTCATTCCAAAGCTTGACCACCAGCAGAGCTTGTTTTAGATTTGAACTAATCCTTGCGTATTTGGATTTAATAAATGAACAGGGAAACTTTCATAAAATCGCTGGCCGCCATCGGCCTGGCAGGAGGAACCATGAAACTGAATGCACTAAATAGTTTGACGAACAACTTAAGCAACACAGATCAAATGCCTGTGCTGTTTTTGGGACACGGCAGCCCCATGAATGCTATCGAGGAAAACGAATTTGTGGCAGGATTCAGGAAAGTGGGAACAGAAATCCCAAAGCCTCAGGCCATCTTAGTAGTGTCTGCCCATTGGGAAACGAATGGAACTTTTGTCACTGCCATGGAGAAGCCGCGCACCATTCACGACTTCGGTGGATTTCCTCGCGCTTTATTTGAAGTGCAGTACCCCGCACCCGGTAGCCCTGAATTGGCGAAGGAGACAAAAGGCCTGATCAAGAAAACTGATGTCGGCCTAGACCAAAGCTGGGGATTGGATCATGGCGCGTGGAGTGTGGTGAAACACTTGTATCCGAAGGCGGATGTTCCCGTCATTCAAATGAGTTTGGACTACAGGCAAACACCGCAGTATCATTTTGACCTGGCAAAAGATTTAGCATCGCTACGAAAAAAAGGGGTGCTCATCATCGGCAGCGGCAACATGGTGCACAACCTGCGAATGGTAGCCTGGGATAAACTCAATGATTCCTATGCGTACGACTGGGCTACAGAGGCAAGCGAAAAGATGAAAAAACATATTTTGAATGGCGATTATAAACCTTTGATCAATTACGAATCACAAGGAAGAGCGTTCGATCTCGCCATCCCGTCACCCGACCACTTTCTGCCTTTGCTGTATGCACTGGCGCTGAAAGGCGAAGACGAAAAAATCTCATTGTTCAACGACAAGCCAGTGGCAGGGTCATTGACGATGACATCAGTAACAATAGACAAAGCATGATCTGATTGGAGCGGATCAAAAATTAGGTATGGCAAATTCAGTTATTCACAAAGCAAACACCAGAGGTTTTGCCAATCATGGTTGGTTGCAGAGTTATCACACATTTAGTTTTGCAAATTTCTATAATCCCGAACGTGTTCATTTCGGCGCACTCCGTGTGTTGAATGACGACACCGTTGCGGCGGGCATGGGCTTCGGCACGCACCCGCACGACAATATGGAAATCATTTCAATTCCCCTGGAAGGTGATTTGCAACACAAAGACAGCATGGGCAATGTTGCCGTCATTAAAAATGGCGACGTGCAAGTGATGAGCGCAGGCACAGGAATCTCGCACAGCGAGATGAACAAGAACACCGACAAGGCCGTGAAGTTTTTGCAAATATGGGTTTTCCCGAAAGCGCAAAACATAACGCCGCGTTATGGGCAGATCACGTTGAACGCCGATGACCGTAAAAACAAGTTTCAACAAATCGTGTCACCTGACAAAAACGGTGAAGGCACATGGATCAATCAAGATGCGTGGTTTCACCTTGGCAAGTTTGATCAAGGTCAGTCGGTGAATTACGAGCTGAAGCAAAAAGGAAATGGCGTTTATGTGTTCGTTTTGTCGGGAGATGTGAACGTGAATGGCACAGACCTCAACAACCGCGACGGCATGGGGGTTTGGGACATTGACTCCGTTCCTTTTAAAATGAACTCGGAGGCAGAGGTCTTATTGATGGAAGTGCCGATGTTTTAAATTAGCTGTGAGCTCTAGTTTCGAGCTACGCGTCTATTGCCGACAAACAAAAGCTCGAACCTCGTGGCTAGAAACTCGAAACTGAGAATGCAGGGTCGCGAGGCTCTGCATTTTTTATGTCCAAGCCTTAGCCGGTAATTCGAAACCTTCTAAATTAGCTTCAGAAATTCCATTGGCATGTCCACCGAACTAAAACAATTTCTATCCCAATACACCGATTTCCCGGAAACAACTTTGAATGAGGTCTTGAGCAAATTCAAAACCAAAGAGCTTGCCAAGAACGATTTTCTTTTGGAGGAAGGACATCCTTGCAATGATTTTGTTTTCGTGCAGTCGGGGTGCCTGCGCATGTTTTATGTCAACCAAGAGACGGAGGTGTCGGTATGGTTTGCGTTCGCGCATTCATCCGCCATCGAGATTTCAAGTTTTATTAGCGGCAAGCCGTCGGAGTATTCCATTCAGGCCATCGAGGACAGTTCTGTGTTTTATTTACCCAAAACAGAATTAAATAAATTGTACGACATGTATCCTCAAATGCAAACGATGATGCGGAAATTTTGGGAAGATGCGATTCTTCAATTGTTGAAACGATTTACAGCATTACAAAAGGATACCGCAGAGAAGCGTTACACTGATTTGATGAACAATACGGATTACGTTCAAAAGATCCCGCAGAAATATTTGGCTTCCTTTATTGGCGTGACGCCAACCTCGCTGAGTAGAATAAGGAGGCATATCAAGTAGGTTTCATTGTCAGAAAGGAATGATTATTTTTACCAATATCGGGGTGTAGCACAGCCCGGCTAGTGCGCTACGTTCGGGACGTAGAGGTCGGAGGTTCGAATCCTCTCACCCCGACTCAATTCAGAGTTCATTTGCTCTCAAACAAATACCTCATTCCATTCGTAAATCCACGACCAAAAATACTTCGGTGTGTCTCGTTCTCAAGAATTTCAGATTTCACCGACAACGTTTTCAACCCAGTCTGTTTCAAGTGGTTTACCATCCTCATCTGATCCCCAACCATCGTATCCTCAAGAGAACCCGTAGCAACATAGACTCTAATTTTTTTGGCGATGAGAGAATCTGCCTTGAAAGTTTTCATGATTGCATTTTGATTCCACCACAACGAAGGGCTTAAGATCAAATATCGATCAAACAAACTCGGATGATTTATCAAGACATGAGCGCCGAAAAGTCCACCGAACGAATGGCCATATAACGCGCGATCGTTCATCTCAATAGGAAAATTTTTTTCCAGAAAAGGAAGCGCCTCCATCGACAAAAACTTTACAAAGTTTTCAGCCCCACCACTTCCATATCGATAGGCGTTTTTCCGGCGATTCTCCTGCTCCTTGTCCTCACTTGGAGTGAAATCCTTGGCCCTTATTGAATAATAAGTGTCTTCATCCGTCGCGCCATGGTATGCGATGCCAACCACAACCAGCTCTGGCGCCATTTTGTCCTTAGTAAGTCGATGTGAAATGTAATCTACCGCTCCAAAATTGACCTCTGCATCCAACGCCACCAACAGGGGGTATCTCTTTCCTGTTTGTTTGAAATTAATGGGGCATGAAATGTAAAGGTCATACGTCTGTCCCGTATACTTTGACGACAATTGATATACCTGTGAGCCCTCTATAACAATATTTGCATTGTTTTTTGCTGCAAGGGAATCGCTCGTTGATTTCAGTCGATCATAGTCAGCACGCTTAACACAAGAGGTTAGGAGCAGGAATGCGAAGATTATTACACGAGCGGTCATTAAAAGCGAAAGGCTGAGATCAGGTTTAAATATAAAGAAACCCTTTGATGTAGGTTTTATTGTTTGGCCTCAAGTCCTTCTATGCAACCCTCCTTTATCTTTGCCGTTCATATTCTAATTCGAATTTTCAAAACCATTGTTAACATGCGCAGTTTTTACACCCTCCTTTTCCTCGTTTTGACGGTCACGTCGTTTGGCCAAGGCAAGAAATCCTACCAGTACAAAGTCGACCTCACCGAAGTCAAAGACGACAAGCTTTTTGTGGAACTGAAAACCCCCGTCATTGGGAAAGATGAAATCACTTTTTATCTACCGAAGATAATTCCTGGAACCTATGCGATCGCGGATTATGGACGCTATGTTTCCGATTTGAAAGCCTACGATAAAAAAGGAAACGAACTTGCTGTGGAAAAGATCAACGACAACGGCTGGAAAATAAAAGGCGCCAAGCAATTGCAAAAAATATCCTATTGGATAGATGACACCTTCGATACCAAAAAAGAAGGGAAGGAGGTCTTCTGGCCGGCAGGCACCAACTTCGAAGACAAAAAAGATTTTATCATCAACGAAGCCGGCTTCTTTGGCTACTTCGATGGAATGAAAGACCTCCCCTTTCAATTCTCGATCATCCGTCAGAAGGATTTTTACGGCTCAACAGGTCTGATCGCCCAGCGCACGGGCGACCCGCTTCCAAAAGTGAGTGTTGAAAAAAAGGAAACCTCCGATAAACTCGTTGATGTTTACCAAGTAGAAAATTACGATCGCCTGATCGACTCTCCCCTTTTATATGCGAAAGCTGACACCGCTATTATCAAAGTCGGAAATGCGGAGGTATTGATCGGCTCTTATTCACCCAATCAGAAAATCACTGCCAAACAAATCGCGGAAAATGTAAAAGAAGTACTGCAAGCGCAGAGGCAATATTTGGGAGGCAAACTTCCCGTCGATAAATATGCATTCATGTTTTATTGGACCGATCAACCGGTCACCAACTATGGTGCTCTAGAGCATTCCTACTCGTCCGTTTACTATATGCCCGAACAAACCATCGAGCAGACCGCCCAACAATTGCGAGACTTTGCCGCCCATGAGTTTTTTCACATCGTCACTCCCCTTACCATCCACTCGGAAGAAATTCAGTTTTTCGATTTCAACGACCCAAAAATGTCAAAGCATTTGTGGCTCTACGAAGGCGTCACCGAATATTTTGCCGGCAATGTTCAAGTGAAGTACGGTTTGATTACGAAAGAACAATACCTCAATGTGCTGCGTCAGAAGATGCTGACCGCCGATGACTTCAGAGATGATGTTCCTTTCACCGACATCAGCAAATTCACATTGGAAAAATATTCGGATCAATATTATAATGTGTACCAGAAAGGCGCGCTCATCGGCATGTGCCTTGACATTAAACTGCGCAAACTTTCCAACGGAAAATATGGGTTGCAGAATCTAATTTTTGATCTATCGAAAAAGTACGGCAAGGCCCACGCCTTCAAAGACGATGAGTTGTTCGACCAGATCACAAAACTCACCTATCCAGAAATAGGTATTTTCTTGAATACCTACGTTGGAGGCACCGAGAAGCTTCCACTGGACGAAGTGTTCAGTCTGGTTGGAGTAAAGCACATTGGAGAACAAAAGAAATCTGAACCAAGCATCGGCGTAGATCAGAAGTCAATTACGGTTGAGGAATACAATGGCAAGCCGTCGCTAGTCATCAAAGACCCTACGGTCATGAATGAGCAAGGCAAAGCCTTGGCATTTGCCGCCGGAGATATTTTGGTTAAAATGAACGGCGAGACCTTGCCTGATCTCGGCCCCGCGCTCGGTCAGTTTATTCAAGCCCAACAGAAAGCGCTGGTTGTTGGTGGCACTATTTCTTACGGCGTGCTGCGAAAGAACGAAGCAGGAGAAAGAAAAGAAGTTGAACTGAAGGCGACCATTGTTAATGTGGAAAAATCAGTTCGTCACATCGTAGAATTCGATAGCAACGCGACGCCGGAACAATTGGCAACCCAAAAAGCCTGGCTGACTCCGAACTGACCCGTTCAGAGAAAACAACATTGAGGTAATAGGCATGAGGTGATTTCTTCGCATTTTTGCAGAGGTCACCTCATGTCATCTATGCGCAAAATCATTTTCTTAGTCGTCGTCATCGTTGGTCTCTATTCATGCAATAAAAAACCGAACGATTCCGTATGGGAAATTTCAGCGCCTGCCGGAAAGCAATTCACTCACATTGATTATAATGGTACAACAGTAATTCCCAACGGCCGACTGCTGACACCTTATGGAAAGCAAGTGCTGCTCGCACCGCATCCATTTGGTCTTGTGGTGAGCCCCGACGGAAAAACCGTCATCACTTCCAATTCGGGTACGGGCCCCTTTTCTATTTCAATTGTTGAAAATCCGAGCACAAATTGTTCTGTCACGCAGATCCCCGAGACCGGTGCGAAGGAAAGCCCTTTTAAATCGGTCTTCATGGGGTTGGCGATTTCACCCGACAACTCAAAAGCTTATGTAGCGGGCGGCCAGGACAATAAAGTGTACGTGTTCGATCTCAAAACGAAAAAAATGGTCAATGAAATTCCCTGCAACAAATCGTTTGACAAGGGTGACTACTCCGACGGGTATCTTGGGGATATGGTGTTGACAAAGGATGGTTCCACTCTTTTTGTCGCCGATCAAATCGGATTCAGAATTGTAGTGATCGACACAAAGTCCAATCGTGTGGTTGACAATGTCAAGACCGGCCGTTATCCGTTTTGCCTAGCGCTATCACCCGACGAAAAGAAGCTTTATGTCTCCAACATCGGCATGTTTGAATATTCTTATTTGAAATCGATTGATAAAAAAAGATTAAATGAAACGGCGGCCAAGTATCCGGCCTATGCATTCAACTCGAAGGAGATGAAGGAGGGAATCAAAAATGATTCCATCGAAGCCGAAGGATTGGGCGATCCAAATGTGCCGGCGTCGTTTTCCGTGTGGGCCTACGATGTGAATGGCAGTAAACTCGAAGTAAAGGCGAAAATTAAAACAGGTGTACTCGTTGGAGAAATGAAGGAAGATATAGAGACGGTCGGTGGGTCAAGTCCAAATTCGATTGTCGCCTCCGAGAATTACATTTTCGTCTCCAATGGGAACAACGACAATATTTCCGTGATAGATACGCGGGAGATGAAGATCGTGAAAGAAATCAGCCTTCAACTTGATCCTCGGCTTGGGAACAAGAAGGGCGTCATTCCTTTTGGCCTCACGCTCTCACCGGACCAAAGGACGTTGTTCGTTGCAGAAGCAGGTATCAATGCGGTTGGTGTGATCGATGTTGCAACCGCGCAAGTGAAAGGGCACATTCCTTCAGGGTGGTTCCCCTCGCGAATCGTTGCTTCCATCGATGGCAAAAAATTGTTCGTCACCAATGCAAAAGGATTTGGCAGTGGTCCCAATGGAGGGAGAAACTTTGTCGATGGACCTGAGGGGCACTACATCGGTGCCCTCATGAAGGGAACTCTCTCCGTAATGGACATACCGTCAGATCATGAGTTGAAGCAGCTAACACAAAAAGTAATCGACAACAATTTTGTTTTTACACAGACAGAAAATTTACGAGGCACAAATCCCATTCCTTTCACAATGGATGAAAAATCGCCGATCAAGTACATCGTTTTCATTTCGAAGGAGAACAGAACGTACGATGAAATTTTTGGTCAATTAAAAAACGGCAGTGGCGATGAAACACTGGCTCGCTATGGCGACCGTGCTCGTGTTGTTAGCGGAGACAAAAAACGGGTGGTTGAGAATGTCACGGTAATGCCAAATCATTTGGCCCTGGCCGAACAATTTACCATCAGCGACAATTTTTACGTTGACGCTGATGTCTCTGCGGATGGACATAAATGGTTGGCCAATACTTATCCGAATGAATGGATTGAAACACAACATCCCGCTTCGTATGGCGGAGAGCGAAATCAAAAGCAAGAATCCAAAGCACCTGGAAAATTTGCCATGACGGGAGCGGCCGGAGCCATTTTCCCCGAGGATTATAATCAGCATGGTTCACTGTGGGACCACCTCTATCGCAATCGCAAGGAGTTCTACAATTTCGGTTTCGGTGTTGAGTTTGACGCAGGGAGTTTTTCCGATTCAACCTTCAAATATGGAGGCGTGAGGTATCTGGTCAATTACCCAACCCCGGGTCCTCTTTATGATCGTACGTCAAGGTTGTTTCCCACGTTCAACATGGCTATTCCCGATCAGTTCCGCGCCGATATTTTTATTAAAGAAATCAAGGAACGTTACCTCGACAAAAAATTAGAACTGCCCTCCATGCTCACCCTTCAACTTCTGAACGACCACGGCGCTGGTGAACGGCTGCACGCAGGATTTGGGTTTCATCACAGTTACATGGCCGATAATGATCTGGCGGTTGGCCGAGTCGTGGAATTTCTCTCTCACACCGAATATTGGAAGAACATGCTTATTGTGATTACGGAAGACGATGCGCAAGGCGGTCGTGATCATGTGGATGCTCATCGAAGCATACTGATGTTGATTTCACCTTACGTGAAGAAAAACAATGTCGATCATACGCATGCGAGCTTCGGAAGCATTTTTAAGACCTTTTGGAAAATTTTAAGTGTTCCTAGTCTGAATCATTACGATGATGGCGCAACCAGCTTGCGCGAATGCTTTACATCAACGCCAGATTTTACTCCCTATAACGCTCTTCCCGTCGACAAAAGAATTTTCGATCCCGTGAAAGCGCTCACGCCTCTCCATGAAAAATTTGACTGGGAAGCAGTTTTCAATTCGCCTAAGCTCGATGACCCCGACGATATGAAGCGAGGAGTGGATGAAGACGATGATGACTAAGTTATTGTGAGGACGGCTTTGTTACTTCATGTAGCTCTCCGCTTTCCACGCCTTCATTCCAAGTTTCAAAAGAGCAGCAAGTTCTTTTCCTTTAACCTGTTCCTCTTTTTTGAAATGGAAGCAGGTCTTCCCTTTCAAACATTTGATCAACGTGGGCGCTACTTTCTTGAACTCTGCCGTCTTGTAGTAGATCGGAAAAAAATAAAATGCGACAGAATCGCTTCTCTGGGCGATTGATGCAAAATACATCCCCGGAATAATTTTTTTATCATAACCGTAGGGCACAGGTTTATTGCCCATCAGCAACATCGTTTGCTTTTTGGCATCGTGCTGGCTCACCATGGGAGGAGAACATTTTTCCAAAGCCTTGGCCAACGTTTCAAAAATAGCTTTTCGGGTTTGAGGGGTGATCGGCACAAAAAGGATTTCGGATTACAAATGCTCGTTCCTTTCATGCAGTTGCGCATCCACCACCGCTATCGCTGCCATTGTCACAATTTCGCGAATGGAACTTCCGAGTTGTAGAATATGGACCGGTTTTTTCATCCCCAGCAGAATTGGTCCGATGGCATCTGCACCACCAATCTCCATCAGCAATTTGTAAGCGATATTTGCCGATGCAAGGTTAGGAAAAATCAGCGTATTTGCTCCCTGTTTTGCCAACGCGCTGAAAGGATAAATCTCTTGTTGCAATTCCATATCGAAAGCCACGTTGGCCTGAATGTCGCCATCTAAAGTAAGGGTCGGGTATTTCTCTTTGGCAACCCGAACAGCTTCTCTTGTTTTTTCCGGGATTTCTCCTTTGCTAGAACCAAAGTTGGAATACGAAAGCACGGCTACGCGTGGCTCAGTGTCAAAAAATTTCACGCCACGGACTGTAAGCCCAATAATACCGACCAGCTCATCCACGGTAGGGTCAACATTCACCGTGCAATCCGAGAAAAAGAAAGTGCCTTTCTTGTTCATAATGATGTACATCCCGGCCACTCGTTTTACACCTGGCGCCATACCGATGATCTGCAGTGATGGCAAAATGGTTTTTGAATAATCTTTGGTGAGCCCAGACACCAACGCATCCGCTTCGCCAAATTCGAGCATCATCGCGCCAAATGTGCTGCGATCGCGCATCGCACGCAATGCATCGTTGTAGTTGGTTCCTTTTCGCTGGCGTTTTTCGTAATAGGCTCTCGCATATTTTTCCGTCAGTTCTTTCTCTTCGCGGGGGTCAACAATTTTGCATTCGCTGATATCAAGTCCATGTTCCTTCACCAAACGCTCGATCTCGACTTTACTTCCCAACAGAATTGGAATGGCAATTTTTTCGTCTTGAAGAATCTGTGCCGCCTTTAATATTTTGTGATGGTCTGCTTCGGCAAACAAAATACGTTTTGGTTTTTGTTTCGCCGTGTCGATGATTCGTGAGGTGAGTTTCTGATCGATACCAATCCGCTTGAGCAGCTCATTGTTGTATGCGCCCCAGTCTTTGATCGGGTTGGTAGCCATGCCTGATTCCATTGCCGCTTTTGCAACGGCAGGGGAAACGGTTGTGATCAAGCGGGGGTCCAGCGGCTTGGGGATCAGGTAGTCTCTCCCAAATTCAATTCGGTCAACATTATACGCTTGGAAGACGATGTCAGGCACTGGTTCCTTTGCCAGGTCAGCAAGCGCCCGCACTGCCGCGAGTTTCATTTCCTCGTTGATTTCGGTGGCACGAACGTCCAATGCCCCGCGAAAAATATACGGGAATCCCAACACGTTATTGATCTGATTAGGATGATCCGACCGGCCGGTGCCCATAATAATGTCAGGCCGTGTCTTCTTGGCCAGATCATAGGCGATCTCCGGATTTGGGTTCGCCAATGCAAACACAATGGGATCCTTGGCCATTGAAAGAATGTCCTCCGGCATGAGAATATCCGCTACCGATAACCCTACAAAAACATCCGCTCCCTTAATTGCCTCTTTTAATGTGGTGACTTTGCGATCGGTGGCGAATTCCAATTTCGTTGCATCAAGGCCCTCCCTGTCTTTGCGGATCACGCCCTTGCTGTCGCACATGATCAGATTTTGCTTTTTCAATCCCAGGGCGAGGTACAACTTGGTGCATGAAACAGCTGCCGCCCCGGCGCCATTTACCACCAGCACGATCTCTCCGATTTTCTTTCCGTTCACCGTCAGCGCATTCAACAACGCCGCGCTGGAAATGATCGCCGTGCCATGTTGGTCATCGTGCATGATGGGAATATTCATCTTCTCACGCAGCACAGTTTCGATTTTAAAACACTCGGGTGCCTTTATGTCTTCCAGGTTGATCCCGCCAAACGTTGGCTCCAGCGATTTTACGATGTCAATGAATTTGTCGGGGTCTTCTTCATTGATTTCAATATCAAAACTGTCGATGCCGGCATATTTTTTAAACAATACCGCTTTCCCCTCCATGACAGGCTTGGCCGCTTCAGGCCCAATGTTTCCCAGGCCGAGCACGGCAGTACCGTTGGTGATCACCGCTACCAAATTTCCCTTACTCGTGTATTTATAAACATCTTCCTTGTTGGCCGCAATCTCTTTGCACGGCTCAGCTACCCCCGGCGAGTAGGCCAGCGCAAGATCAAGTTGAGTACTTAGCTTTTTGGTGGGTGTTACTTCAATTTTTCCAGGTTGGCCCTGAGTATGATAGTCGAGAGCATCTTGCTTGCGTATCTTAATCGCCATAGACTTTAAAGTTGGAACCTGTAAGTTACAATTTCTTAGTAACTCTATATGCAAAAATTACGAACTTGCGCCAGCAAGATGAAAGTGGCTTCAATAAACATCAACGAATTTGACAACAAACGATTTCAGTTACGCTTGGCTGACTCTTCCCATTACAAGGCGGTAATCACCCACTATCTGCACAACATCGACAACGGTGTCTCAAAACACTTCAAGAAAGAAGCTCAAGGTTTTTTGAGAGAGTATGTGCTGTTTCAGAAACAAGAGCACGATCAACTGGTGATCTTAGATCAACTGGTGAGTCAGCTTCTTCTTGAGCAACAGCACGTTCCATTTCCGACGTCAAAAAAATATACGTTCAGGTTTATAGATCTGTTTGCAGGGATCGGCGGCTTTAGAATGGCGCTACAAAACCTGGGCGGAAAATGCATTTTTACCAGCGAATGGGACAAAAGCGCACAGTTGACTTATCAGACCAACTTTGGTGAAGTTCCATTTGGTGATATCACTTCAGAGGAAACGAAAAAATTCATTCCCGACGACTTTGATGTTTTGTGCGCCGGCTTCCCGTGCCAAGCTTTTTCCATTGCGGGAAGACGGGGCGGTTTTAACGACACTCGCGGCACCTTGTTTTTTGACGTCGCAGAAATCATCAGACGAAAAAAACCAAAGGCGATCTTCCTGGAAAATGTAAAGGGGCTGCGAAATCATGACCGCGGGAGAACCCTAGAGACGATATTAAATGTGCTGCGGAACGACCTGAATTATTTTGTGCCAGACCCACAGATCTTAAACGCCAAAGATTTCGGAGTACCTCAAAACAGAGAACGTATTTTCATTGTCGGATTTAGAAAGGATCAAAAAATAGACGCATTTCAATATCCGACGGCCACCAAAATGAAAGTCAAATTTGCCGACGTTAAAGAAAAAGGAGTGCCTCCGACGAAATATTTTCTTTCAACGCAGTATTTGAAAACCTTAAAAGACCATCGCGAACGGCATGAAAGTAAAGGCAACGGCTTTGGCTTCGAGATCATTCCCGATGATGGTGTGGCGAACGCGATCGTTGTTGGTGGTATGGGTAAAGAACGAAACCTAGTCGTAGATAAAAGGCTGAAAGATTTTACACCCACCACGCGCATCAAGGGAGAAGTAAATCGGCACGGCATCCGTAAGATGACCCCGCGAGAGTGGGCGAGGCTACAAGGTTTCCCCGATGATTTTCTAATTCCCGTAGCCGATGCATCGGCCTACAAGCAATTTGGAAACTCCGTGGCTGTGCCCGCTATTCAGGCCACGGCCAAGAAAGTCCTCCAAGCGCTCAAAATAAAAACGCTCAGATGAGCGCACTCAATCAACTCGGGATCACCGTAGGAGCGAACAATAAAGCGGAAATAGTTTTCAATAGTTTGTTCCCTGATTTTTATCAAGTGGAATACGAGAGACCTTCGCAATATGTGGCGCAGTATTGGAATGCATTTCAAAAACAAGAGGAGGATAACAATAACCTCAATGGGAAAATCTTTGAATACATCTTGGCCACTCTCTGTGTTCGTGAAAACATCTCCCCGTTGTACTTGAATGCAAAGGTGGCTTTCGTGCCCAATGTGATTTATGACTTGATGTTTTACACGTTAGCGCATGGCCCAATTTGCATTTCCGCTAAAACCAGTTTGCGTGAGCGCTACAAACAGGCCGACCTCGAAGCGTTTGCGTTAAAGAATGTGCATCGCAAAGCGTTGAGTTATCTCGTCACCCTTGACGATGGTGAGGCAAAAAGTGTGAAAGCTAAAATTGAAAGCGGAGATGTCATCGGCCTTGATGATGTATTTGTTGCGACCAGCAGTGAATTTGATGACTTCATTTCAAAGCTGAAGGCGCTTCAGTTTTTTGAGCCGCCGGCGGTCAAAGTGATCGAGAGCAATCAAGTAATTAAAGCGGGGCGAAACAAGGGTGGCCAGCTCGGCTTCTACTCATGATAATTTTTCTCCCCCGCCCTTACGGCCATCTTTAAAATATTTTCTCGAGGTGGAAATGGGCAAGAAAAACTGTCGGCATAGGCACAGTAGGGGTTATACGCTTCATTGAAGTCGATGGTGATGGAGGATGCCCCAGGTGTTTTCTTTAGTTCAATATATCGTCCGGCTCCGTATGTTTCATTGGCACTGGTTTCGTCGGCAAAAGCCAAAAACAAAACTCCCTTGTATTCACCCTC
>Ga0310811_10001766_pt1 | contig 26884 bp, 23 predicted proteins | sample YCmetagenome_FD_207642 | JGI IMG/M metagenome (GOLD analysis project Ga0310811, IMG submission 207642) | Soil microbial communities from experimental microcosm in Duke University, North Carolina, United States - YC | ecosystem: Engineered > Artificial ecosystem > Soil microcosm > Unclassified ... | reverse complement strand
AGGCGGAAGGCGTACTCGATGGGTGTGGGGTCCTCGTCTTTCCCTATTCCGAGCACGAGTTCGGGTCGGGTTTCGAAGGGTACGTCGATGCCGATGACGATGAGCGGGCATGGTGCGTGGGCGGCGAGCTTGTTGCTGACTGAGCCGAGCAGCATGCCGGTGAAGCCGTCGTGTCCGCGGGTGCCGGTGATCAGTAGATCGGTGTCGAGTGCGAGTGCGGCTAGTGCTTGGGCGGGTTCGCGTTCGGAGAGTTCGGCCGCGATGTGGAGGCCTGGGTGGCGTTCGCGGGCGCGCTGGGTCATGCGCGAGAGGGTCTGTTCGCCTTCGTGGTGGCGCCGTTCGCGGTGTTCGGTGGTCTCGGCGGTTCGCGGTCGCTGGGTCAGGTCGGGTAGGTCGAGGGCGTGCGCCACGGTCAGTCGGGCGTCGAGCGAGGCGGCCAGCGAGGCGGCCCAGTCGAGGGCGCGCACGGCGTTCTCCGAGGCGTCGACTCCGACCAGGATCCGGCCGATCTTCTCAACGCTCGTGCTCATCGTCGGCTCCGGTGATGGGTACGACGGCGACGGGTGTTACGGCGTGCGCGAGCAGTCCCTGCACCACATAGCCCACACCGACCGACAGCGGTGCGCGGCGGCGGTGCGCGCCGAGGACGACAAGCCGGGCGCCGCGTGCCGCGTCGATCAGCGAGGGCACCGTGTTCCCGCGCAGGATCCGGATCTCGACCTGCAGATCGGGGTGCTGCGAGCGCACGCCGTCGATCAGCTTCTCGACGTCGGCGAGGTGCTCGGCCTCGCTGGCCGGCTGGTCGGTCAGGAAGTGCCCGCCGTACGACGGCGCGGACAGCCACGCCCGGATCACGGTCAGGCGCGCACCGACGCGTGCACAGGATTCGAACGCGAAGCGGATCGGCGCCGGGTCCTGACCGCGCTCGACGCCCAGCACGATCTCCGCGCGCGGCGCCTCCTCCGGCGTGTCGCGTACGACGACGGTCGGGCAGCGCGCGTGCGCGGCGGTGCGCAGGCTGACGGACCCGAGCAGCAGCCCGGCGAACCCGCCGTGCCCGCGCGTGCCGGTGACGATCACGTCGTGGTGCCCGCCTAGCGCCGTCAGCGTCTCGACGGCACCGAAGTCAGAGGTCTGCGTCGTCACGCTCAGCCCCGGCTCGGCCCGCCGCGCCTGGTCGGCCAGTTGCGCGAGCAGCACCTCGGAGGCGGAGCGGCCGGCGAGCGCGTACTCCGCGGGAATCGAAACGGTGGCGCCATCCGAGGGCAGCCCGAGCGCATGCACCAGATGCAGCGGCATCCGCCGATCCGCCGCCTCACCCGCAGCCCACGCCACAGCCCGCGCGGCATGCCGACTCGGGTCCACCCCGACCAGCACCCGCCCTACCGGCACATGCTCAGTCATCCGAGGCTCCTTCCACGATGCGCGTCCACCCGGGCGCGGGGGGCTTGCGGGGCGTTCGGGCCTTGCGGCTGGTCCGCGGCGTACGTCTGCCGGTCCTCGACGGAGACGACACCGGCGATCCGGTGGACGCGCGTGCGCACCGCGAGCGCGTCGCCGCGGGAGGGCCGCTCGCCGCGAAGGCTGACCACGCCATCGCGCACGCCCACGGTCCAGCACTGCGGCACGTAGCCGAACCGGTCGGCCAGCAGCGCGTGCACCTCAGCGCGGATCTCCTCGTCGCGCCGGATCAGGCCGTGGACGATGCGGGTATTCATGATCGAGCCTCCCCGTTGGCGGCGACGGCGCCCGGCACGCCGAACTCGACGGCGTCCGGCTCGCGCGTGGTGGCGGTCATGTAGGCGTACGCCTCGTCGGCGGCTTCTCGCCTGTCGCGAGCTACCGGGCCGGGGAAGCGCAGTTCGATGGCGGTGTGCACGGCCTTGAGGCTGACGATTCCGGAGGCGGCGGCGAAGGCGCCGAGCATCGGGACGTTGGCCGCCGTGCGTCCGGTGTGGGCCAGGGCGATGCGCGTGGCGGGTACGGCGCGCAGTTGCGGCAGGTCCGGCAGCGTGAGCGGGGCCGAGCTGTTGACCAGGGCGAGACCGCCGGGGCGGAGCCCGCTGAACAGGCCGGGCCTGTTGAGCAGCGTCGCGTCGAGGACCAGCACGGCGTCCGGGGCGTCGACCGGTTCGAGGCCGCCGATGGGCGCGTCGTCGATGCGGCAGTAGGCGTCGACCGTGGCGTCGGCGCGGTCGGAGCCGAAGCCGGGAGTCGCCAGGGCGACGTGCCCGTCGTAGATCGCGGCCCACCCGATCAGCTCGGCTGTGGTGGCGACGCCCTGGCCGGCGCGTCCGTGAACTCTGATCCGGTACATGGTCGTCTCCGCTTCTCGTCTCCGTCCCCCAGCGACATCGTCCGTCGTGCCGGGCAGCCGGGGGCAGAGTCGTCGGGTCCCGGCTCGCCGGGACCTTCGACCTTGCGGTCCGAACCCTCCGCTCAGGCGCCCTGGTACGGACGTCCGCGCAGCTCCGGCGCCTCGCCGACGCAATGCGCAGTGCCGCGTAGCCGGAGAGCGACTGGTCGACGCCGACGACGACGCGCGGGTGGTTCGAGTGCTCCGTGGCCGCGTACTCCATGTCCGCCGCGCCCCTTCCGAAAGCCGCGAAGTGATCCGGTCCGTTCGCCTTCGGCTCTGCCGGAGCGCGCGTTCGCCTATCAGAGTCCTTGGTCCGCCCTCGGGCCCCCGCTGGGGCGGGACGATGGACTCTGGCCAGATCGCCGCAGCGAGGGCAGGCTGGGGGAGGACACGAGGCAGCGGTCCGCCCGATGCGGCGGACGTGAAGGAGTTGATCACGGTGACCACGATTCACACGGCCCCGGTCGTCGTCGGGCTCGACCTGACCGACGCCTCGGTGCACGCGCTGATCTGGGCGGCCCGGGAGGCGTCCGCGCACGACGCTCCGCTCGAGGCGGTGCACGTCGTCGACCCGCGCGGCGCCGACGCGGTGTACTCGGATTCCGGCGCGCACCCGGCCGTTCCGGCCGACGAGGCCATCGCGCGCGTCAAGGAGCTGATCAGGCGGGCGGGTGTCGGCCGGGTGGAGCGGGTCTTCGAGGTCGGGGTGCCCGGCCGGGTGCTGGTGCACCGGTCGCGCGGCGCGCGGATGCTCGTGCTCGGCCAGGCGGGCGGCCACCATCGCGGGCTCGGCGGCGACTTCCGGCCGGCGCCGGAGCTCGGCCCGGTCGCGCGGGCCTGCGTCGCCTCCGCCGAATGCCCGGTGGTGATCGTGCCGGAGCCGGCCGCCGGAACCTCCGCAGCCGACAGCGCCGGCGAGCGGCACGAGGCGGCGATCGGCGGCCGGGCGCTCTACCCGTACCAGGGCCGCATTCCGGTCGCGCACTGCTGACACGCGGCAGACGGCGGAAACGAGCGGGGCGGGTCCTTCCGGACCCGCCCCGCAACGCTGCGCCCACGCGACAGCCCGCGCTCAGCGCGCGATCGTCGAGGCGATCGGGACGACGGCGACCGGCGTCGGCGAGTGCGCCAGCAGGCCCTCGACGACGTAGCCGGCGCCGATGGCGAGCGGGCCACGGTGGCGGTGCGAGCCGACGACGATCAGCCGCGTGTCGCGGGCGGTCTCCACCAGCACCGGCACGGGATTGCCGCGCGCCGCGGTGATCTGCACCTTCACGGTGGGGAACGCCGCGCGGAACGGCGTGAGCAGCGCGTCGATCGCCTTGCGCTCCTGGGCCCGGAACTCCTCGAGTTCGGCGAAGAACGGCCCGGCCGGTGCGGCGTAGGTGGGCCGCGGGTTCCAGGCGCGTATCGCGTGCAGGGTCGATCCGTAGCGCTGAGCGGCGTCGAAGGCGTACCGGATCGCCGCCGCGGACCCGTCGTCCTCGACTCCGACCACGACCTCGTCGATCAGGTCCTCCGGCTCGTGCCCGCGCACCACGACGACCGGGCTGTGCGCGTGCGCGGCGAGCCTGCGGCTGACCGAGCCGAGGAGCATCCCGGCGAACCCGCCGTGGCCCCGGGTGCCGGTGACCACCAGCGCCGCGTCCAGACTCATGGTGTTGAGGGTGCGGGCGGCAGTCAGATCGGAGACCTCGGTGGCGATCTCCAGGCCCGGGAACTCGGCGCGCAGATCGCGGGCGACACCCTCGGCGAACTCGCCGCCGGCCTTGCGCTCCCTCTGCGCGAACTCCGGCGGCTCGAGGGGTAGCGACGCGTCGGTCGGCAGGTGCAGGGCGTGCACCACGGTCAGCGGCGCCCGGCGGGCGAGGGCCTCGCGCGCGGCCCACCGCGCGGCGCGGACGGCGTTCTCCGAGCGGTCCACACCGACCACGACGGGGCGGCGCGGATTCTCCTCTTCCCTGATCTCGTTGTTCTCGCTCATGGCAGGCTCCAGATGCCTCGGGGTGAGTCGTTCTCTCCCCTGCACGGTCTCGCCGCATGAGCCCTCCGGTCAGGGGCGATGGTCCCGGGCGGGGCAGACCTCAGGGCCCTGCCCGGGAGCGCGCGCCCACGTGACGCTGGAGGTGCCGAACACGTGCTGCTACTCGGGCCAGGCGTTGCCCTGGATGATCCGGACGAAGTCGGCCCGGCGGAACGAGGGGTCGAAGTGGGCCAGGACGTCGTCGTTCATGGTGCCGAACGTGGTGTCGGGCCGGTCGGCCATGCCCTCGTAGAAGGCTCGCAGGATCCTGTTCTTGAAGTCCGGGCGCGGGTGGGCGGCGACCACGGCGGCCCGCTGCTCATCGGTGATCTCGTCGAGGCCGAGGCCGAGGACGTCGGTCTCCACGCCGAGCGTCACGACGGCGACCTCCGGGCTGAGCTTGTGCGGGATCTCCGGGGTCGTGTGCAGGGCGATGGCGAGCCACACTTGCTCCGCGTCGCGGGCGGAGCGGCCGTGGTCGAGCAGGAAGCGCCGCGCGGCTTCGGCGCCGTCGAGCTCGAAGCGCTGGTCCTTCGTGGCGTACGCGCCGGTCAGTCCGAGGTCGTGGAAGAGGCCCCCGACGTAGGCGAGTTCGGGGTCGACGTCGAGCCCGCGGGCCGCCGCCTTGAGCGAGCCCCACAGGAAGACGCGGCGCGAGTGGTTGAAGAGGGTGTCGTCGGCGGCTTCGCGGACGCGGGCGGTGGCGGCGCGGACGAGTTCGGTGTCGGGGACGGTGATCCCGGCGATGGCTTCCGGCATGGTTCTGCTCCTGGATTCGGTTCCTCGTGGACTGATTCCAGTCTCGGTCCGGGCCGCCGGGCCGGACACTGCGCGAGTGGACGGGCATCCCACAGATCCGGACAGCCGGACGGTCGGACAGCCGGACGGCCCGGCGACGCGCGCGTCGGTCAGTCGGCCGCCGCGTCGCGCGTGGTGCGGAACCGGTGGCGGTAGCCCGCGGGACTGATGCCGAGCCGGGCGACGAACGTGCGCCGCATGCTCTCCGCACTGCCGAAGCCGGACTCGCGCGCGCTCTCCTCGACACTGTGCCCGGCGTCGAGCAGAGCGCGGGCGTGGTCTAGCCGGACCTGCTCGACGAACCGAGCGGGCGTCGTCCCGAGCTCGGTCGTGAACAGGCGACTCAGCTGCCGCGCACTCACGCCGACCCGCGCGGACATGGCCGTCGCGCTGTGGTCGAGGCCCGGCTCCGCGCCGATCAGGTCGACCAGTTCGCGCAGCGCGACCGTCCGCGGCGGACGGACCCGCAGCGGCGCCGAGAACTGCGACTGCCCGCCGGTGCGCTGCATGTACACGACGAGATTGCGGGCCACGCTCCGAGCCAGGTCAGCTCCGTGGTCACGCTCCACGAGCGCGAGGCTCAGATCGATACCCGCGGAGATCCCGGCCGAGGTGAACACCTCGCCGTCCTCGACGAACAACGCGTCCGGCTCGACTCGCACCGCGGGGTACGCCCGCGCCAGCAGGTCCGCGTGCTGCCAGTGCGTCGTGGCCCGCCTGCCGGCGAGCAGACCCGCGGCAGCCAGCACGAAGGAGCCCGTGCAGATCGAGACGAGCCGTTCCGCGCGCGGATGCAGCCGCTGCACGGCCTCGATCAGGTCTTCCGGAATCGGTTCGGTCACCAGGTTGTCGCCGCCCGCGACCACCACCGTGTCCGGCGCGCCGACCTCGGCGGCGCGTCCGTCGACGGGCATCCGCACCCCTACCGACGTGTTGACCGGCCGGCCCGTGGCGGACACGTAGCTGACGGCGTATCGAGCCCCGAAGCCGTTCGCCGTCGCGAAGACCTCGGCCGGACCGGCGACGTCGAGCATCTTCACGCCGTCGAACACCACGAACACGACCCGCCGCTCCCGTGCGCCCATGGTCATATTCTTACCAGCCGCTTTGGCCGAGAGCGCCGATCAGGGCGGTGCCCGAGGTGACGTCCAGCTTGCGGGCGACGCGGGTGAGGTGGGCCTCGACGGTCTCGACGGAGATGAATGGCGGCGGCGATGTCGCGGTCGGACAGGCCGCGGACGGCGAGCAGGAGATGCGGGCCTCCTGCGCTGGGCAACGCACCGCCCGCCGACGCGTCCGCCGCCGGGGCGGAAGCCGCCACCGGCATCACCGCCGCCGTCACCGCCAGGGCCGTGCCGAACCGGTACTCATGTCTGCGCCGAAACAAGGTCTCCTCCTCGCCGGCGGACGATCCCGCCGCCCTCAGCTATCGCGCGCCGTCAGATCAACGCGGCCCTTGGGCGTACGTGGCAGACCTTTGAGTTACTTGGAGACGCGCGGCCGGACGGGTGACGGCGTCGCGAACAGGTGCGTGTCGCTCCGCGGTGCATGCCATGCCATTGAGGAACAATCGGCGTACCGGGAATGAATGCCGACGCGATGGCGGACCTTTCGTGAGCGACACGGGCTGGGCGGGCGCGGCGGTCGCCGGCATCACGGCCGTGTACGCGCTCGGGTCCCAGCGGCTGTCGAAGTCCCCGATCTCGTCCGCGATCGTCTTCGCGGGCTTCGGCGTGCTGCTCGGCCCGATCGCCCTCGACGCCATCGACCTCGAGCACGACAACGGCCCGCTGCTCAGCGCCCTGGAAGCGGCCCTGACGCTCGTCCTGTTCACCGACGCCATGGCCGTGCCGTGGACCGAACTGCGCGCCCGTGCCACGTTGCCCGGCCGGCTCCTGGGCATCGGGCTGCCGCTGAGCATCGCCGCCGGCTGGCTCCTCGCCTGGCCGCTGCTGCCCGGGCTCAGCCGCTGGGAGCTGGCGGTGATCGGAGCGATTCTCGCCCCCACGGACGCCGCGCTCGGCGCCAGCGCCATCGCCAACCCGGGCGTGCCGCGCTCGATCCGCCAGACGCTGAACGTGGAGAGCGGACTGAACGACGGCATGGTGCTCCCGTTCTTCGTACTCTTCCTGGCGGGCATCCCGGGCACGTCGTACGCCGAAGAGGGCACCGGCGGCACCGTCTGGCGCGCACTCGTGCTCAGCACCGTGATCGGCATGGCTGTCGGCTGGATCGGCGGCCGGGCGCTGACCTTCTCGTATAGGCGCGGCTGGATCGGCCGCGAATGGGCCGAGATCCTGCTGCTCGCTCTGGCCGCGGGCTCGTACGCGCTGGCCGTCGCCACGAAGGGCAGCGGCTTCATCGCCGCGTGGGTCGGCGGACTGGCGGTCGCGGTCGGGATGCGCGACGACGAGGCGGAGCTGCCCGAAGACGTCCGCACGGCTGAGTTCTCCGAGTATCTCGGCAGTCTCCTGGCCATGCTGAGCCTGCTCATCTTCGGCGCGGTCCTCCTCGGCCCGGCGCTCGAACACCTCAGCTGGAGAATCATCGGCTACGCGGTCCTGAGCCTGACCGTCGTGCGCATGATCCCCGTCGCCCTGGCGCTGGCCGGAAGCAAGCTGCGCGTACCCACCGTGGCGTACATCGCCTGGTTCGGACCCCGCGGCCTGGCCTCGATCGTGCTGGGCCTCCTCGTCGTCGAGGAGCACGTCCAAGGCGCCGAGCTCATCGAGCGTGTGATCGCGATCACCGTCGGCCTCAGTATCCTGCTGCACGGCGCGTCAGCCGTGTACCTCTCGGGCCGCTACGCCGACTGGTACCGCCGCACCTCCGCCGAGGTCCCCGATCTGCGCGAGAGCGCCACCGCCTCCGTACCCCGCCGCCCCCGCGGCATCGGCGCCCCGGACCGCACCGCCCACTGAGGCCAGTCCTCCGACCCGTACCGTGGCACCGAAACCGAGCGGGCCGCCGCGCGGCCACCTTCGGATCACCCCTTTCAGGTGAGCCAGCGTCGGCCCGTGCGCCGTAGCGTCGAAATCTGATCCCGGTCCCCACGGAGCAGGGAGTTCACGATGACGACCATCCCGCCCGATTCGGATCCCGCCGCGCCCGCGGTCAACGCTGCCACCTCGGGCGACGCGGCCAAATCAGGCGATTCCGCAGCCGCCGGCGACCCGGCGACCGCCGGCCGGGAAGAGCGCAAAGCCACGCAGCCGGGCGGCTCCGCCTCCAGTGAGCCCGCCGAAGGAGAGCGAGAAGAGCGGGCGGCCGGTCTCTCGGGCGAGGGCTCCGCTTCCCGTGAGGCCGCCACCTCCGGCGATGGTGCCGCCGCGCACGAGGCGACCCCCTCCGAAGCCGCGCCCTCCGAAGCCACCCCCAGCGCCGCCGCCCCCGCCGCCCCCGCCGAAGCCGCCTCCGCCGCCGAGGGCACCCCTCCCGTCGACGAGGTCGAGGAGTTGCGTGTCCGCGTCCGGAACCTGGAGGCACAGCAGGCGCGCCCGCGCAAGAGACGCTGGCGGGTGTTCAGTTCGGGCCTGCTGATCGTCCTGTCCTGCCTGCTGGCGATGCTGTCCGTGGTCGCGGTCTGGGCGAACGACCAGATAACGGACACCGACCGCTACGTGGCGACTGTCGCTCCGCTCGCCACGAATCCGGACGTCCAGAACGCGATCACGAATCGGGTCACGACCGTCGTGCTCGATCAGATCGATGTCAACGCCGTCGTCAACCAGCTGAAGACGACGCTGAGCCAGCGCGGCGTGCCGTCGCAGGCGACCGACCTCGTGAACGGGCTCTCCGGGCCGATCACCAGCGGGCTCACCACCGCGGTAAGTTCGGTCGTGCACGGCGTCGTGACGAGCAGTGCGTTCGCGACGGTCTGGTCGAACGCGAACCGGGCCATCCACCAGACGATGGTCAAGGCGCTCACCGGCCAGGGCGGGGGTGCCGTCTCGCTCGCCAACAACCAGGTGACGATCGACCTCGCGCCGATCATCGCGCAGGTCAAGACCCGCCTCGTCGATTCGGGTCTGGCGATCGCGTCGCACATCCCGGCCGTCCACACCTCGTTCGTGGTCTTCCAGTCGCAGCAGCTCGGCAAGATCAAGACGTACGTCCAGCTGCTGGAGATCGCCGGCAACTGGCTGCCCGTCGTCGCCGTGCTGATCGGCGCGTGGGGCATCTACCTGGCCCGCGACCGCCGCAAGGCGCTGTTCCGCACTGCGGTCGGGTACGCGCTGGCCATGCTGGCGCTGGGCCTGGGGCTGACCGCGTTCCGGCAGATCTACCTCAACCAGCTGCCGCCCGGCGTCAACCAAGGCGCCGCCCGCGCCGTGTACGACGCGCTGGTCAACTTCCTGCGCCAGTCGGTGCGTGCGATCGGTGCGCTCGCGGTGGTGACCGCGATCGGCGCCTACGTGATCGGCCCCTCACGCTCGGCCGTCGCGATCCGGACCGCCTGCCGGACGGGCATCGGCGCGGTTCGGTCGACCTGCGAGTCGATCGGCTTCCGCACCGGACCGGTCGGACCGTTCGTGCACACCTACAAGCACTGGATCGGCGCGGTGATCCTCGCCGGCGCCGCGATCGCGCTGTTCTTCTGGAACCACGCCACGGTGTCCGTCGTGCTGTGGCTGGCGGTGATCGTGCTCGCCGCGTTCGCGATCCGCGAGTTCCTGGACGCGCCGCGTTCCCGTCGTACCAAGGAGGTTTTGCGATGACCACGACACCGAGCAGGGCAGCGGTACTGCCGCACCCGACCCCCGAGCAGCGCGCGGCGACGGGAGCCGCCGCGCGGGTGGCGGTCCCGCCCGCGTCGCAGGCGGAGTTCACGGTCGACGCGAACCGGCTCGACCCGGTCGCGGTGCTCGAGGCCCAGGGCGCCTCGCGGGTGCCCGAACTGGTGCCGATCCGGTACGGCCGGATGCTCGTCTCGCCGTTCACCTTCTACCGCGGCGCGGCCGCCGTGATGGCCGCCGACCTCGCGCGCACGCCCTCGTCCGGACTCGAGGTGCAGCTGTGCGGCGACGCGCACCTGCTGAACTTCGGCCTGTTCGGCTCACCGGAGCGCCGGCTGGTGTTCGACCTCAACGACTTCGACGAGACCCACCCGGGTCCGTGGGAGTGGGACGTCAAGCGGCTCGCGGCCAGCCTGGAGATCTCGGCGCGGGAGAACGGCTTCAGCCGCGCCAAGCGCCGCGAGATCCAGCTCGCCGCCGCCCGCGGCTACCAGGACGCGATGAACGGGTTCGCGGGCATGCACGACCTGGACGTCTGGTACGCGCACGCCGACGTCGAGGAGCTGCGCGCGGAGCTGGCCGCCCAGCTCAAGAAGGCCAGGAAGAAGAGCCTGGACAAGACGCTGACGAAGGCACGCACCCGGGACAGCCACCGCGCGGTTTCCAAGCTGACGGAGGTGGTGGACGGGCAGCGCCGCATCATCTCCGACCCGCCGCTCATCGTGCCCGTCGACGAGCTGATGACGGAGGCGGAGCGGGCCGACCTGGTCGCCGAGATGCGCGATCTGATCCGCGGGTACCGCAGCAGCGTGCAGGCCGACCGCCGGGTGCTGCTCGAAGGGTTCGAGTACGTAGACATGGCGCGCAAGGTCGTCGGCGTCGGCAGCGTCGGCACCCGCTGCTGGATCATCCTGATGCGCGGACGCGACGACGGCGACCCGCTGTTCCTGCAGGTCAAGGAGGCGCAGCGGTCGGTCATCGCGGAATACGGCGGCATCGAGGCCCAGGTGCCCGACAACGAGGGGGAGCGGGTCGTGACCGGCCAGCGGCTGATGCAGGCCTCCAGCGACATCTTCCTGGGCTGGCAGAGCCGGCGGCTGCCCGGCGGGGGCCGGCGCGACTTCTACGTGCGGCAGCTCGCCGACTGGAAGGGCGGCGCGGTGCCCGAGACGATGGTCCCGACCGGGATGGCCGCGTACGCGCACCTGTGCGGCTGGACCGTGGCCCGCGCCCACGCGCGCTCGGGCGACCGCATCGCGATCGCCGCGTACCTCGGCGAGGACACGACGTTCGCCAACGCGATCGCCGAGTTCTCGGTCGCGTACGCCGATCAGAACGAGCGCGATCACGCCGCGCTCGAAGAGGCCGAACGCAATCGCCGGATCAAGGTCGAACGAGGACTGTGAGCGACGCTCGATCACACGTCCGTCAACCGCCGACGCGTCGCACGACCGTGTGAAAGAACACGTCGTGCAGGGCGCGTCGGCGGGGATCGAATGCGATCAGGACCATGCCGGCCAGCCAGAGCGGCGCGAACAGCAGACCGAGAACCGCGCGGGCGCCGGCGTGGATCACGCCGAGGCGTGCGCCGTCCGCGCGGCGTGCCGCGGCACCGAGCACTGCTCCGCCGGCCGTGCGTCCCGAGGTGCACCAGCACAGCCAGAAGTAGACGAAGGGCAGTGCGGCCGCCGCGGCCCCCGCGCCGATCTGGAGCCAGCGCGGCGTCGTATTGGTGAGCGATTCCCACACGGCCGGCGCCCCGACGGCGATCGCCGGCACGGCGAGCGCGAGCAGCCCCGCGTCGATGCCGAGCGCGAGCAGCCGGGTGACGAGTCCGGCGTACGCCTCCCGCCCGAAGATCAGCTCGGGAATCATGGTCGGCGCGGCGACGGCGGGCGGCGTCTCGGCGTCGCCGGTGGGCACCGGAGCCGGGTCCCGCGGCCCGGGGATCGTGTCTCCGGCCCCGGGGACGACGCCGCTCATGGCCGTGCGTCGCGGCGGAGGACGCGGTGGAGCGCCGACTCGACGCGGTTGTCGCCATTGGCGCTGGCGCGGCGGACCTCTGTCACGCCCCAGGTCAGCATGTCCTGGCTCTGCTGGGCGATCATGGCGCGGACGCGCTCGTCGGTCGCCAGGTCCTCGATGACGACGGGGACCACATCCGTGCGGATCCTCGGCATGACGCCGTCGATGATCGTGGGGACGAGCTGATCGATGAGGTACGGCGTCATCGACTCGATCACGCGGCGGACGACGTGGCGGTCGGCCCATGCGGCGAGGTCGTCGGCGGTCCGAGTCAGGCGGCGCGAGGCTTCGGCCGCGCACACGCTCACGGCCAGCTCGCCGCGATCGGCGGCGTCCTGGTAACCGCGGCCTGCGCGGTAGACCAGGTCCGTCGAATGGCTGAGTACGGCGCGGACGGTCTCCGTGCCCAGCTCGGTCATCAGGTCGGCCGCCTGAAACAGTGTTCCGACGCCGACGGCGAGCGCGCGCGGCGCCCTGATTCGCGGAACGTTCACGCCGTGCGGTATGCGCATCTCTCGATCGCCCTTCGAATCCGCCGCCCTGCTCAAGGGTCGGCCGCCGCCGTGCGCCGCGCATCCCGGATGGCCCAGTGGTGTGACGAACCCTGCACGCACTTAAGCGCTCTCACTCTTGCTTTCACTTGTCGTCTCATCCGGCTGCTCCTGCGCCGCAGGGGCGGGCGCGGGCGCCGCGCACCAGTCGGCGCCGGTTTGAGCGCGGTAGGCCTCCACGGCGGAGTTGATGCTGGGGTAGCGGCGGTCGGGGCCCAGGGCGAGCGGCAGTTCGTAGCGTTCGATCTTCTCGCGCACGGCCTCCTGGAGTTCGGCCCAGACGAGCCTGATGCCGCGTGAGGCGAGCTCCTTGTCCAGGTCCTCGAGCATGTCGGCGGCGGTGACGTCCACGTCCGTGATCGATTCGGCGGCGACGAGGATCCAGGCGGGCTCTGGCTCGGATCGGGACAGGCGCGTGACGTGCTCGCGGAACGTCGCGGCGTTGGCGAAGAACAGCGGTGCGGCGAAGCGGTAGATCAGCAGGCCGGGGAGGAGCTGGACGGTCGGGTCGGTCGCGATGTCGCGGTAGCCGTGCTCGCCTGGGGCGCGTCCGAGTTCGCTCTCGGCCGGCTGCCAGGCGTGGCGGAATACGTTGAGGATGGACAGCACCACGGCGATGGCGATGCCGGGCAGCACGCCGAGCAGGGCGACGCCGAGGAACGCCGTGACGGAGAGCAGGAACTCGGTGCGGCGCTGGTGCCACAGGCGCAGCGTGCCGGGGATGTCGGCCAGCGAGACCGAGGCGGCGATCACGACTGCGGCGAGGGCGGGTTGCGGGAGGTTCCGCAGCAGGCCGGGTACGGCGACGATCATCACAGTGATCATCACCGCGCCGACGACGCCGGTGAGCTGGGTGCGCGCCCCCGAGCGTTCGGCGACCGCCGTGCGTGATCCGCTGGTGCTCACCGGGAAGCCCTGGAGCAAGCCTGCGGCGAGGTTCGCCGCGCCGATCCCGACCATCTCCTTCGTGCCGCTGACCTCCTGCTTCGTGCGTGCGGCGAAGGCCGAGGCGGTGGAGATGGTGTCGGCGAGGGAGACGAGCGCGATGCCCGCGGCCGCTCCGGCGAGGGTGCCGATGTCGGACCAGCTCACGTCCGGGATCGTCAGCGGCGGGAAGCCGGAGGGCAGCGTGCCGACGAGGCCCACGCCGTGGTCGGACAGGTTGAAGACCGACGTCGCGCCGATCGTGAGCAGCACCATGATCAGCACGGCCGGGGCCTTGGGCAGCCACTTCTGCAGCGCGAGCACGACGACCACCCCGGCGATGCCCACGGCCGCCGCTGCTCCGACGGCCTCCCCGTTCGCGAGGCCGTGGAAGAAGCCGGAGATCTCCGAGATCAGGCCGTTGGCGCTCACTTTGAAGCCGAACAGCTTCGGCAGTTGCCCGACGAGGATCGTCAGCGCGAGGCCGTTCATGTAGCCGATCATCGTGGGCTTGGACAGCAGGTCTGCGATGAAGCCGAGACGGCCGGCCGCTCCGATGAGCATCAGCGCGGCGACCATGATCGCCAGCATGGACGCGAGGGCGACCGCGCGGGCGGGATCCTTCCCGGCGACGACCAGGGGCAGGATCGCCGCCGCTATCATCGGGCCGAGCGAGGAGTCGGGGCCCAGGACCAGGATCCGGGAGGGGCCGAAGACGGCGTACGCGAGCAGGCAGGCGATCGACGTGTAGAGCCCGGTGATCGGCGGCAGCCCGGCCAGTTCTGCGTACGCCATGCCCTGCGGGACCAGCAGCGTGCTGAGCACGACCCCGGCGACCACGTCCTTCGTCAGCCAGCTGCGGCGATAACCCGACGCCGCCCGCACGCCGGGTATCGCACGAAGCACCGCCGGTGCCGCGGACATTTTCAGTGTGCCAGCGGACTCAGGCGGCGTTGGTCCCGCGCGGGACGCGGAGCGGCGCCGCTGGCTTCATCGGCGGCGTGCGCGTCACGGACGTGGCGCGCGTAGAGCTTGCCGAGCTCCCACAGGCACAGCAGCGCGAGCGCCGCGAGCACGGCCCAGCCGAACTGCTGGATGGTGATCTCCGTGGTGCCGAGCATCCGGCGGAACGCGTCCATCTGCGTCGTCAGCACCGCGAGCACGAACTCGCCGAGCGCGGCCCGGTTCATCTGCTTGCTGTTGAACGTGGCGGGAGTCAGGATCGTCTCGGTTTCGCTCCGGCATTCGAACGCCGCCACGATCAGGCAGAGCGCAAAAGCCGTGAACGCGATCGAGGACCCGGTCTCGACGCTTCCGAACACCGTCTCGCCGAGGTGGATCAGCGTCAGCAGTGCGATGGAGATGGCGAGCCCGACGAGGGACACGGTCGTCAGCAGCGACTTGGTGAGCACTGATTCGCCGCGCGGGCGCGGGCTGCGCTCCATCAGGCCGGGGCTCTCCTCGTCGAAGCCGAGGGCGAATCCGAACGGCGCGTTGACGATGAAGTGGACCCACAGCACCTGCGCCGGGTTGAACGGCTCGCCGGCGGCGATGTTGAGGATCACGGCGCCGAGGAATGTCAGCACGAACGCGACCAGCAGGAGCAGCACGAAGCGGATGTACTTGGTCAGGTTGTCGTAGAGCTTCCGGCCCTGCTGCACCGCGTACATGATCGTGGCGAAGTCGTCGTTGGACAGGATCATCCGGCTGGCGTTCTTCGCGACGTCGGTGCCGCTTCCCATGGCGATGCCGATGTCGGCGCCCTTGATGGCCGGCGCGTCGTTGACGCCGTCGCCGGTCATCGCCACCACGTCGCCCTTCTTCTTGAGGGTGGCGGCGAGCAGGACCTTGTGCTCCGGGGCCACCCGGCCCACGACGCCGATGCTGTCGATCAGCTCCAGTCGCTCGTTCTCCGGCAACGCGGCGAAGTCGGCGCCGAGGATGGCGTCGCCGGGGATGCCCAACTGCCGGGCGATCGCAGCGCCCGTGGTCACATCATCGCCGGTTACCATCCGTACCCTGATGTGGGCGGCGTGCGCGTCGGCGACCGCGGCCTTCGACTCGGCGCGCGGCGGATCGACCATGCCGACCAGGCTGGTGATCCGCAGGTCGCAGACGTAGCCGAGCAGGTCGCCCTCGGCGTCGAAGTCGGCGGGGTCCAGGTCCCGGGTCGCGGCGGCCATCACCCGCTCGCCGAGCCCGCCCATCCGGCTCGTCGCGGCCTCGGACCGCTCGTTCAGCGCCGCGTCCCACGGGATCTCCTTGCCGTCCGCGAGCGCGGTGGCGGCCCGCGCGGTCACGGCCGGCGCCGCGCCCTTGACGTAGCAGCGGACGATCGGCTTGCCCGTCTCGTCGTTCGCCGCGTTGAACGTGGCCATCAGCTTGTACGTCGGGTCGAAGGGCAACGTGGCCAGACGCGGGTGCCGCTCGCGCGTGGCCTCCACGTCCAGTCCGGCCTTGTGGCCGAGCACGAGCAGAGCGCCCTCGGTCGGATCGCCCACGACCGCGCCGTCGACGAGTTCCGCGTCGCTGGCGACGATGTACGGCAGGATCGCCTCCTCGATCCCCGCACCCCGGCCGGCCGCGTGGTGGACCTTGCCCTCCAGGCTGTAGCCGGTTCCCGAGACCGTATAGCGATCGACGGGGTCGACCACCTCGACGGCGGTCATCTGGTTCATCGTCAGCGTTCCGGTCTTGTCGGAGTTGACCGCCGACGTGAACCCGAGCGTTTCGACCGACGGCAGTTCCTTGACGATCGCGTCGCGTTTCGCCAGGTTGAGGCTGCCGACCGAGAGGATCATCTGGATCACCGTCGGCAGCGCCTCCGGGATCGCCGCGATCGCGAGCGAGACGGCGCTGATGAACAGCGCGTCCCAGGCCTGTCCGCGCGCCCGCCCGGCGGCGAACATCACGATCATGGTCAGGCCGGCGGCCGCGGCGATCCACAGCGTGAGGTTGTTGAGCTGCCTGGTCAGCGGCGACTGCTCCTTGGCGGTCGCGGTCAGCATTCCGGAGATCTTGCCGAGCTCGGTGCCGGAGCCGGTGGCGGTGACGACCACGAGCGCGCTGCCGTGCGTGACCGGCGTGTTCATGAACGCCATGTCGGCCTGGTCGCCCGGACCGAGCGGTTCGTCGGCGAGAGCGGTCGCGTCCTTCGCGGCGGGGGTGCTCTCGCCGGTCAGCGCCGACTCGTCGATCTGCAGGGCGTGAGCCTCGATGATCCGTCCGTCGGCCGGGACCTGGTCCCCGGCGGCGAGCAGCACGATGTCCCCGACGACGAGCTCCTCGGCCGGGATCTGCGACTCGTTCCCGTCGCGCCGCACCCGCGCCGTCGTCTTCATCATCGACTTGAGCGCGTTCATCGCGCTCTCCGCCTTGCCCTCCTGGCGCAGTCCGATGACGGCGTTGAAGAGCGTCAGAACGATCAGCAGTGCGGCCGTGCTCCATTGCTTGATCGCCAGCGAGACGATCGCCGCACCGATCAGGATGATCTGCATGTAGCTGCGGTACTGGTCGACGAACCGCCGCCACGTCGGCGGCCCCTGCTCCTCCGGCAGCGCGTTCGGACCGTTCTGGGCGAGCAGCTCGGCGGCCTTCGCCTGGGAAAGCCCGGTCTCCGGGTCGACGTTCAGGGCCGCGGTGACGAACTCGGCCGGGTGCGCGTACCACCGGTCGGCGGCGGCGTCCGGCGCTCCCGCCGCGTCGGTCGGGGCCGCGGCGGACTGCCCTGCGGACTGCGTGGTCATCCGTCAGCCCTCGCTTCCGGAGTCGATGTCCTCGGCCGGGGCCACCTCGTCGGGGTGGGCCTCGGCGTACGGGTCCTCGGCGGCACCCTTCGGCGCCTCGGCCTCGAGGTCGATCTTGGCCGAGAGGAGGTCGAGCCGGGCCCGCTCGTCGACCGTCGGGTACTGCGGATCGATGTCGATGAGCGTGTGCGCGAGGATCGCGCCCGCGCAGATCCGGGCGAACCACTTCCGGTCCGCCGGGATCACGTACCACGGGGCCCAGCGCGTGCTCGTGGCCGACAGCATCTCCGAGAACGCGTGCTGGTACTCGTCCCAGTGCTTGCGCTCGCGGATGTCGGCCGCGGAGAACTTCCAGTTCTTCTCCGGCAGGTCGAGCCGCTTGAAGAAGCGGGTCCGCTGCTCCTCCTTCGACAGGTTCAGGAACAGCTTGACCACCTTGAACCCGTTGTCGGTGAGGTAGTGCTCCCATTCGTTGATCTCCCGGTAGCGGCGCTTCCAGATGTTCCCGGCCAGGGCATCCGGCGGCAGCTTCTGCCGGGTCAGGTTCTCCGGGTGCACGCGGACGACCAGGACCTCCTCGTAGTGCGACCGGTTGAAGATCCCGATGTCGCCGCGCGCGGGCAGCCGCTGGGCGTAGCGCCACAGGTAATCGTGGTCGAGTTCCTCGGCCGAAGGAACCTTGAAGCTGTTCACGTGCACGCCCTGCGGGTTCACCCCGCTCATCACGTGCCGGATGATGCCGTCCTTGCCGCCGGCGTCGAGCGCCTGGATGCACACGAGTACGCCGTACTTGTCCTGCGCGGCCAGTCGCGCCTGGTACTCGGCGAGCATGGAGATGCCGTCCTCGAGCGCCCGGACCCCTTCCTTCTTCTTCATGCCGTGCCTGTCGCGCGGATCGAAGTCCTCGCCGAGGTCCACCGCGGACCCCGGCTTCACCCGCAGCGTCTTGACGAAGTGCGCGATACGCTGCGCTCTCTTCTCGTCCATGGGAGACACACCCCTGCCGTTGGTCCGAAGAAAAGTGAACGCCGACTCAGTCCACTGCGCCGATGCGGCGCGCCGGCTCGGAACGCCGCATCAGCGCATCGCTCAGTAGGGGAGGCGGCGCCGGCCCGAGGGCGTGCGCAGGTCAAGGGGCTCGGGTTCGCGCGGCCGTCGGCGCGTCCGGACCACGATGCGGCGCCGCAGCGTCGGCTGGACCCGCTCATCGCGGTGCACCGCGGACATCCTCGCCATGGGAACCACCCTCTCTCGCGCTCTCGACTGCTATCGACGGGCGGCGTCCAGGAACGGGCCGAGCGGAAGCAGTTCGTCCTGGCCCGGCTGGATCACGCCGCAACTCCACTCCGGCACCTCGTTCCAGGCGCCCGCGAGATCCCCGAGCGGCTCGGAGACCACGATGCGGGTCTCCGGAGACAGGTTCGCGAACATCGGAACCTCCGGGTACATCCGGGCGAGCGTCTCCGGGGCGGAGCTGAAGAACAGGCTGCGCGAGTGGCGCTCGGTCGAGTAGCGGAACGCCCACATCCGCTCGCCGTCGCTCGTCGCCACCGTCATCTGCAGCGGGTTCTCGACGCCGTGCTTCGCGCCCGTCTCCTCGACGTGGCAGATCATCCGGGCCACCGCCGAGCGCGGGTCCTCCTCCAGGCCGAAGGTCAGCGCCAGGTAGAACATCAGCTCCGAGTCGGTCGAGCCCTGGATCTCCGGCATGAGCGTCGGCTCCACCGCGAGCAGCAGGTCGCGCTTGAGCTGGGGGAAGTGGGCGATCGCGCCGTTGTGCATCCACAGCCAGCGCCCGTGCCGGAACGGGTGGCAGTTGGTCTGCTGGACGGCCGTGCCCGTCGAGGCCCTGATGTGCGCGAAGAACAGCGGCGAGCGGACGTGGTCGGCGAGCTCCCGCAGGTTCGTCTCGCCCCAGGCCGGCCCGATCGAGCGGAACTGCGCCGGGGTGACCTCCCCCCGGTCCGTGCCGCGCAGCAGCTCGGGGTACCAGCCGACGCCGACGCCGTCGCCGTTGAGCGTCTCGACGCCCATGCGGGCGTGCTTGCTCTGATCGATCAGCGAGTGCTCGGGCTTGTAGAGCAGCTCGTCCAGCAGGATCGGCGATCCGTAGTACGCGAGCCACCGACACATCTGCCCCACTCCCTTCCCGGAACGAGCGGCCACGCCGCCGCCCACCGTCCCTCAACCTTCCGGCGCCGGGCGCGCCGCCGGATCACCCCGCGCGGGTGAACCGGCCCGGCCGGGCGGACCGTAGCGTGAAGACACGCACGAAGACGCCCGCGACCTGCGATCGAAGCGGGTAATCCGAAGCTTGTCCGCCTGGTTCCCCTACTTCGGACGGTGTTCAATGACCGAGGTTGCATCGCGCCCGACGAGGAACGGATCGACGACCAGAAGCCACCTACGCCGCCTCGACGACGCCACCGTGGGGACGGCCGACGTGCCCCCGCGGCTAGGCGTGGAGGAGGAGTTCCTGCTGCTCGACCCGGTCGGCGGCGGCCTGCTCGCGCGCGCCGCCCAGGTGCGCAGCCGCTCCCGCCTGTACGCCGAGCTGGACCAGGGGGAGGTGCAGCACGAGATGCTGCTCGCGCAGCTGGAGACCTCCACGCCGGTCTGCGAGACCCTGCCGGAGGTGGGCGGGAACCTGCTGCGCATGCGCCACGCGCTGTCCGACGCGGCCATGCGCGAGGGATGCCTCCTCGTCGCCGGCGCCTCGTCCCCGTTCGCCGGCGGAGCGTGGCCGGTGCCGATCACCGACACGCCCCGCTACACCCGCATGCGGCAGGAGACGCAACTCCTGTCGGACGAGCAGCTGATCAACGGCCTGCACGTCCACGTGGAGATCCTCGACGACGACGAGCGCGTCGAGGCCCTCAACAGGATGCGCCCGTGGCTGCCGCTGCTGGTCGCCCTGGCCGCGAACTCGCCGCTCTGGCGCGGCCGCGACACGGGCTTCTCCAGCTGGCGCTACCTCGTCAGCGCCCGCTGGCCGGTCAGCGGCGTCCCGCCTCGCTTCCGGGACGCCGAGGACTACCGGCACCGCACGCGGGACCTGGTGGACCGGGGGATGGTGGCCGACATCGGCCAGCTGTACTGGCTGGTCAGGGCGTCGGCCAGGTTCCCGACCCTGGAGGTGCGGGCCTGCGACGTCCAGATGCGCGCCGACGAGGCGGCGGCCCTCGCGGGCCTGGTCCGCGCCGTGGTGATGACCGTGCTCGCCGAGTCCGACGCCGGCCTCCCCACCCCCGCCCCGCCGCCCGAGCTCCTCGAGGCCGCCGCTTGGCACGCCGCCCGCTACGGCCTCGCCGGCGACGTCCACGATCCGCACGACCTGTGCCTGCGCCCGGCGGCCGAGGTCCTCCACGACGCCCTCGACTACGTGAAGCCCGCCCTCTACCGTGCCGGCGACCAGCGCTATGTGAGCCAGGTCGTCGACCGCATGCTCGACGAGGGCAACGGCGCCATCCGCGTACGCCGGGTCCTCGCCGAGAGCGGTTGGCCTGGCGTCCTGGCGTACATGTGCGACCAGACGCAGGGCTTGTAGATACGCGCGGCAGCCGGTGGTGAGGGCAGCCAGAGCGGTCGCTTCTGTGGCGCTGCTCCAGGCAGCAGTCTCCTGATCCGACGTGGTGTGACAGCGCCGAGGACCGCGGCGCGGCCTCCTGTCGGTACTTCGTCAGACCTCGATGCCGAAGAGTGCCGCCGCGTTCGCCGACGAGAACTTCCGGCGGTCCTCCTCGCTCTCGAGGTGGTCGAGGAACGCGGTGATCTGCTCTCCGGTCGGGTGCTGGAAGGGGTAGTCGGTGGAGAAGATCAGCCGGTCGACGGTGGTGACCGCCAGGGCGTGCCGGAGCAGGGCCGGGTTGAGCATGCCGGAGGTGGTGATGTGGAAGTTCGTGCGGATGTAGTCCGAGACGGAGCGCTGCAGGCCGGCGATGCGGGAGAGGCTGTCGGCGCGGTCCAGCCAGAACAGCAGCATCTCGCCCCAGTGGCCGAGGACGATCTGCAGAGCCGGGTGGCGGTCGAAGGTGCCGCGGAGGATGAGGCGGAGGGCCGCGGTCGCGGCGTCGAGGTGCCAGCCCCAGCCGAAGGTGGCGAGTCCGAGGTCTGTCAGCCGGTCGAAGCCGCGGTAGGAGGCGTCGCGCAGCGCGTCGGAGGGGATCTGGGGGTGGATGAAGACCGGCTGGCCGAGGTCCGCGGCCGCGGCGAAGAGGTCGTCGTACGCCGGGTCGTCGAGGGGCCGGTCGCCTGAGCGGCCGTAGACCATGGTGCCGACGTGGCCTCGGGCGGCGGCGCGGGCCAGCTCCTCGGGGGCGTGCTCGGGCGCGGACATGGGCAGCGTCGAGAGGGCGCGGAAGCGGGTCGGGTGGCGGGTGACGGCCGCGGTGGCGGCGTCGTTCGCGGCGCGGCTGAGGCGGACGGCCTCGCCGGCGGGCAGGGGGTGGGTGCCCGGGGGAGTCAGGGCGAGGATCGAGACGTCGATCCCCTGCGCGTCCATCGTCGCGATCCGGCCCTCTCCGAGATCCTCCAGCCGCTCCTGGTGGTCGCCCATCTCGTTGAAGGCGAGGCTCTCGTCGGGACGCGGCATCGCCTTGAGGGCCGCCGTCAGGTCCGGGGTGATCCAGTGTTCTTCGATGGCGATGAGGGTCACGGCCTGCGTCCTTCCGTCGAGTGGGCGACGCGGTCGGGGCCGCCCTCGGGGAAATCGCTGTCAATTGACAGCTAAACTAGCCGTGCCTAGAATCACTGTCAAATGATACCGATCGACTGACGGGAAGAGGGGCGCGGCGCCATGGACGAGGAGCAGGCCGCCCGGCTGTTCGAGCTCGCCGACCTGATCCTGGCGGTCGGTCGGCACATCCAGGCGTCCAAGGACGCGGGGGCAAAGTCGGGAACGCCGCTGGAGGGCGCGGTGATGCGCTACGTCGACCGCCATCCGGGCACGACGACGAGCGCGGCGGCCGAGGCGACCCAGCTGATCTCGAGCAACTTCAGCCGGGCGGTTCGTGGGCTGGAGTCGATGGGCTTCGTGCGGCGCGAGGTCGACCCGGACGACGCGCGGCGGGTTCGGCTCTATCCGACGGACAAGTCGCAGGAGAACCTTCGGCTGCTGCACGAGATCTGGAGCGGCCTGCTCGACGGGGTGATCGACGACTCGGATGAGATCGACGGCGTGATCGCGACGCTCCGCCGCATCGAGGGCGGACTGATCGCCCGGAGCCGGCGATGACTGAACCGGCGATGACTGAGGGAGCCGACATGGCAGTGGACAGCGGACGTGCACGTAGGACTGCGCTCGTCGTCGGGGCGTCGCGCAACCTCGGCCTCGCGATCAGCGGGCAGCTGTTGCGCAGGGGCTGGGACGTCGTCGCGACGGTGCGCGGCCACGAGCCGGAAGAGTTGCGGCGGATCGCGAAGGAGATCGGGAGCACGCTTACCGTCGAGCGCCTGGATATCACCGAGCAGGAGCAGATCGCCGGGCTGCGGCAGCGGCTCGGCGGGCTGTCGATCGACCTGCTTTTCGTGAACGCGGGCATCACCGGCGAGGACCGGCCGGTCGGCGAGGTCTCGACGGCGGTCTTCACCGAGGTGATGGTGACGAACGCGCTCAGCCCGATGCGCGTCGTGGAGGTTCTGGGCGATCTGGTGGCGCCGAGCGGGACCATCGCCGTGATGTCCTCGCGGCAGGGCAGTGTCTCGTTCAACACCCGGGGCGGGCACGAGGTCTACCGGGCCAGCAAGTCCGCGCTCAACCAGCTGATGCGCTCGTACGCAGCCCGGCATCACGACGACAAGCGCACGCTGCTGCTGACGCACCCCGGCTGGGTCAAGACCGAGCTCGGCGGTCCGGGCGCTCCGGTCGAGGTCGAGGAGAGTGCGCACGGCGTCGTGGACGTCATCGAGCGTCACGCCGGAAACGGTGGTCTGCAGTTCCTCGACTACCAGGACCAGGTCGTCCCCTGGTGATGGGACAAGCTGCGAATCACGGCTGGAAGCGGTAGCCCATTCCGGGCTCGGTCAGCAGCTGCCTCGGGTGCGAGGGCTCCGGTTCGAGCTTCTGGCGCAGCCTGGCGAGGTAGAAGCGCAGGTAGTTGGTCTCCGACTCGTACGCCGGCCCCCACACCTCCTGGAGCAGCTGCTTGCCGGACACCAGGCGGCCGGGGTTGCGCGCGAGGACCTCGAGCACGGCCCACTCGGTCTTGGTCAGGTGCACGGCCGCCGGTGCGTCGGTGGGCGCGTCGGGCCGCCGGGTGACGGTCTTGTTGGCGAGGTCCACGCTGAAGTGGCCGATCAGCACGATCGGGTCGTCGGCGTTCGCGTCGGACTCGGTGCGGCGTTGCAGGGCCCTGAGCCGGGCCATCAGCTCCTCCATCGAGAAGGGCTTGGTGACGTAGTCGTCGGCGCCGGCGTCGAGGGCGTCGACCTTGTCGGTCGCGTCCACCCGGCCGGAGAGCACGAGGATCGGGACCTTGGTCCAGCCGCGCAGCCCGGCGATCACCTCGGTGCCGTCCATGTCGGGCAGGCCGAGGTCGAGGATGACGAGGTCGGGCAGGTGCCGGGCGGCGACCTCGAGGGCCGTGGCGCCGTCGGCCGCCACGACGACCTCGTAGCGGCGGGCCGTCAGGTTGATGCGCAGGGCGCGCATCAGCTGCGGCTCGTCGTCGACCACCAGTACCCGCATCATCGGATGACCTCCCGTGCTTCTACCGCCGTGTCGGTGCCCCCGCCGGGGGCCGCGGGCAGCGACAGGACCATTGTGATGCCCCCGCCGGGGGTGTCTTCGGGCACGAGCGTGCCGCCCATCGCCTCGGCGAGTCCCCGTGAGAGCGCCAGCCCGAGGCCGACGCCGCTGGTGTTGTCGCGGTCGCCGAGCCGCTGGAAGGGACGGAAGACGAGGTCCCAGTCCTCTTCCGGGATGCCCGGGCCGCGGTCGATGACCCGCACCTCGACCTGGTTGCCCAGGGCCGAGACGGTGACCCTGACGATCGAGTCGGTGTGGGTGACGGCGTTGGCGACGAGGTTCGCGATGATGCGTTCGGCGAGCGGTGCGTCGACCAGCGCCGCGGGGGTCGCCGGCTCGGTCGGCGCGACGAGCACGCGTCCGGCGGCGGCCGGTACGTCGTCGACCGCGCGCGGGATGACGTCCTCGATGGCGATCGCCTCGAGGCGAGGGGTGACGGCGCCGGCCTGCAGCCGGGACATGTCGAGCAGGTTCTCGACGAGGCGGGTGAGCCGGTCGAGGGATTCCTCGGCCGCTTCGAGCAGCTCGGCGCTGTCGGCGGCGGGCAGGACCAGGTCCGGGTCACGCAGTGTGCTGATGGACGCCTTGGCCGCGGCGAGCGGGGTGCGCAGGTCGTGCGAGACGGCCGTGAGCAGCGCGGTGCGCATCTTGTCGGCGGCGGCGAGGGTCTGCGCGGTCGCGGCCTCGCGGGCGAGGCGGCGGCGCTCCAGGGCGGCCGTGGCCTGCGCGGCGAACGCGGCGAGTACGCGCTGGTCGGCGGCGGGAAGGGTACGTCCGCGTAACGCGAGCACGGCGTTCGGACCGGCGTCGATGACGGTGTCGGCCCGGCCCGGGCACATCGCCGGGTCGGTGCCGCTCGCGGCCACCAGCGTCCAGCGCCGCGGGTCGTCGATCTCGTCGGGCAGGCGCGGGCCCTCGGTGTCGTTGCGTTGCAGCAGGCCGACGTTCTCCATGGAATAGGTTTCCCGGAAGCGTTCGAGGAGCGCCGAGATCGCCTCGTCGCCGCGGAGTACGGCCACTGCGAAGGCGTTCAGCGTCTCCGCCTCGGCCGATGCGTGGGCCGCGCTGCGCGTCTGCCTGATCGCCAGGTCGACGACCGAGGCCACCGTCAAGCCGACGATGACGAACACGACCAGTGCTATGGCGTTGTTCGCCTCGGCGATCGTGATCGAGTGCACCGGCGGGATGAAGTAGTAGTTGAGCAGCAGCGAGCTCCACAGCGCGGCGACGAATGCGGAGACCATGCCGCCGAGCCGGGAGATGGCGACGGTGAGCGTGAGGTAGAGCAGGATGTCGCTGGCCACATTCAGTCGCAATGGGTGGGCGACCGCGAGGAGGACAGCGGTGAGGATCGGCGGGGTGATGATGCCGACCGCGATCGCGCGCCAGCTGCTGCCGGTGCCCCAGGACGCTTGGCGCAGCGGGTTCGGCGGCAGCCACGGGAAGCGCCGGCGCGGCGCGATCTCCCGGTGCGTGACCATGTGGACGTCGATGTCGCCGGACAGCATGGTCGTGGTCTCGCCGATCCCACGGCCCGTCAGGAAGCGATTGACCCGGTTGCGTCGCGACGTGCCGAGCACGAGCTGCGTCGCGTTCTTCGCCTGCGCGAATTCGATCAGCGCGCGGGGCACGTCGTCGCCGATGATGGAGTGGTACGTCCCGCCGAGCGATTCGACCAGGTGCCGCTGCGTGGCCAGCGCGGTCGGGCTGGTTCCGGCGGCGAGGCCGTCCGAGCGCGCGATGTGCACGGCGAGCAGTTCGCCACCGGAGGAGCGCGCGGCGATCCGGGCGGCACGGCGGATGAGCGCCTCGCCCTCGTTGCCGCCGGGCAGCGCTACGACGACTCGCTCGCGCGCCTCCCAGACCGTGCCGATCCCGTGTTCCTCCCGGTAGCGCTGGAGCACCTCGTCGACGCGATCGGCCACCCACAGCAGCGCCAGCTCGCGCAGCGCGGTCAGGTTCCCGACACGGAAGTAGTTGCCGAGGGCCGCGTCGATCTTCTCCGCGGCGTACACGTTGCCGTGCGCGAGCCGCCGGCGCAGCGACTCCGGCGACATGTCGATCAGCTCGATCTGGTCCGCGGCGCGAACGACCTCGTCGGGGACGGTCTCGCGCTGCGGGACGCCCGTGATCCGCTGCACGACGTCGTTGAGCGACTCGAGATGCTGAACGTTGACGGTCGTGATGACCTCGATGCCCGCGTCGAGCAGATCCTGCACGTCCTGCCAGCGCTTCTCGTGCCGGCCGCCGGGCACGTTCGTGTGCGCGAGCTCGTCGACGAGCGCGACCTGCGGGCGCCGCGCGAGCACGGCGTCGAGGTCCATCTCCTCGAACATGACGCCGCGGTACTCGCGCGTGACGCGCGGCACGGCCTCCAGGCCCTCGGCCAGCTTCGCGGTCAGGGCGCGGCCGTGCGTCTCGACGAATCCGATCACGACGTCGGCGCCGCGCTCAGCGCGCCGGTGCGCCTCTTCGAGCATCTTGTAGGTCTTGCCGACCCCGGGGGCCGCGCCGAGGTAGACCCTGAGCTTCGCGCGTTGCCTCATGGTTCGATCACACCTGACTTCTCGGGGAACGGGCTCGGCCCGACAGCCCCGTCGAGGCTGTCGGGCACGGCACCACGTCTGCGCGGATCAGGACGTGGCCCCGGTGGCGAAGGCCGTGGTGCTGGTGTCGCTGCTCGGGTACTGCTTGTCGAGGGCGATGTTCAGCGTCGTGGTGTTGACCCCCGGCTCGCCGAGGATGCCGATGTCGCGGCCGGTGGTGTTGGCCTTGATCAGGGCCTCGACCTGGGCGACGGTGATCCCGCGGGTCTGGGCGATCCGCGCGGCCTGCTGGTCGGCGTTCAGCGGGGTGATGTACGGCTCCTCGTCGGAACCGGACTCGGTGACCGCGTCCGACGCGACCTGGGACGCCGTGACGGTGGCGCCGCCCACTGAGTCGAACGCGGCCATGTTCGTCCGCATCGTCGTGATCA